>Ga0153992_100040_pt1 | contig 32212 bp, 44 predicted proteins | sample TSNC076MetaG_FD_104683 | JGI IMG/M metagenome (GOLD analysis project Ga0153992, IMG submission 104683) | Attine ant fungus gardens microbial communities from North Carolina, USA - TSNC076 MetaG | ecosystem: Host-associated > Fungi > Mycelium > Unclassified | place: USA: North Carolina, Lumber... | reverse complement strand
TGAAAGATGCGTATCGACATATTAGACCCTATGACCTCGGTTGGCGGAAGAATTGGTCGCAAGTCTTTGGCTGGCGTAACAAACATCATCTCGTATCCCGACTTATATGTGGTGGATCGTCGTTCGTGCTTCTTTCTACCAATCATCCCTAGTTACTGATTGACTTATGGAAAATCTAGGCCTGGCGATGGCTTATCGTTTCCCCAAAATCCAAGATCCGATGAATTGCTTGCCAGATTAGCCAAAGAGCTGATTTCGATAGACAGCCATGTTTAGAGATGCTCCACGTTATGAGTTGTCTCTTACTCTCTCATTGAAGGAAGTTGTCAAATGATGCAAAAGTGACCAAATGACCATTACGTTTACGATAATTTAATTCCATAGCTTTAGTTTTACCTCCTCACTGATAATCCTTGGGATTAGCTGAACAATTGTGACTTCTGAATGTTAATCCAGCAGAGTACCTCTTCAGGAATCGACAAGAACAATAACACATGTCTGTTTTGTAGGAGAGTTTGATAGCAGCATTGACATTGACATTTGTGCCATTCTCCATGACCTCTCTCATTAGGACTGCCCAAATTATTTGAGGTATCATCGCTTTCATAGTGGCTCGGACGACTCCAATAAAACTCCACATCCTATAATTGACAATTGGATGTAGTCGACAATATCAGAGAGCTAACATCAGAGAGCTACACAAGACATTGTCGGAAATGGCCTGGGTTATTTGATTTCTAAAAACTCTGCCAATGACAGAAATACGCAGAGATTGTCACCTCTACAACTCTCATGCGCGAAGTAAATTACTTCTGCTGCTGCAAACCCACCCCAGTTTGCATAGGATGGTGGGATGGAAGGACACTCCATCTGAATGTTCCTGAGCATGTCGAACACAGCTCATATATAGCACGGATTCCACTGCAATTTGTTAAAACCAGTTCTTCTCCGTCGTAGTATAAGACATGGGAATTCCACCCAAGTCAAATATATCTGTTGATCACCGTACTGGGCGAAGATATGAAGGACTCATACACATTAGGAAGGAAAAAACACACCAGGTAATCCAAAATCCTTACAGGCGATCTCATATCACCTGAAGGGAACGTCTGCACGCCTATATGGCGGCTATGAATGGCATCACGCCCAAGTGCAATCGCTACAAAAAGTGTTGAACAACCAGCAATAGTAAGAAATTTGAAACACACCAGTCCCTACGTTAGGCGACTAACCGGCGATTGGGGAGTCCAACTCCGAAGAAACCATGAGCGCGCCAAGCGAATTATACTGAAGAAGGTTCAGGGCAGGCTTGAAGATGTTCACACGGTCCCTCAAAGAGTTGGATCGATTAGCAATGATCAGGTTATCTTTATACCTGTGCTCTGAATCATAGCGGACCGCTAACTGAGACAGATTTAATTGTTTCAAACCTGCAATCAGTATCTCTGACCAGTGCACAGGTTTCTCCGGTCCCGCATGTATCCGGTGTCATCAGGTGGCAAAGTGCTCCATAATTCGGCATCCGGTAGGACTAAGAGACTCGGAATGTCAGCCTAGGATAACCATCTGACTTTCATGAAAGCCTGTAGCCGTACTTCATATGAAGTTGGGTGGACTAGATCACTTCTGCGTCAGACACGATGTCTGGTGAATATTTTGGCCCGATATTTATGGAAACCGGAGTTTCTGAATTGGCCAGAACGGCCTGATCACGCCGTCCGTTGCAACTCTCAGCGGACTCGAATGTTTTGTCTGGTAGGTGTACAGGCCGAGTTCCATCGGTGCAAACTGGGCTTGAGCCAGATCCTTGAAATTCATTTCTGCATCAAGGAAAGCTGTGCAGGGCTTATCATTCACTCGTCTAGGAATTTTGTTGCGGCCTTGATTTTTGCCCTTCGGGCATAATCATTCGCTGATCCATCGCAATATAAGAGATCCTTTCTAGGAATCTCGGGTCGTCCCTCCATTTCCTTTTCTCCCACCCCGCACTGAATTGTCGACTCTTGTCCATTTGCCACAGAAACAATTTCCCCAGAGCTCAGACTTTTTTAGGAAAAAAATCGCACTCCAAGCCGTTTTATCTTTTACTACCGCTTACCATGACGACCGAATCTCTGGCTCCTGAAATTGTTTGGTTCAGCGCCTCCAAGTCTTACTCTGACAATCCTACCAGCACAGTTGATGTGGTGAACAGGGCCTCCAAGGGTCAGGGTCTTCTCGCGTGAGCCACTTGGCTTTTTTGTTTGTATATCTAAACCTGACAGTCTCTGAAGTTTGCGCTATGGCTTTGAGGAGCAGAACCCATCGAGAGGCGTCTGGCTCATGGGTACGATTTTAAATTCGTTGTTGTCCTCACTTCTCCCTCAAATATCTTGAATAGTTTGGAAGAATCTTGAAGAACACAATTCATTTATGGCATGCGAAAACTATGTTGACTTCGCCCTACCAATAATGGAGGCCATGGTCGGTCATGGCGAGATAACACAAGTCCTCCTCAATCAACATCAAGATTTTTTCTGGGCAATCGCATCCCCTGTGACACAGTTCATCTACATCACACTTCGCCCTCGACGCGATAGGAGCTCCGAGCTAATGCCTTTGTTGGAAGAACTCGCTAGAGAGCTGACATTGATCTCTGGATGTTATGGTTCTAGCTGGGGACCCTCAGTCCATCATGATAATATATGTGTCGGCATAGTCGGTTGGAGGAGTGTTGCTGTATGTTTCTATCTTATCATCATTCTTTATGGCTCATCATCTGCTCTCAGGACTGGGATGCCTCCGCGATTCCGGCAATCGGTCGTATACGAGAAATCAGCAGCATATACACAAGGTTTACTCGACTTTCATGAGGCATTATGATTCGATGATCCCAATGTCCATGTCTGCTGTTCCTGCTTTCTCATATAACTTGCTGTCGTTATCTTGTTTATCATTGCTGCGGTGCTGTGCACTCACTGTTTTCGCTGTTTATTACCAATTACAATTTTCTTATGAATTACAGGATAATGCTGTAACTCTGACCGATCGATAGATTATATCATAATCCACTGATAAATCAGTTCATCATTCTAGTCGTGACACAAATCTCCCTAGCAATGGTATCACAAAAATTCTCGTGGGGCTGAGCATCGGAGGTAACAACATCCCCCCTCCTAGACCACGACGGTGCCAAGAGTCGACTTCGGAGTCATTATACTGTCAGCACTTTGTGAATAACAGCATGAAAGACTGGAACCCACTCATTGGCTGAGCCACGACAAGCATGACAAAGTACACCCAAAGCCTTCCGGCCCACCCTCCTACCCTCTTCCCAGTCACTCCCTTCCAGACCCTTTCTCCAATTAAAATAGGACCTTGCAAGGCAAAAAACAGGATTGGCATGAAATCAAATCCTCTGTTCATTGTGTACATCCCACATTCATGAACCAATCCTGATGCGACAAAAGTTCCAAGGAGCATGCCCATTTCTCCAAACTGGGCAACCTTTACTTTTCTTGAATGTTTGACGGAAGAGCATAATACAGTAAAAGGGGCTAAGATACAGGTTGCCAGAACTTCGAATAACCATTTCCCTGCATAAGCTCCATAGACGAGAAATGTCTGTCTGAAGCATTGATGCCACCTTCGTGCCCAAAGCTCATGCATTGATTCCGCTAACCAAGGCTGTTCTATCAAAGGAGGCCAAACCATCGGAGATGTTCCAATAACGCCTACGGCGAATAGCGTGCACAAGTCGTATACCATTTCAAATCCAGATAGAAGGGCGAATCCGGTCATGATGTGAACGAGTGTTGAGACGAAATATCGCGGAAATGGAGCGGGCAGCTGGGGATAGAACATACTCCCTCCAAGGGGCGTGCCAATCCCTCCAGGAAAGAGCTTGATGATCGATTCGAGGAAATCAAACGCACAGTAAGAAGTAATGAAGGACTTGAAGGTAGCAATAAGAAAAGTGCGTCTGGAATCAAGAGGGCGAGTAATTCGTGGTACGTAGGTGTTTTGTCCGAATTTGAAATAATGTACCCGAATGGAGGTGAGGAGCTCTAGTGCATCTGAAAGCCAACAAGGCAAATATTCTACAAGTTGACTGGGTTCTTCAACCGAATGGAAGCCGTTCTGTGTGGTTTCTGAAAGAGCTTCAACTTTCGTTTTTCCTTTAGATACTCCTGGTCGAGACTCCCCAACTTTGAGCATACCCTCTCTTGTCAAAGCATACTCCATCGCCTTTGAAATCGCAATTGCTGCCATGAAGCCTGATAAATGATGAGAAAACAGTCAAAAACTCAGGCAGACAGAGCTGCACTAACTGTGTCCCCAGTTATACAAATTTAGAAGAGGTTGTGTCCACACAAAATGGTACGCGGCGCATAAAACTGCGCAGATAGTCATAGGTAGAAGCAGCAGTCGTATAAGATAGGTATCAGATCTCCGAGCAAGATAGGCCATGAAAACGAGTGGTAGATAACACAGCAGGGGCATAATCCCATTTTTTAGAGTCAGAGGAATGCGCTTGTCCGCAGGGGGTATAAGAGCACGGAATGTCAGCTTGGCACCAATCTTGACTCTAGGAGAGCTCATTGACCATGTCAGTTGAGAGGAAAGGACACCCACTCATTCCAAAGGATTCTCATCTCTCACCCTTGGCGACGTGGATGACTGGGCGCTTAATATCCTGAGTAAGGGATTCGGCAACGTGCAAAAAGTCCGATCATAGATGAGCAGGAGTCATTGACGAAAATCAACATAATTATTCCTTTTAATCATATATTAGCAAAAAAATTCCTATCATGAGTACGGACTGCGCTCGAGCACTGTGTAACAAATTGATGAATTAAAAAAAATTCTTATCAGTCAGGCATCAACGCAGTAAGTTCACTGTCGCCGGGTGTAAACCGATACCTAACGGTAGCCTCTTTCTTCTCTTCTGGATTGAAAATATAACCTACATCCCAGGAATCACGGTTATCCCAAGATAGATACGAGGGACGACGTCTAGGTGGATGTTCCGTTTGCCGCATAGTAATCTTCATTCTTATGAGCTGGTCATAGTTGTATGGTAACGGTTGTGATTGACTTGAGTGAGAATGTTGGTGGGGTGTGTGGTACTGAGGAGAAGGAGATGACGGTGTACTGGGTGAAGTGGACAGCGAAGAGTTTTGAACGAATTGAATAATGAGGTCTAGAAGAGTATGTGTTATGTCTGCAGCACAAGAAGACCAGAGTTAAAGTCTGAATTATTTTTTAGGAGAAGCTCACTTTACCTTCGATATCTTCTACTTGTGTCTGGAATTTTCTTTCCCAGTCACCTCTCTTTTTCAGCTTCTGGGTTATCTCTTCCGCGATCTGCTTCTCTGGATCATCTGAATTGGGTTGCTCGAAAGATGACAAAAAGCATGCGACAAAAAGTCCGCCGAGCGCGACAGAATGAGGCGGATATTGTAGAGGCAGGGACGTGCGATAGCTGTCTCTGGTTAGATAACTTGTGTCCAGGTTTACTTATTGCAACACACCAGTCCATCACCAATCTCCAAGCAAACTTTGTGAGGAGTTTAGTTGCTGTAATATAGGTCTGAGATGAAGGTCGACGATATCAAATCAAGACCTCACCTCCAAGTATTCGGCCGATTTTAATGACATAAGGGAATGGTAGGCGGGAGGTGAAGTTAAAGCAAATGCTCTCCAAGATGAATCGTTCCACCGTTAGCAACCGTTGTCGATCATTTTCAACCACCTGGCCAAAAAAAAAGGATTTTCATGAAAATAACATTGACGGAGTTACCAACCTGGGGATCCATAGAGTCTAGATCTATTTCTCCACCTGGGTGTTTGGATTTCGCGGACAAGTCAGGAAAACGGACAGCATAAGACACAGCCAAGAGTTCCCGGGGTTTCTTCAAGGTGTCATGCATCTTTGTTGACACAAAAAGTCCCCCAAGGCAGACATCCTACACAAAGGAAACAGTCCATGCACCTGAGCGCATCTTGAGCAGAAGGACGCACAATATAGTTGAAGTCCTTCCTCGGAAAGAACAAGTGGAATCGATGGTAAAGTATTTGGGCCGTAGCAATCGTCTTCCTGGGACTGCATAAGGAACATAGTGAGGTTGAGCTCCTGAAGCCAGGTTGTCGGAGATCCACACACAATCCGATACGAGCACCTATAGTCTCCAGGAAGCCAACCGCATTTTGACGGTTTTTGTCTTCTTGACCATGAGAAAACCTTCCACGCGTTCTGTCAGTAAGGTGTTCAAGATCTGTAGGAACGAAATATGGTTGATATATCTTCAGCGTAGAGGCCGCAAGGTTTGTAGGAGACTGAGCACGAGAATGCCCTCCCTCGACCGGAAGCATGATGATACAAGACAAGGATGGGTGATCTCATCTCATCACTCCTAGGGACTACAACTCAAGCATATTCTATCTTTTACCGTATTACACATATGAGTACAACGAGAATCTGTAAGAAATACCATTGACATAAATGCTCTACAACCTGACTCCCTCTTACTTGACCTTGCTATTATTGAACATGTCATGAGTAAACAGAAAGACCATTAATGTCTTATTCTGTCCCTATTGTTTCACTTATTGTGAGAGAGACTTCTGATACAAAAATGCCGAAAGTACTGTGTAAAGGATCCATCCCGATGCAAAACGCATCTGTCGAAACCTCGAACGGTCATAAGAGCTCATTATCTCAAACTCCCTCCCTCCTCCAATACCATCGCCAGACTAAAACCTCTTTGCAATTCAGACTCCACTCTCTTCCTTCTGCCCAACCCTCATCATCATGGCATCAAAAGTGGTAGATCGAAATCAATTATTTGAGTGAGTGGAATACCGTATAATCTGATGATGATGATAGCGATGGCGACTGTAGGAGTGGAAGATGTGGGTATCGTTGTAAGACGATTTAAAGAATTGCCAGAAGACTGTAAATTCGGGTGTACTATGGCGGTTTTTGTTTCTGTGAATAAGCTTCCCATCCTTCCAATTACAAGAGGCCCATTCGTTTTCTGTGATCAGTTTTCAACCAGCATTGCACCAAACATTTCCCCAGCGATCCTGAGCACTTGTCACTAGCCCTCCATTTTGGGTCCCATCTGCCCCATCAATATAACCAAAGCCATAAGTTGAAGCCCCATTAAAACTATTCTTCGGACAACGGAATTGTAAGAAAGGTGGACATGCACGGTCAACTGCGGTGCACATTTCTATGCAGGGTAGTAGGCGCATATGCTGGGCTTGAATGTACGGAGAGCTGTCACCAGTCGTAGCTGGTTGGGAAGGTATAGGAAGCAGAGCAGAAAGTACTGCTTGCGTAGGACCAGGTCCAGCATTGACTATCCCCATGCTTTTGGGATTTGGCGTGATAAAAGCGAGGTTTTCTGGGCTAGGTTCTGAGCAACGAGGGAACAAGTTTGCACAGAGCCATCTTCTATATTCCCGTTGGCAATGATCACATCCGACCAAAGGTGAGTACATGTCTGATCCACAAGCAAAAGTAGAGAGCGAGATGGTGAAATTGGTGAGTGTGTTAATGGTTTGATTGAACAAATCTCGAGGAACGTTGGCAGTGTCATAGACAGGGAAATTGTTTGTAGAAGACGAAGAGGGGGGAGGAAGGGGTACGGCATAGGCCGTTGACGGGCAGAACGGCAGCGCATGAGCAAGTGTACACAAAAATGACGCGGATTTGGTTACGAAAAAGATTGGACCCGACACTTTGTGAGCGTCCTGGACCACGAACGCGGTATAATTGGTCTGAGGGTTTAAGTCACTCAGCGACCATTCTGTACGCCAGCCGTCTTCGGGGTCTCTAAGCCACAAGGACGAGTTGACGATTGTCCCACTTGCTGAAACTGACGAATTCAGAAAACATGCCGTCCGGAGAAGCAGCCTGTTGGCCGTAGAGAATGCAATAAGTGTTGTATCAGGTATCGAGCCAGAGGTAGAGGGGGTGGGAGGGGTGGGGTTGGGAGATAAAAAGGTGAAATTTGGATAAGTGGGTGTGTCAAGTGGAGGCGGGGGAGCAAGTACAGGAGAGAAGATAATGGCTTGGTTACTGGTCGAGTCACCGAATAATGGATTATCAGGTAGAATTTCATGCAGTGGACCTAATACACCTATGAGCAAAGAACTTGATCAAGAGAGGAGGTACAGACCGGAAGTAGAAACGCCAACCTCAAACGAAGCTTCGGGCGGTAAGTTTTCTACATCTAACACACCTCCAGTGGGGAACAGACCCTTCCAATTCCCTAGTCCATCCTGGATTATGATTTCATGCAGTTCAGTGGATTCGGTATCATTTGTGATGAAAAATTGAGGAGAAGAGGGTGAACAAAGAGCAATGGAGATGGTTAGCTCTCCTTGGTCCTGTGTTGGAATCGTGAACGAGGTGTGAGATGCAGAAGGAGTGATGTCGTTGAGCTCGAGTGGGGTCCTGAGTTGCGCATATGCTGATAGTACAAGTAATGAGAGAAGAAGGGGTAGTGGGAGTAGCATTCAGGCGGCGTGTGTCCGTTGATCAATTGTTAATGTTGAGCAGCCTAAATAAAGACTGCGCGCCACTCGGAAATGCCAAGTAACAGGATCCCTGATGCATTTTGAAAGTGGCTTTCAACATTTTGACCACTGATATCTCACAAATACCCCTGTTCTATTGCTGACTGAGAGGTGAGCGCCAACATATGCGCCTGCCTCGTGCTTGAGCTTGACTTCATCCAGTTTGGAAAGAAAAATCTTGACATGTAACTTGAATCTATCACTACAAACCATCCATGCTTTAGCCTTGTTCCACTCCTACAGCTTAGTAAATAGGGACGACGTGTTGACGAGCTATATACAAGCGAAGAATGGTACAACTAAAGCCACTGCACAGGAAGGAGGCATCCTATCAGCGCAAATACAGAGAGTTTAGCCGTATCTATGGCTTTGCCCAGGTCAACGTGATTGTTGGAAACTCGCACGAAGTTAAACTCATCCTCCAATTAGTTCATCCGATCAGGTCTTCCATCTCCTGAGGAGCTGGTTGATTGGAAGCTCGGAAACTCGAAGTTCATCGGGTTGGCTCCACTGTCAGTTCTGGAGATTGCACCTGATCAATGCCTCCAGTCACCCCAATTTACCTCCTTCCGGAAACCATGAAGCACGTTTTCGGGTTGTATTATTCCTGATGTAGTTGTGGATAGTCACAACCGGAAGTTAGCTTGTTTCTGTTAGGTAGATCTCCCTTTATCAGTGTGAGTTAAAGTTCAATGCAGACGAAAAGCGAGACTGGTCTACTTTCAAATCTTGAGAGCAGACTGAGTAAACAAGGACGACGACGTGCACCACTGGTCTATTTATTGTACCGGGAACATAGAACGATCACTCCACTGCTCAAAGCAAGATGATCAGGCATCTACTGCCTCTCGTCCAGTCTGATCCCTTATATCCCCATCCGAAAAGCTCAGAATACCTGCGATATTGAGGCTCTGGACCACGCCCTCTGCGGTAGGAACGTCCATAGTTCCAAGGACCTTATTCACCTCTTCAAGGTCATTCGACCGCAGGGCGTCTTTCATCTCCTCAGGGAAGCCGCTGAAGACGTCCCAACGCATTTGTAGCGCCTTCTGAACTTCTTCAATATCAAGGTCCTCTGTTCCTGGACCCTCAAGTACGAGATCTTTCGGAGGAGGTCCATCAGGAACGTTAAAGTTGATGGTAGACGATGGATCTTCGGCAAAGAGTTGAATTTGCTCTTGACCCGCAGTCGAAGCTTTGACACGGTCGGTTAAGTGCTTGTAGGTAGTTTTGAAATCTGCTTGGAATATTTCGATGGCGCGCTTATCACCAGTTCTCATCCTGACAAGTAGATCAACGAGCGATGTAACAGTCAAAATCCCCCTGCTTACTTGTTGAAGAACATACGAGGACCATCTTTTCCGAGCTTCTCGCAGTACTGCAATAGAAGACTTTGGTGTACACATTGTTTGGAATATTTTCTCCTGCCTTCTCTCTCGGCAGTGAAAGCAGCAACTAACAAGGCATCAGAAGCACCTTCGACGTAGACACCTTTGTGATCTTGGATATACGACCAGGATTCCTCATATGAACCAACAGGAATCTTCGAGAAACCCTCTAACATAGGGGTCATTTCCGGTAATCCAGTTTCCTCGTCATCCGAATTATCTTCCAACCTGGTCGGAGACACAGGACCAGAAGCTGATGAAGAAGCCTGAGGGTTGAGAACCTCATACGTCGTCTCTGTAACCTTTTTTGTTTTTTGGGGCTTGGATAGGGGAGCAGGCTCGGGTGCTGGCGGCACATACTATCAGTCTGAATCAGCAATGATCGAGTTACAAAAGAAAGCATGGAATCTTGCTTGTGAAACCCTCGTGGATATCATCACTAGTGATTTTCTTTTTCTGTTCTTTGAGCTCCTCTTCTAGCTCTTGTTTCTTATCATCAATCGACTTGGCGAGTTGCTTTACGTGCATGTTCATCTCAGTCACCAGCTCCCTAGCTAATCGCGTTTGTTTTTCTAGCTCTGCAGTGTTTGACTCTTGGATGCGTTTCTTGACCACTTCTGTGATGCCTGTGAGCAAGATTAGGAGCATTCCGTCGTAGGTCTGTTCTGACTTTGACGAGTCATTGCCCGGGGGACAATCTTTCGACGGCTCCTTTTCGAGTTTCTCAACCCGAGAATTGAAGTAAGATACAGCATCAATCGACGTGTCCGCTAATTTGTTGGCTATCTCTGTTATGCGAGGTAGGAGAACATGGTCGCAATCGATATTAGCTTGCAGCTGAGCGATCTTGTGTTTCCGGGCTTCACGCTTCTCATGAATATCACGCTGACGCCATCTGAATATCAAAATAAGATCCGATGGAATGTATAGTGGAAGCTACATACCTGACAAGCGATTTGTGGTCGACATTGGGGTGTCCTTCAATGTCTGAATCATCAGACACCTAAACCGCAATACCGATTTTGTAAACTGATCGTTACTAATGGAATGCCGAAAGAGCCTGACCTCAAGTTGATCCCACTTGGAGTAGTTGAGTGGCATCAGGAGAACAGAGGAAGGAGAAAAGGATGAAAATAAATACAAATATGAATATTTATTGCCAAAAAAAAGTGAAAATAAAGATGTATTTCATTTTGCTATCAATTGATTATAGTAGTACAAAAGAATGATTACGGTGTATATAGTCAATTGATGGCATAATGATATTCATCTGTATTTTCAGAATTTTTTTTGGCAATAAACACTCATATTTGTGTTTGTTTTCATCCCTTTCTCCTTCAGTATCTTCAGTCAATATGTCTGACTTGCAAGCTGACGTCTTAGGAAAACATGAACGCGGTGACACGGATGATGATGATGCGTCTGTTGAGAAGCAACCAAAGGTGGAGGAATCAGATGATGACTTTGGGCCGATGCCCCTTCCAGCCAGCGAGGCTCCCAGTGGAAAGAAAAAGAAACGCAAAGGTACGGGCATACTTTTCCCAGACTACTGTTAAGCCCTCAAAATGTTCACAAGAACGCATTTCCGTCTTGGGTCTTGGTGTTTTCTAGTCCTACCCCATGAACGGTTATATCTTGAACACCTTCCTAACACAGAGCAGTATTACAAGAGTTTTATGCACCGCGAAGTAATAAATTACTGCACTATGACCAAGTATTATCTCACACATTTACTGAATCTGAAGGACTCTAATCACGACAATATAATAGGACTGGTTTCCTGATTACCACCTCTGTGGATGGACATCTCAAGCTCTGGAAGAAGCAGGAGACAGGAATTGAATTTGTTAAGCATTATCGTGCTCACTTGACACCCATTACCGGTGTCTCTGCTAGCACAGATGGACAGCTCTTTGCTACTGTCTCCGAAGATAAGACGGCTAAGGTGTTTGATGTTGTAAATTTTGGTGTGTACTCACAAGCATGTAATAATGAGTTGTTTCTGACCGACGGTTTGGAGATATGATAAACATCATCAAACTTGACTTCGTGCCCCGGACTTGTTGTTGGGTTCATCGTAAAGGGTTGGCACAGAGTCTCCTGGCAGTGTTAGTCTGTTCGTTCTTGATTATTGGAAGTACTAACCTTCACTGAAGTTCAGACTCGACCACTGGGACGATACGCTTCTACGATGGTAGAGGTGGTGATACTCCTGTCGATGATGTTGAGAGTTTGCACCGTTTCCCGGTCCATCTCATGGTCGTAAGTCACCTGAGTGCAGTATGCTCTTGGATTCTCACCTCTCTACAGTTCAGCGACAAATATGACATCGTGATCTCTGCAGATGAAGGTGGTTTTGTAGAATACTGGCAGCCTTCTGAGCCGTGGGGTTTACCGAAGACCATCCCAGGGCTTTGGTCATACAAAAGTTCTACCGACCTTTATGAGTTTAAAAAAGTGAGATGAATTCATACCATTTTTCACTGGCAGAAATTTTATCCTTTTCCAGTCAAAATCCACACCCACCTGCTTGACGCTTTCACCCAATGAATCATCCTTTGCCACATTCTCGCTACCAGACCGCCAGATCCGTGTTTTCTCGCTTTTGTCTGGGAAGCTCATTCGAAAATATGATGAATCTTTAGAGGCTATACAAGAGATGCAACAGGCGGGTACAGCCATACACCGTGTTGAAGACATGGAGTTTGGTCGTCGCTTGGCTGTTGAAAAAGAGTTCGAGCTTCCCGGAACTGATGGACATGTTCCAGCCCACTGGAGTAATGTTATCTGGGATGAGAGCGGCGCTTTCATCATATATCCGACACTATTAGGGATTAAAGGTGAGTTGAATGTGATCTCAAACAGACCATAATTTTACGATCTCATCTCCTCAGTCGTCAATACTGTGACAAATCGCGTTGTACGGTTATTGGGAAAAGACGAAGCAGTGCGATTCATGAATTTATCATTATATCAAGGCGCCCCTTCGAAGAAAGCGATTACTACAGTAGTATGTGGATCTGCAACCTGGCTGGGTTTAAATTCTCAATGGTGCTCTAGGCAATGGCTGCTTCCGCTAATCCTATTCTTGCTGACAAAAGTCAGCGGGATCCCATTCTCTTCTGTAGCGGTTATAAGCGCCAGCGGTTCTATATGTTCACTCGCTCGGAGCCAGAGTAAGCCTGTTCACTACCTACCTTGCTTTCATCCTCTGATGGATCAATACAAGGGACAAATCTGGTGACCGTGATATCTTTAATGAACGCCCTACGCGCGAAGAACAGTCAGTTGCAGCAGCAACAATTGGGAACGCCATTGGTCCGTCTCCTGTTGCCAATGCGGCCACAATTCATACCACACTCGGTGATATCAATCTACGCCTCTTTCCACAACAAGCACCAAAAGCTGTTGAAAACTTCGTTGGACATGCAAGAAGTGGTTATTTCGAGGGCATCGTTTTCCATCGTGTCATACCCAAATTCATGATTCAAACGGGAGATCCGCTGGGTGATGGAACAGGTGGAACAAGTATTTGGGGAAATGAATTTGAGGATGAGTTTAGTGATGATTTGAAGCATGACAGGCGAGTGCTCTTTTCGTATGCCATGAGGTGTAGTGCTGATTTCGACATTTGTCTCCTAGGCCCTACACAGTAAGCATGGCTAATGCTGGGCCGGGGACAAATGGTTCCCAATTCTTTATCACGACTACAGCTACACCTTGGTTGGATCGCAAGCACACAATTTTCGGCCGGGTGCTTTCTGGAAGAGAGGTTGTGCATACAATTGAGAATGTCAAGACTAGCAAGACGGACAAGCCCTTTGAGGATATCAAAATTATCAATGTTGATGTTGAATGAAGTATAGGTAGACCTTTGTCAAAAACCCTTAGAATCAGAGCGCTACACAATCCAAAGTGATGTGTTTATAACCCACTTGCAAAGTGCTTCTAGGGAAGGACTCTGCGATAGGAGGTCCAAATGAGGATTTTAAATGAGTTATGATTCGCTGAATACTAGCGTTCGAGGAAGCGTCATCTACAAGAGATGCTGGACAGGAAAATGCAAGGAAATTGTGTTCTTCTTTATGAATTGGAAGTCCCTTCACCCGCTCCTTCTGAGTATTAATCTGACATCGGAATACCACGAGGGGAACACTATTGAGGAACGATACTTGATTCTCGGAAGACGGAACATAGGCGACTGGGTAGTCAAGAAAGATAGCGGCAAGGGGTACGAACGTCGTTGAAACGAGGCCTTGGGGCAGTTGGACAGTACGTTCCTCGGCCGAGACGTGGGAGCCGGTAAGCTTATTGACGAGCAATTCAAGGACACCAAAGACAGCCTTTGGGACAGTGTCAAACTTGATATACGTTTAGAACATGCAGGATCCAAATGATCGGTACTATACAAACCTGGCAGATGTCGCCTCGTTTCTGTGGAAGCAAGAAGATAGGATATGGATTTGAAGTATCCTGAGTCAGAAGTAGTTCAAGCTTTCTGACTAGGAGCGATTTGTTGACTATGAAAGATTGGTTTGCGATCGGCTCGTAAAGGTGTAGTATTTCGTCGAAGCATTTGGATGTCTGCCAGAATTGTTCAATATGCGTCTTATTAGGAAAAGTTGAAAATAGTACTCTACACAGTTCTTCCAGGAGCGTGGAGAACGTGTTTTCAACAAGGTGTTCTTCTATGGATATCCTATCTAGAAGATAACCTGTTCTGCGTCCAAGACTCAGTGAAAAAATTCGAAGTCCACATTGAATTTGAAAGCACACCTGATGGACAGAGCGACGAGAGTGATATCAAAAGCAAACGACTCCTTTGCATCTTTGGAGAACTTGCGAAAGGGTTCGAATCGAGAAACCTGAGATGTGACTGCTGCGAGGAGGTCGTATGACGACATCAGTGTTTACTGAAACCCATATATCCTCACAAATAAGACGAATACAGATGCTCCCAAATGGATATCAGAATATGTCAACCGAGGACCCGGATCTACTCAAAATCTCGTCAAAGAATATCATGCTCCTCTAAACACATAACGCTTCGATTCGAGTTCAGATATGCCACGAGAGCTACTCTCAATAGTATTCATTGCACACTGAACCACAAATATAACCACGATGGTGAGCAGCCACCAGAGGGTTGTCTGCCAGGGCAAGTAGAGAAACAAAGATAGTGTGGGGGCCACGGCTGAAAGCGCGTAAAGCATGCCATATGAAAGAGGTTTAGGATTGTGAGTAAGTTGAAGACAAGTTCGAACATCATCCGGGTGAAAGAGAATGGCGAGGTTAAGGTGAATGAAAAATGCAAGGAGAGTAAATCCTATAGCAAAGGGTATCACAGATCTCGAGGATGGTAGATCTGCTGGGAAGATGATGAGCACAGGGTTACTCGCCGTCGGGGCCAATAATTGGATGAATTGTCTGTAGAATGTCGAGCTTTGATCAAAGCTTGGAAATGTAAAGTGTGATGGAGCGTACAGTATGGAGGAGAGCAGAACGAGTATCCGGGCACCGATAAGCTCCTTTTCTTTCAGCCTTTCGCTCTGCTCCCGAAGCTGTTGGATGACTTCGTCCTGTTCTTCCGAGATGTTAGCGGGAGATACTGAAATGAGCGTTTCGAAGAGAGATCCTCACCTTGTTCATCTAATATTGTACCTTCCTCCTCTTCCCCTTCCTCGGAGAACTTGAAAGTTGTCCGGCGTCGCACCGAGTCCATCAAACAGCTGGCGATGTTGTATTGGTGTTTAACGTGGACTACCTAATTAGACAATACCTGTAGAAAATATAAACCTTGGAGCTCACCTCAATGTAGATTGACTACAGAGTTTGAGAATTATCTAAAATTATGGTGGCCTATCAATATGTATTTTAAATTATTGGCACGGTTGCCATCGGTTGAGCTTTGGCTTGCAACAACTAGACGAATGATGTCATACACGTGACTCAACACATTTTCTGAGTTCTGGAATCGGCTTTTCAATCATGGTCTCCGCCAGACAACTCGCTGATGTATGTGAGGTGCAGATAAGCGAGTTTCAGTCAAACCGTGAAGGCGGCGCTTACATTGATACATACAATTTCGACGATCATGAAGAATCTGATGATGATGACGATGTAGACGAGGAAGACGATCTTTACGATGAATACCATGATAGTAACCGCGTTGAAGACGAAGATTGGGAAGTAGCCGAGCGCGGTAGGCCCTTGGTTCTTCTTTACTCAACAAGTGCTCAGCTGAAAAGAAAGATTTCACGAAGCAGTATAATCGTCTACGCCAACACCTCGAAATTCGGACTGGGGGTGTCCAAAGCTCGGTCTCGTCGACTGCATCTGGAGCTTTGGTTGCTGCTCTACCTGCAATCAACCAGCCTCGCCAAGCGGTATCTCAGCCTGTGAATTCGTTGAGATCTCCAGTCGTCAAGGACAGAACATTGGATCAATTAGCAGCTTTCACTTCAAAATATAATTCTCGTCTTGCCAAGATCGATACACCGTATGTCCTTGGAGTTGGTGTCAATAGGAAGGGACCTAGTGCCCACGCAAATATGAAGGACAAGAGTGATCGCGCGACTAACGAGCAAGTGCTTGACCCAAGAACCCGCCTAATCTTATTCAAGATGATTGGAAGAGGACTCGTTGATGAAGTCAATGGATGTATCAGCACTGGAAAAGAGGTATGTATTTGCCATGTTGAACTCCGGGAGTGTGTATGCTATTGACATCAAAGGCTAATGTCTACCACGCCCTCACACCAGAAAAGAAAGACCTTGCTCTAAAGATATATAAGACCTCTATCCTTGTTTTCAAGGACAGGGACAAGTATGTTACCGGTGAATATCGTTTCCGACGTGGTTATAGTCGACGTAATCCAAGGAAAATGGTTCGCCTTTGGGCGGAGAAGGAAATGCGGAATTTGAAGCGTTTGAGTTCGGCAGGAATTCGTTGTCCAGAGCCGATTGAGGTCCGAGAAAATGTTCTGGTCATGACATTCTTAGGCAACACGGAGGGGTGGTACGTGCGTTTTTGTGTGATCAGACAATGAACCAAAGTATATCTCACTCGTTCCTATAGGGCATCTCCACGTCTCAAGGACGCCATCATTCCCAACGATGCTCTGAGTTCACTGTATACTGAACTTGTTCTTGTTGTCAGACGCCTATTTCACTGCTGCAAGCTTGTCCATGCCGATCTGTCCGAGTACAATATTCTTTATCACCAAAATCACCTTTATATCATCGATGTTTCCCAGAGCGTTGAACACGACCATCCTGCTGCTTTTGATTTCCTCCGTAACGATATCAAAAATATCGAAGAATTCTTTGGCAGGCTGGGTGTGCGGTGTTTGGGACTGAAGAGGTGTTTTGAGTTTATCACACGCGAACGATTGACATCATCATCAAGACCCGAGTTGGGCGTGTTAGAAGAAGAAGAAGAAGCAAAAGAAGAAGAGATCTTGACACGTTGGATAGAGCAGGAATCTGATGGAAATGTCGCGACGAGGGAAACAAATCAAGCTCATGAAGATTCCGTTTTCATGCGCTCTTTCATTCCTCGTACTTTGAGAGAGGTTGTGGACCCTGAGCGTGACGTTGAGAGGCTGAAAAAGGGACAGGGGAACGACCTTATCTACGCCGACACGATCGGAATTGTGGAACCTTTGTCGACCTTGGTCCTTGATGATGACAATAGCCATCAGGGGGTGCGATCGGTTGAAATAACGGCAATGGTATCCGGATCAACTGCGCTAGTGGCGTCACCGAGAATGGGGTCCGATCTTTCTGATTTGGAAGAAGATGGCTTTGATCCGATAGTAACTACGGGAACGGAAGGAGAAGGGAGCGGTGGAAAAGGGGAGGAAGACAAAAGTGGAAATGAGGAGGAGGAAGAAGGGGGGTGGGTGGAGAAACGACCAAAAGGCCATCGTCATGAAGACCGGGAAGCTAAAAAGGTAAGGGTTGCCTCGTTTTTTTTAATTATGGTTATTGTTATCTTGGAGAGGCGTCGGCGCGCGTCTTGTTTCATATGGGCACGCCCATCCCCCTTTTTTCTAATTAAATAACTGAATTGTTTTATAGGAGAGGAAAAGGGCTGTCAAGACGGAAGCCAAGGAACGCCGCAAGAACAAAATGTCCAAGGCCGAAAAGAAGCGACTTGTCAAGCGCTCGAGAGTTTAGGGACTTCTTTTTTATCTTTTGCCGTATTTTTTTGGGTTAGAATCTCTCTATTTTTATGGCTTGTGCTTCTTTTTAGTCAGGGTTTTTTGAAGAGTGTGTGGAGGAAAGGGGAGGTTGACTGTCGTTTACGTCAAATGTTATCTAACTCTGGGTTCGTGTTCACACGATTGTCATCACAACCATGGGATCAAGGTATCGGAACTTGCATCCGAGTGCTCTTTCTTCTCACACAACTGTGTGAAGTGCAGCAATCACGCGGAAAGATCCCGTTGAATTCGGGATTCGAGCCGGTCTCGATTTTTGTTTTGTATACCAAGTAGATTTTAAAAACATCTCAAGCATCCGTCACGCATCCCAAACTCGCATCAGTCACCAGTTTGGTATACTTGTACAGCGTTCCTTGGTGGACTTTGAGGGGAGGTGCTTTCCAAGCTTTCCTCCTCCTCTCCCATTCGTCCTCCTCGACGTGCAGGACGTGAATCGTGTTTTTGACGGCGTCTACGGAGATGACGTCGCCGTCTTTGACGAGCGCGATGGGACCTCCGACTTGAGCTTCGGGTACGACGTGGCCGATGACGAAACCGTGAGATCTGGATAGGGTTTTTTTTGGAATTGATGAAGAAGAAAGAAGAAAAGAGACTGACCCGCCGCTGAAACGACCATCTGTGATACAGGCCACGTCCAAGCCGAGACCTGCACCCATAATCAAACTCGTCGGTTTGAGCATCTCGGGCATACCTAGAGTAGATTTTGAGAAACGAATGTAAAAAGCAATAGCCCTCACCTGGTCCTCCTTTAGGTCCCAAATACCTCAAAACAACCACCGTTTTCTCTCCCTTTTTGATCGAACCTGATTCTACGGCTTTGACAAAGGCATCTTCCGAATCAAACGTTCTCGCTTTTCCTGTGAACCCCAGGCCTTCTTTGCCGGTGATTTTAGCTACGGCGCCCCCTGGAGCGAGATTGCCTTTGAGAATCCTGTGTGTGATGAGCGTGTGAATAGAAACATGTTTTTTTTTTGCCAACCTGATATGACCGGTTTGTTTGATCGGATTTGTGAGAGGACGGATGACATCTTGATGTGTGAATTCGAGTTGTCCGTGTTGGTGGACCCAGCGGTCAAGGTTCTCGCCGAGGGAAAGACCGGTGACGGTGACGTTGTTGCCGTCTATGAGGTTGTTTTGCATCAAGAAATGCAAGATTTCTGGTTGATGGTAATTGAGAGGTGTGTGGGTGTGGGTGATAGAGAGGAAACGTTACTGGGGATACCGCCGATTTTGTAAATGTCTTCCATGACGTATTTGCCACTGGGTTTGATGTCGGCGAGGAAGGGGACGCGGTCGGATGCGGACTGAAAGTCGTCGAGAGTAAGAGTGAGACCGACAGCGCGAGCGATGGCGATGAGGTGTAGAACGGCGTTGGTGGAGCCGCCGAGGATCATGGTGAGAACCTGTAGGAAGATGAATAGAGAGGAGGGGAGGAGGAGAGGAGGGGAGTACGATGGCATTTTCGAAAGCGGAGCGGGTCATGATGTCTCGGGGGAGGATGTTTTTTTGGAGGAGGTTGTAGATGGCAGGGCCGATGGCGGCGCATTCGTCTTGTTTTTCTTGTGACTCTGCGGGGAAGGAGGAGGAGCCTGGGAGGGTCATTCCGAGGGCTTCTGCAGCACTGGCCATGGTGTTTGCGGTGTACATCTGGAAAGGAGTGAGAAAGAGGAAGAGGGGAAGGGAGGGACGTACGCCGCCACAGGCGCCGGGGCCTGGACAGGCATGGCGGACGGTGTTGTAGCGGACGTGTTCAGCGTGTGGGGACTTTGCGTCCGCTAGGTACTGGCCGTAGGACTGGAAGGCAGAGACGATGTCGAGCTGGGGGAGGCCCTGGCAGGAGCCCGGGCGGATGGTGCCGCCGTAGACCATGATACCGGGGCGGTTGAGACGGGCGACTGAGGAGAGTGAGACGCAGGGAAAGGAGGAGGAGGAGACTGACGCGCGATGAGGACGCCTGGCATGTTTTTATCGCAGCCTGGGACGACGACGGTGGCGTCGAGGTGGTGGGCAGCGGTGGCGGTCTCCACGGCGTCGGCGATGAGGTCGCGGGACTGGAGGGAGTAGGCCATGCCAAAGGTGCCCATGCTGATGCCGTCGCTGACGCCGACGGTGCCGTATTGGTAGGGGATGGTGCTGCTGGCGGCGAGGGAGTGCTTGATGGACGTGCCCATGGCGAGGAGGTGTTTGTTGCACGGGTTTCCCTCGTACCTGGGCAGGGTGAGAGATGTTTGAGGGGAAAAAAAGACATACCAGACGCTTGCGACGGCGACAAAGGGCTTGCAGAGGTCGGCGTCGTCGTGGATGGGGTCGGTGGCGTAGAGCATGGCCTGGCTGGCACCATGGTCCTTGGGCTGAGTGATTGCCCTGCTGTATCTGTTGAGAGAGGAAAAGGGACGTCGGAACATGGAGGAAGACCGGAGAAGAGACGGGCCGGGAATAGATTTAACGTGGTGTGTGGGAGGGACGAGGGCCATCCATGACCCGGCGACCTCCATTCACGCTGCTCGTCGCAGGAAACCGTGGAGGTCAGTCTCTCCTCGTCGTCCAGATTGTTGCTCACATTCTCCAGGAAAATCCTCCTTCCTCCGTCTCCTCCTCGACTCTCTCGCCCCCAACCACTCGTCCCCCTGCGCTGGCCGCACCACCCTCTTCACCACCACCCACGTCCTCGTCAGCCGGGACGCCGCCCTCGTCCCCCTCACCCTCATAGACTCCCCCTCCCTCGACTTTGCCGACGAGCTCGCCGCAGAGCGCACCCTCGCCGACACCCTCCGTCTCATCGACCATCGCTTTCTCGACGACCTCGACCACCGCCATGTCCATCTGTGCGTGACCTCTTCTCCCCGCTCTGCCCCCGCTCACCCTCCCCAGCTGCATCTACTTTCTCAACCCAGACACCATCCACCCGCCCCCCATCCGCCCCGCCCTCCCTCCACCCGACATCAACGCCATCCGTCGTCTCTCCGTCCGCGTCAACGTCCTCCCCGTCATCGCACGCGCCGACCTCCTCTCCAACCACCGTCTGGCCCAGCTCAAGCTCGCCGTCCGCCGCGATCTCGCTGACGCCGGCATCGGCTTCGGCATCTTCGACACTGACGACCACCCAGACCCCCCTCCCCCCATCGCCGACCCCTCAACAGCCGACCAGTCCCCCATCATGCGTCTCCCCTATGCCCTCGTCTCCCCCGACTCCACAGACGCCGACGCCTCTCCCCGCCCCTCCTTTCTCAGGTTCTACCGCTGGGGCAATCTCGACGTCCTCGATCCCGCCCATTGCGACTTTATCCCTCTCCGCAATGCCATTTTCCACCACATGGAGGTGCGTTCTCCCTTCTCTCTTGCCTCTTCCGCTCACCCCGCCCCACAGACCCTCCAAAAGTACACAAGAGAGTATCTATTCGAAAAGTTCAGGTCAGACTACATCCAGCAGCAACCCCCCTCTCGCCTCCGTCATTCCCCTCATGCCCTCCCCCTTCCTCTCCCCCAGAGGCCCATCCTCGCTATAGACACTCAGCCCTCTTCCTCCTCCTCTTCCATTCCTCCCCCTTCTACCTCAAAACAACTCCCTCTCGAGTCCCCTTCCTCTCTCAGACCAGCCCGTACGTCCTCTTCTTTTTTCTCCGTGTTTACAGCCCACTCTCTTCCAGGCTCCTCACACCACCTGCCCACCACCACCACTACTACTACCAAACAGCGCTCCAAGAAAATCACCGTCGCCTGCAATTTTTGTCGATGTGAGTCGCTTTTACTCCCTCTCACACCTGCCAACATACACACCTCAGCACGCAAATTGAAATGCGATGGCGGCAGACCAGCTTGCGCACAGTGTCTCAAACGCGCCCATCACTGCGACTATGCGCCCCTCAACAAGCGCAGGAATACCATCAGATCACAACTTCCTGGTTCCCCATCACGACCCCCGGGCCTCGGCACAACAGGCCCAGACGAAGACGACGATAGCACTCGGGCAGAGAGCGGAAATGAAGATGGTAGATCAGAGGTCTCCATGTCTCCCCAAGTTCACCCTGTCCCTTTGTCTTCTTCCACCGCCGCCGCCGCACCACCACCACCATCTGCACCCATCCCTCGAAGGACCTCCAACATCGACTCCTATCTTTCCCTGCCCCCAATAAGAAGAGAGAGGGAGGATCGAGGCGTACCTCTCCACGATAGACTCGTTTGCGACCCTAAACCTCCATCTTCTTCGCTAGGACCGGCCAGTACAAGATCTTTCTTTCCTGACACCGATCTACCCCACATCGCTACCCTGTCTTTGCCCGACAGATCATCACCGTCAACTCCCGCTCCCATGTCTGCACCTTCGTTGCCACCCATTAGACCGGCTTCGGACCAGCAGGCTTCACTGAGGAAAAGAGCGGCAACCGTCCCTGGTAAGACCGCTAATGTGCGTGGCTCTGGATCAGGGCCCAAAGTCGTCGCTTGTAATTCATGTCGAGGTGCGTCTACAAACTCGGTCTGCATCTTTTATTAATTAAAAATAGCACGGAAAACAAAATGCGACGGTGCTCATCCTGCCTGTGCCAGTTGCGCACGTAGGCAAGTAACTTGTCTCTATGTGCAGGACACAAATGGCACCATCAATCATACTTTTCTTTCTCCCATCGTCGGCAGTGCCAATAGCTCGCCGCCCATTTTTAGAAAACGTCGTCAATCCACAAATCAATCACCTCAACATCACTCATCCGCTCGTCCAGAGTATATCAAAGACGAAGGCGGTTCGTTGTCTCCGCGCTCGCTTGCCAATCCCCCGTCCACGGTAGGGCCTGAACTAGTGGACCGACACAGGATCGCAGGCCACCCCTTTCGTGCGACGAGTGACACCTGTAATGGTGACGGTATTATACTAGACGAACGAAAAAATAGACTGATTCCCATTGATGCTCGAGACGTTGGTCAAGGCTCAGGATCGAGAGAGGATGTGGTGAAGAAAGTGTTACATGTGGATCGAGACGTGGAAATGAGATCTCCGCACGACGATCCTGACATCACCACCAACAATATGGTCAGTAGTGAACCCCTGGCTCACCACCCGCACCGGTATTCCTCGCATTCGTATCCTTCCTCGTCGTCGTCGTCGTTGTTGAGGCATGATGAGATGAGGGCGGCCAAGAAGATGAAAATAGAGGTCGATTCTTCTTCTTCGTCTTCTTCTTCGTCTTCGATGATGATGAAAAAGAAGAAACAGGGTGGACATGAGAGTCCGTTGAGTGGCGGACGACTGACGGTCAATAGTCAACCTTGATCATGCTTACCTTTTTTTCTATTTGTTTTTTACAACGTTGCACACAGGTGTTGCTCGGTTTTACTTTTTTCCGATGTTGCTGATGATGATTGACCGCATGGTTCTCCTTTCTGGTTCAGTCGTTTCTTGTTGGCATGCTTTCTTTTTTCTTAATTTACTCGCTTTTTCTTATATGTATTGACGTGGGCTGCCAAATCTCTCAACCCTTTTTTTCTTTTCTTTTTTTTCAGTATGTCTTTTTTGTTGGTGTGGTTTTTGGGGAGGTTGTTTGACATGTTGTGGACACTTGTCATGTTTTTTTTTTCTCTCTCCCCTTTTTTGTTTTTCCTTATGTGTTGTTTGGTCTCTTTGTTTGGTCTCTCTGTTTTCGAGACGACGTAGTTGTCTGTAGAAGAAAAAAAGTGAAAAATTGATATAAATCAGTTTTTGATGGGTTGTGTGCCTATGGGGGGTACTTTGTTTTGTTTTGTGTGATTTTGTAGAAGGGTGATGAGGTGATATTTTTTTTTCTTTTTTTGGTGTTGTGTTTGTATTTGTGTTGTGATGGTGTAACATGATTGAAGCAGGCATAGTTTTGAGAAGGAGAGTTTGAGATGGGGTTTATGTGAAGAGCTGGAGACTTTTTTGCTAGTAGCTAGGATTTGTAAGGGCAACCAGAGTTGTAAGGGGACAGCAGTCACCCTAGAATATAGCTTAGCTAAGTGTCTGATTCATAATCTATTTAGTAGATCTTGTCAAGCCACACAAATTATATCTAGATAAATCCAAGCCTTCCTCTACTCCAGTTCCTCTTATTCACTACCAGAAACTGTAAAGGAAGAAATCTTATATTTTAGGAGGTTGGAGTGCTAGGTTGAGAACAGAACTGGCTTACTAAGCAGCCATGCTAACTAATAAAGGGTAGAATATTATGTAATAGATTGTAATCAGATGAGAAGTTAAGTTCACATCATGACAGTACCCCTCTCTTATGGCTATACCCTCATGGCCTCAAGTATCAGAGAAATAATCTAAGGTAATTCCAGAGTTTTTGGCATAGAAGGTTGAGTTGGGGAAAAAGAAAAAAAATTCAGGTCAGGCCCAAGTTTTTCAGAGAAACAAGCATGAAATATAAGGGTGACCAGAGTAGAGTTGTTAAGGTATGGACTTAGGACTGAAGCTTTGACCCCAACCAGTGATAATTAAAAGGAAAGAACTTAATAGAGTTCTCTATTAGATTTTTACTAGTACTTATACAAATATCCTATAGTCTGTGTGCTTGCTTCCCATAGTTACAAGACTATAACTAATAACTATATAGTTCTTATATAATACTGTCCCATGCTATTTATATCTTCCCTGTATTATATTTCTAGAGGTTTTCTATTAAGTTGATAAATATGTAGGAAATATTTTCTTTTCTTGGAACCAACTCATAACATGGTCTCTCTTTCAAGGTACTAGTTTGGCTATAAACTCCCTTGGTAATTCTTGACTGAATTCCTTCTCTTCTTCTTCCAGTTTTTGTCATCTAATTTCTTCAGTCTCTTCTCTATACTCCCTTTCAAACTCCTTAACCAACTCTTTTGTATTTTCTAAATTTTTTTGTCCTTTTCATGTATCTGCTTCTACTATATACCTCTTCCATCAAACTAGAAACTTGTCCCTTTCTTATATCTTTCTTCTGTTTAAGATTTTTTCTACCTCATACTCTTCTTCTCTATCTATGACTACTAGTTGTGGTGAAACTACTTTCTGGCCCTCTACTTGTAGTTTATATAGTCATACTCTACTTACATTGACTACTAGATATATTTTAATAGTATTTGGTAATTCAAGCTCAATTGCATTTGTTAAGACTACTCTTTTTACTTTGTATGGGCCCACAAACTATTCTATTAGTTTTTCTGTCCTTCTTCCTTTCATTTGCCACTTCAAATCTTTTGTACTTAGCATTACTAAGTTCTCTTTTTGGTATTTCTCTCCTTCTCTTCTCTTTCTATCTACATATTACTTTATCTCTTCCTGTGTCTTTTTCAGTGCTGCTTTCACTTTTTTCTAAATCCTCTTTATTCTTTCCACAAACTCTTCTGCTACTTTATGTTTTCCTCTCCTTCTTCCTTTAAACTCTATTCTTGGATCTTGCCCACAGTTTGCTCTAAAAGATAAGATCTTTGTTGCTAGGTAGATTTTATTATTGTAGGCAAATTCTGCTATTTCTAACCACTCTGGCCATTGCTTCTGCCTATGATTAATAAACATACAAAGGTACTGTTCCAATTCTTAGTTCACTTTTTCTGTTTGTCCATCTATTTGCAGATGGTAGACTATTGACAATTTTGTCTTGATTTCCAACATCTTGTTCAGTTTCTTTATTATTCCTACTACAAACTGAGGCTCTCTATCTAATACAATACTTTCTGAAAGTCTATGAAGCCACCATACTTGGTCTCAGAACAGTTTTGCTAACTCTTCTGCTAATGTTTTTTCTGTGGTAGTAATAAAATGGGCCATTTTTGTAAATTGGTCATATACTACTAGTATCGCATTGTATCCTTGGGCTAATAGTAACTTAGTGATAAAGTCTACACTAATGTGTTTTTATAGTTTTTCTGGGATCATATTTGGTATCAGCTTTTCTGCTGGGGCTTCTACACAATTCTTGTTCCTCTAACATATATCGCATCCATCCATATATTTTCCTACTTTCTTTGTCATTTCTGGTCACCAATAATTCCTTTCTACCAGTTCCACTGTTTTTCACCTTTTTCCATACCCTCCTACTGGTGTATTATAGTATAGTCATATTATTTCTGTTCTTAACCCTTTCTTTTCAGGTATGTAGATTTGGTCTTTCTTTAGTACCAGTCCTTCCTCAATTAACCATTTCTCATCCTTTAGTATTTTCATCTCTGACTGCTTTAGTTCCTCTACTGCCTTGACTACTCTTTTGTCCTCCTTCTGTGCTTTTCTTATTTTTTCCTTTAGGTTTTCCTCCTCAATTAATGTCTTTTTCTCCCTTCTTATTTTCTTTTGTATCCACTTAGGCTTTATCAATGTTCTATCCTTGTTATCATTTTCTATCCCTTCTTACCAGTCAGGTCTCCTACTCAACCTATCCACCTTCTCCATACTCTTTTCTGGTACATGCTTAAGTACAAAGTTGAACCTAGATAAGTACAGTGCCCATCTAGCTTGTCTATAATTTAGCTTTTGACTAGTCATAAAGTACTACAAGTTCTTATGGTCCATCCATATCTCAAACTGCACTTTTGCCCCTTCCAAGTAGTGTCTTCATACTTCCAAATATCTAATTACTACTAGCATTTCTTTGTTGTAAATTTCATAGTTTCTTTCAGTTAAATTCATTAACTTAGATATAAATACTACTGGTCTCTATTTTCCATTCTCACATTTTACTGATAATACCTCTTCTATTGCATAATCAAATGCATCAGCTTTAACCTATATTTCTCTGTCCAAATCTAGTACTGCCAGTACTGGTTCTAATGTAAATGCTTTCTTTATGCTCTGGAATGCTTTCTTCTGCTCTTTTTCCTATCTCTACTTTTCTTCCTTTCTTACTAGTAGATGTAATGGAGCTACTACTCTGGCAAAATCCTTGATAAATCACCAGTAATAGTTGGCTAATCCTAGAAATTTCTGCACTTCTTTTACATTTCGAGGAACTGACTAGTTTAATACCCCTTCTACCTTTTCCTTTTGTATCTCTACTCCCTTCAGTCTAATTACTATCCCTAAGAACTCTACCTCTGACTTTTCACTTGTACTTTTCTGGTTTTACAAATAGGTTGTTTTCTTCCAGCTGCTTTAATACTTCCTTTACTATCTTATCATGCCCTTCCTCTGTCTTTGTTGCCACAATAATATCATCAATGAAGGTTACAGTGGTTTTCTGGTTGATTATATCTTAAAAGAGATCATTTATTATAGTTTGGAAAGTGGTAGGAGAGTTGGTAAGTCCAAAATACATGACTATGGGCTCATATGCTTTTATATATATTATAAAGGCTGCCTTCCATTCATCTTCTTTCTTAATTCTGATGTTGTTATATTCCCACCTCAAATTCAGCTTTGTGAATACTTTCTTACTCCCCACTCCATCCAGGATATTGGTAATTAGTGGTAATAGATAGCTATTTTTTATTGTTCACTGGTTTATATACCTATAGTTTTGCACTATTCGTCACTTTCTATTCTTTTGGCTACAAAATGGACTGGAGATGTCTGTGGTAACTTTGATAGTCAAATATATTCTTTATGCAGTTGATCCTTCACAAATACCTATACTTTCTCTCACTCTTCTCTTGACAATATATATACTTTTCCCTTTCTTGGTACAGATTCCTCCTTTAACTTGATTGCATAGTTCCAGGCCTTTTGCACTGGCATTTTCTCTGACTCTACCTTTCCAAATACTTTCTTCTACCTCTAAAATCTTTTCAGTACTAAATCTCTTACTACTTCCTTATCTAGTTTTTTTCCTTTCCTTACTTGTTTCTTTTCTTTGCTTTTCCCTATTTCCTGGTTTCTTCCACACAAGAGTAGACATCTCATCATTTTTACCTCCCCTTTCTTCTAGTTAATTTTGGGGTTGTGTGCTACCAGCCATGGCATTCCCAAGATCACCTCTGTTCTTTCTAGATTACATACATCTTCTATCTTTACTCATTCTATATACCCCTTGTAATACAAGTTGTATTTTATCTCATGTGTTACTATTTCTCTGCTATTGTCTGTTCTATCTATATTCCTGATCTAGATTGGCCTTGCCAATTTCTTCTTCTTAAATCTCCACTTTTCCACAAACTTTTTATTTACAAATAATCCTATTGCTCTACTATCCAACAGTACTTTAACAGATACTCCTTCATGAGTATCTATTTTCTCCACCCTTACTTACATCCATACTTCTTTTAGTAGTTTTATTGTTCTTCTTATATCTCTTACTCCTTTAATGTTTTGGGTACTTGATCTATTGTCCAATTTTACACATTTCAAAACATTATACTTATTATAGGAAGACAGCCAAGAGCTTACTGACCTCTGTTCTCTTTTGACAACTCACTTCCCTGATCAATTCTCCTTCCCTCCCCAACTTTTTGTTTTTTACTTCTACAATCCCAAGCTATATGTCTAAATCCTCCAGTTGAAACAAATTTAATATTCCTCTCTCCTTTCTCCTCCATCTACTGCTATTGGTTCTAGTCCAGTTTCTGCTGATAAAGCATGGATAGTAGTGGTAATGGTAATGGTAATGATTCCTCTTCTTCTGAGGACATATAGATTTCTTGGTTGAATAGAGTAGCTATGGTGTCTACTTCTAGCTACTAAGGGTAAAACAACTATTGTTCCTAAGAAGGGAACCTCTACTCTAGACAAGGCTTTAAGAGCTTTACCATTGTTCTCCTGTGTAAACAAATAACAATGTACCTGTAGCACAGAGCAGATAGTAAAAAAAAAGTATGTAGCAATACCAAAAAGTGAGGTCAGGTTTCAAAGCAAGGACACTAGTATTGTCCAAGTTCTCTACCTATAGTTCCTAACTGACTGCAAAGTTCCCTTTATGCCTAGGACCCAGCTTCCAAAAAGCCTATAAACACTGTGCTTACTAGTGAGAACAATAGTGAAAGTAAGTATTAGTAAGGCCTTGAGATGAGGGGTTGCCTAAGGTATTGAGTTCTAATGTTAAGATATAGACTTAGAACCGAAGCTTTGACCCCAACCAGTGATAATTAAAAAGGAAAAACTCAATAGAGTTCTCTATTGGATTTTTACTAGTACTTATACAAATATTCCATGGTCTATATGCCTGCTTCCTATAGTCACAAGACTATGACTAATAACTATATAGCTCTTATATAATACTGTCCCATGCTATTTATATCTTCCCTGTATTATATTTCTAGAGGTTTTCTATCAAGTTGATAAATATATAGGAGATATTTTCCTTTCTTGGAGCCAACCTATAATAGGAGTGGACTCTAGAAAAATTCTTAGTAATATTACAAGTCCTAAATGCATTATAACTTATCTCCAGGAGAATCCTTAGAGTTTAGAATAAAACTTCTAGAATATACTCTACAATATATACTATTATAGCTAAGGTATTTCTAATCCTACAGTTGTAAGAGAAATATATAGTCCCTAACTACTCTAATATTAGTGAAAAGAGCAGACTTAAGTTGGAACAAATAATTAGCCCAGGAGTTCCAATCAATGTTAGAATAAGGTATTCTACCATATATCCACTATAAGAGCGACTAGAGTAGAGTAGACTCTAGAAAAATCCTTAGATAATATTATACTTCTAAATATATTACAACTCACCTCCAGAAGAATTCTTAGAGATTAGAATAAGGCTTCTAGGGTATACTTTTACAATATATATATTTCTACTACTGAGATGTATCTAATTCTATAGTTCTATTAGTCAGAGTTAGGGGTCTCTAAATCAAGCTAGGGGGAATTAAATATTATATAGTAATATTTAATTAAGCACAAGGTTGCTCCAGACTATAAGTCTGGTATTTTAGAAATAGCATTAATAGAGTCCTTTTACACTTAGACTTTACCAATGTCTTATTGTTATTGTCTCTTTTTACTCTTACCTTCTAGTCTGGTCTCCTACTCAGACTGTCTGCCTTTTCCATCCTACTTTCTAGGATATATTTCAGCATAAAGTCAAATCTTGACAAATATAGAACCTATCTTGCTTGTCTTCTATTTAACTTTTGCACCTTTATGAAGGTTTTTGTGATCTGTAAGGGTGACTAGAGCAGACTCTAGGAGAAACCTCAATATATATAAATACACTCTAGGATATGTTACAACTCATCTTCTATATACAAACATTTTCTCTCTCTACTATCTATACTAGTAGGTCATAGTAAGGGTATGGCATAGTTGTAATTTTCCTGTCCTAAACTTGCCAAAAAGTTCTATAATTGCATTGGTCTCAATCCCATCTGCATTTATTTGTAATGGAGAAAATAAGATTAAATAGAAGAAACTATAACAAACCACAGAGAAAAGCATTAAGTTGTTTTGATCTGGTAGTTATATATACTAATTTAGACTATTAAGCATATACTTCTATAGTACTCTGAAAACCCAAAGGTATGATTTTTTGAGCTAATAGAATAGTACAAATACTTTTTATCAGAGTCTTTGACTCAATTTCATGATTTTTTCTTTATTCACTCACCTTTCAAAATCTTATTTGTATTCTAGTCTGAGATTCTCTTGATTGAGACAAGGTACTTCTTAGAGATAAATGCAATAGCTTCTATAGTATATAGTCTAGCACTGATAAGTTTCTTAATGTCATTCAGATGAATTTCTGCTTCTTGGAGTTTTGACACAAAAAGGGATTCAGTTGTTTGATATTTGAGCACTTATTAAACTTGGATAAATGGCCAAGCTTCTATTTTCTGAAGATAGTCTACAGAATAGCAATTCCACTAAGTGAGAAAGCAATAATAATAAAAATAATCAATATTGTACTGTTATGAGAGCCCCAAGAAGGAAACGGTCTTCTACATATTTAAACACTTAATCCAAAATCTCAAGTCATACAATAGGATCAAGGTATAAATAACATGGGAACTTAGGTAACCAAATTATATGACAAGGTCAAGTGACCATAGAACATTCTAGAAGATCATATGACCATGGACTAATAGTAGTACAGCCACTGTAAAATAGTATAAGTAGTAGTCCAATCCAAGGAAGAACTCCATTAAGTTCTTCTTGAATATCCATCTAGAGTGATCACTAGAGACATTCACTGTCTATTGATAACATAAGAACTCAATATCACATCCGAGCACTGTTCACCTTGAACCCTGCTCAAAATCACTTAAAGGTGCAGTTGGCTTCATACCGGCCCCGCGAGTGATTTCCCCTACTATATCTATTCTACACTCTTCCTTACTAGGGAGCATAGCGCTCTCAAGCATCTTGGATAGCAGGCCCTAGCTGTAAAGGGGACTTTACTGTCAGTTAGGGACAGTGGGTAGATGGCCTGGACAAAGCTTGTGTCCCTGCCTGAGACCTGACCTCTATACCAAGTAGGCTCATAACTAGTTCTTAACTATCAGCTCTGTGCTACCAATCCATTGTGATTGGTCTACACAAAGAAACAACGGGAACCTCTTAAAGGCCCATCTAGCTTAGAGATTCCCTTCTTAGGAATAATACTGTTTTACCCTTCTTAGTCAGTAATCAGTCATAAGTAAAGACAAAGAAGACTGCTCATCCTCCTATGAGGAAATACCGCCATCACCATCACTATCACCATTACCAATGTCTCGCCAACAACAACAGCAACAGGGGGAACACCCTTGAGTATCTACCCCCCCCAAACCAGAGAGGAGCAACTCCTTGCTGTCACAAACTTCATTTAGACCATAACTCCAGAAATACTTGACCGATTTCAACGATCTAAATGGCCACCAAAAGCCCTTAAGAAGACCTTTCAAACGGTACCAAAAACATCTCAAAGCAATCAGTATTCACTGAGTTATCAGCAGATCAGTCAGTCACCAGACACTAAATCACTGATATCTCAGGAACTGCTTAACGTAATCATTTGCTTCAACAACCATCGTGAAGCTCTCTTCAATGCGCTTCTTTCGACTATAAATAGATCCCAAGGCAATAAGATCCCATAGAGATACAAGGTCCTCAATGTTTGCACATAACACTGATCTTTACCCATAGATTATCATCTGTCCTTGAATAGAACAAAGGACTGCCCTAAGA
>Ga0153992_100038_pt1 | contig 32400 bp, 41 predicted proteins | sample TSNC076MetaG_FD_104683 | JGI IMG/M metagenome (GOLD analysis project Ga0153992, IMG submission 104683) | Attine ant fungus gardens microbial communities from North Carolina, USA - TSNC076 MetaG | ecosystem: Host-associated > Fungi > Mycelium > Unclassified | place: USA: North Carolina, Lumber... | reverse complement strand
TGGTATCAGAGTGAGCACGACCTTTCCATCTCTCCATAGTATATCAGATCCTTGACTACATAAAGCTGCAAGATTTCAATGGCTTATCTGGCGTCGGCCACAAGGATCGAACAAAATGGGCGGCTTATTCCACTTCCAAAGAAGACTTGCTTCAGCCCGATATAGGCCAAGCTCCCGAAACCAATTCGCTGGCGGCGGGTGGTTTTCATTTCTCTCCTTTCCTGAAGGAACTAGAGCATGAGAAACGCTATTGCAAGCGATTGGCCGATTGGTGGAAGGAGAAAAACCCGCCTGCCTCAGAGACAGAGACAGAGACAGACGGTCAGGTTCACCAATTGATTGGTTCCACTGTTCGCCAAAATCGCGAGCATCGACTCTTTCGTGATGCAGGGCCGGAGGTGGAACCAAATGGTTATTTCGATTGTACATTTGAGGTCAGTCACTCTCTTTTGCTTTCTGGCTGTCATCCAACTGACATGACAACAGGTTCTCAATGGCTTTGAGAGTGAAAACGGAGTTTTCGTTCTTTATGTCACAGATTATACCAGGAACGCCCAAACTGCAAGTTGTCAAGCTCCGTGGTGTCCTGTTGGATTGAACGAATACGTGCTTTTATTCAATCTCTGGGATGAGGCGGCTACCCGAGGAAGAGATTTCCTACCTCAGACTTACTGGGCTGTGAGAAACGCTCGAATGATTCGCGGCAATAGCGGTTTTGTAGAAGGCAAGCTGGTAGAGACAAAATTTAGCCAAGTCGACTCCGACGATGACTATCCTCCATTACAAGCATTACTGGAGTATGTTTCAGTAAATCATCTCATGAATACCAGCTGATTATATGGTATTCTACAAGGCGGAAGAAGCAATGGGAGAAACAGAAGACTCAGAACTTGCCTTCTTTTCCTCACAAACTGTTTAAAGATGTCCAGGAACAAGAAGTTTTTAATTGCACAGTGGAGGTAATTTTTTTCCAGTCGAAGCACCACTTAAATTCTCACAATTTTTTTAGTTACTCCATATCATTGATAAAGCCCACAAGACGCGCCTTTTAGTAACCGATTATACGAAACATCCAGGATTTTTGTACCCCTGCGATCAAGATTGGTCCCAAGAGTTGGAGGGACGTGTCCTTGCCATCCAGCTCCGAGACAATCAAATTCAGAACGCGAAGTCCTTGAGAAAGAACGGTGGAAAATTTGTTACAATCAAAAATCTTCGTCTTTCGTCCGATGGAACTAGTAAGAAGCTTCAAGGCGACTTGGGAGGTTATGATTTACTCCTGAATTTGCTTCAACCCGACAGTCCAAATGAAGACCTTCAAGCACTACACCAGTATGTTTCAGGTTTCTCCATTCCATCAAATCCCTGTTCATTATTGCAAGGCGTAAAAAGGAGTTTCAGGACGAAAAAGAAAGAGAGAAAAAGAAAAAGAAGGAGGAGGAATCAAAATCACATAGTCAGGCTTGTGAACCCAAAACTCTACAAGCTGCTATCAGACCAAATCTGAAGATAGCCCAAATTAGAGCTTCTACGCAAGATTACCTGAAAGCAAGGCTTATCGCCCGGGTTATTGATTATCATCCTCGTTCACCGAGTGATTGGGTCCGTCTCTGGTGTTGTCAGTGCAAACAAAGGTCCAATTTCTTTCGACTGTCATTTGAGTGCTTGACTAAGTTATGTTGAATAGAATTCCCAAAGAGAATAAGGCATGCCGTAAATGCTTAGACATGGACCATGAATTCGTTCGCCCCAAGTTTGAGCTGATCTTATTAGTTGAGGACAAGATAGGTGATACGACAGAATTAATGTTGAGAGGCGAGGTACGTCTTTGTCATACTATTCACTTTAATTACATCAAAGCTAATGGAAGATCTAGAGTGACTTTCTGCAAGGAATTGACATAGGCAATAGTATGCTCGATCTCAGCATTTCAGGTGATCTCTTACAGAGACTCAAACCCTTGCTCGGCGACTCAAGTGAGAGAGAGGATGTTGGAGACATACTTTGTCGTAATTCTGTGTTTTCGTCGCTGATTATTGGACGAGTCAAATTGCCCGATTCGGTGCCTATTGGCCTGTTAATGAATGTCGAAGATTAGGTACTACTGTTTTTATATTATCTATTATTTTTACATTATATTATCGGGGCACGGCCTACTTCACATCTGATGTTCTATATACTTCAATAAAAACTGGCTGGGCCTAAAAGACCCTTGGAAATGGGATAAAGCAACTTCTTTGATCACACAGTATGCGCCCGATCAAACCGATGGTCCTGAACAAGGATCGCTACAATAAGTTTGAATAAACAAACTGTGACAGAACTAGCCTCTTGCCGCAGAAAATAACGACACCAGCAGGATTTGAACCTGCGCCCTCAAAGAGGAACAGATGACCAATCAAAGATTCGAATCTGTCGCCGTAACCACTTGGCTATAGTGCCCCTACCAGTTTGGTGTCAGCTAGATTGATTCATCTTTAAGTATTTTCATTATCAACGACGACTCAAAGCTTCCTATTTTCATTATCAAATCTCAGCACAAATTTAGCACCAATAAAGAAGATTTGAAGGACTTTCGGAGACATCGGAGCTCACCAGTTGTCAAGCTGTAGTTGACTAAGAACTATCTATTGCTATTTTCTTTCAGGCATTTTTATCGGGCAGGAGGTGTATTTTTCGGAGGCAAATAAGCTGAACGACCAGTGAGGTCTATCTTTAAGACTTGTATGGTATTCCTTTTCCAACGTGAACGTCGGTCTAAGTATGAGGTGACACTTGACGTACCATTTTGTAACTGGCGAAGAAGGGTGAGCCAAGTCGTGATGGCGAAATCCGATGCTTACCCGTTGAAACTCATCATAGGCGGTACTCCTCACATTTTCATGAGCGTTTCGAATAATGCCCATCATGAACTCAGCAGCCTGGCGATCGTTCAAATGTAGTGTAAATCGGTCCTTCAACCTCCGAATGGTTGCTTCGCCTTTGAACGAGGGGAGGCCAGTATCAAGCATGAGCTGGATGGTGTTTATGATTTGCTCTGCGTATGGCCGAACAGCTAGAAATGCTTTGACGGTCAAACTCTGAAATAGCTGATAACCTTGAGAGTATTTTCCGCCCATCAGGACTACCATCTCATGGTTGAGCTTAAAGGAATTTGGTTCGAATTTAACCCCCTCCGGATACCATCAAGATAATTCCCAGCAACTAACAGCGAACATACTCACCCCCGGACGTGGATATCATACAATTAATCAGTCACCAGAAAAGTGAAATGAGTCATAACAGGTACTTATCTATATCGAACAAAAACCCAAAATCTGGTAAAAAAACCATGTCAACATGAGTCAGAATGATTGGGACGCCAATGTCCTACCTATATGTACGATGTGCCCATCACCGTCAATCATAATGTTTCCATTGTGTCGATCCTTGATCTGGAGAATATAACAAGCCACGGAGTATGCAGCCATCGACTGAATAAAGTTCAATTGTGCTTTCTGAAAAGTAACAGTATCCTGGCCTCCATATTTGGAAGTGAAAAAGTCCAACAAATCGTTGACCTTAGCCCGACCCATTTCATCGCGAGAGGTAGCATTCGGGACCACATCTATGACGCCACACTATGCAAGGAGTTGAGTCTAACTTTCGTCGTTGAATCACAAGTTCTTACTCCAGGAGCCGTCGCCGTAACACGATATGGGAACAGATAGAGCGGGAGGCCGAGACTTGTATAGATATTCTTGAACATGGCAATGACCTGTAATGCAAGAACATCCTGGCGGCAGTCGTCGCCGACTTTGAAAATCGCTTGTTGCAAGACATCATACTGAATGCGCTTCTCTACCCCTGTACCGTCGACAACAGAGTCGGGGTTTGTTTCAATTTCAGTCCGCTCTTTCCTGACTTTGAAAGTGGCCATAAATGGTGCCTATGATGGATCGCTCAAATGAGGGTTACAGAGGGTGATCAGAGATACCTTCGCATGACTTTGCAAAGGCCTCCCAGACTTTTTGTCGATATCGACGATTACGCCATCTGGGTTGCTAGGGAGGTAAACACCGACGTCAACTTGTATCTTTGCCATTTCTTCGTCAATTTTGGCCTTAAAGAGCATAAGGAATATTGGTGGCGACCAACTGGGAGTCAAGAAAAATCACCTTTTTCTCGGGCTTTGTCCTTTTAATGTAGGGTTTCAGCTTCCCAGAGATTGAGGTAACCTCGTTGAAGAAGCTGAACTCCCTGTCATAGAACTCACGTGCTTCACCAGATAGTGATATGACTACTTCATCCGTCATAGCGTCGAGAGTAGGTTTCATGGGATCCTCCTAAGAACCGGTTGAGAATAAGAAATTACAGGAATGCTATACTAACAATTTCTGCTGCATCATCTTTGAAACAGTTTGCTTTCATGTTCCAAATGATTTGATGACAAAAGAGCTGTGAAATCTTGGCCGTCTCAAAGATGAATCGGGACACATAGCCTGTGACTTCATAAGCCTTAGTCGATCAATTAGTGAGATGAAACTCACCTAAAGTGTCATAACGAAGTGCCTGAACGACCTGAGGAATGAAGAAAAAGGTCAGCTTAACAGGATGTTCTTCTAATACACGATGTGCATATTGCAAAATGTGGGGTTGGTTGTTGTATCGCTGTTCGAAGTAGGTTGTCGCAATGATGGGGGGCACCGCTTGCCACAGAAGGAGATACTGTGATGATGAAAGAGTAAGAGTTACTGAAATGATTTGCTTGGCTACCTACCTTGTGGTCTCTCCGGACAGTTGGATCAAAGTTCTCGCCAAGCAAAAAATGGACTGCTTCGCATATATGAAGGACTTGTTTAGGGCTCGAACGTACTAGCCTTGAGACTTCATGCCTAATGAGAGGCAATTTAAAACGCTCGGGCAGATGGACCACAATGGCTGGATCAATATTCCAGATAGAGTGAATGAGAGCGACCCAGGTTGTATCAAAAAGTCCACGTTCTGTGGCACCAGTTACATCCGTAGAGCGTTTGATGTCGTTCGTAGGGTTGACCCAAACGGAAAGACGAGAGAGTTCAGACTCAATCAAGAGGCGTAAGGGCGTGTTCAAATCTCTCAACCGTGTAGTATAGTCTGAAAACTGTGAGCTCACGCTCATATTTTACTATCTAACTTACAAGACTTTCGTGTTACACATCGTAGAGGTGATAGGCTTGAAGTTGATGGGAGACCGCGGACGACATCGACTTGTAGGTATGAAAGAAATTCGGATAAAATCTTTAATTCAGTGTTCAACTGTACACGGTCAGCACCAAATGTCCATCTTCGCAGATGAGCTGGTCTATGAGCTGGAACGCAAGAAAAAAAACTCACTGAGGTAGCACACTATACCAGGAAAATGCAAGTTGATAGAGAGATTCTCTGAATATATTTTCGCAAAATGCATCGAAGTGAGAACTCTTAAGTGCTTCAAAACCAAAGAGCAGGAATGAAAATCTGGGCTCTCGAGCCAAAGAATGAGTGCTATGTAACTTTTCAGAGAATTGTGAGTGATTACTCGTCTGATACATACCTGAAACGTCTATGATTGCGGGTAGACCGCAGAACAAGCTGTTGGATAAGGAATATGATGTTGGGTTGGTAGTATCTGGCGGCCTGAAGGCGACTGTAAAGCAAATGCAATACTAAAACATGAGGACTGAGAAGTTTGTGAGCATCTTTCAACTCTTTGCTAATCCGCTCTTTATCAGTTGGAGCGTATGCGATAGGAGAGTTAAAAGGATCATGATAACTGTTTGTAAACATATCAGGAGAAGATAGGTTGTGATCTAGATCGGACTGACTTCATATTTCGAGAGAATATACCTTTTTCATGCTTAATGGTCAAAGACCAGGCAGAGACAATTTCGCTCATCAGGGCCACCTCAACTACTGATTTTTCTGATATGAGCCAGCTCCAAGTTTCAGCGGCAACAACCATGGCAGATGGAGTAGCCACAGCGAAGGGTAGAGCAACAATATAATGCAGCAAATCATAATCGCACTGTAGAGATAGTCGATCTTGAGTGCCCCGGGTTAGATGCGAGAAAGACGTACGTAGTCCAGCGAGACCAGCACCGCAGCACAGCGGTACAACAAACGACGTAATTCTTGAACAGTGAGGGACGGGTGCTTCGACCTGATATCTGCCATTGAAGCTTGAAGCTTTTCTCGCAGTGCCCGGATCTCACTCTGCGGCGTATCTGCACCCTTGACAACCCTACAATCTGAGGCGTATGGCCAGATTAGAGATGATCGTTGAAACAAATCGAAGCCACATACACTCCTTGCCACAGAAACGGAAACCTGCAGCCTCCCCAGAATAATAGCTCTTGATCGCGATTTGACTTATTAAAGCCTTTGCCTGGTCCATGCTCCAGCGAGACATAGATTTCAATGAGACTGGAAAGCTTTAGCATTTCAACACGAAATCAGAGATCATGTCATACAAAGATGACGATGTACAGGTCCAACATCCTTCCCAAAGCGTTCAGCAACGGAAGCGCCGAGTTCCGCCGAGTCCGCTCCCAGGACCGGTTGATTAACGGCAAGATATTTCTAATGAGAGAGTTAGACCAATATAGTCGAATACCCATTCAAATGACCTGTAATGTCGACTGTAGTTCCAAAGGGGCCCGGCTCAAAGCCAATTCGAACCAGGAATTCGCATTGCGCAGAATATTGTCAAGGATTTCTCTCCGGATTTGATAATTATCGGTCAACTGAAGCGAAATCTTGGCTCGTTCGGAATAATATTCCCAAGTTGGTTCATACTATCAAAGCCATTAGACAAGCGAGTGGACGAGCAGCGATGAACATTACGCGCCTCGTTCACGAATTCATTCTCAGTTCCGCGTTGGAGTAGCGTCAAAACCTCAAGTATCGCGAATACCAAGTGAGGATCACACATCAAAGATGGGAAGGAGACCAAAAGTCGGTTGAGATATCTGGATGCGATTTCCCTGACCTTGGGAATTCGATGAGTGCTGCTGACAACTAATTGTTTGAGTTCACCCGAGAGGCACTTGGGAAGAGCTTGTTGAGAGGCTTTGCCAGTCAAAGCAATTTGGCAACCTCCGATCACCTAAGACTGAGTTAGGAAGTAAAATTCAGGATGTTGAGCCTCACTTTCTCAGCAATGCCTTCCATACAAACACTGAGCACGGTGTTCTTATTGAGGGTATCGTTGATGAAGTAGGTAACTAAGGAAGATGGCAAACCCTCTGATGCTCTCAGACTTTCAATGTCGTGCATCGCCAAAAGAAAGATAACCTGTCCAGAGGACAAACTTCGAAGTTCACTGGATCTTAGCATAATGTACTTGGTCAATCGGATTCGCTGTTTGGAGAGAATCTTGAATCATGATGTCAATACATAGATTCAAGAGTGGAATGGCATTGCACAATGCTTACCGACTCGGCATACTCCTGTCGGATGACAGTATTGTACTCAATGTCACTCGCAAATGCACCATGGGTTTCTTCAACAACCATGCAAGGAGTTTTGGTGGCGATATGCATGAGTGTAGGGAGCAGCCAATCTAGAGAAGTATCGCTCCTTTCATCCAATGAGGTGAAATCGAATAAGACACAGAGGAACCACAAGTTCCTGAAAAGAGAAACTGTTTCTGAAGAAGCGTTCCCCCAGAGCTTGAAGTCTGCGTGAGCTAACAAGGCATCAATAGGAAGCAGAAGGGAAGTCAGAGATTCAATCTTATCATCGATCTTGGAATCACGTCAATAATATACACATGAGGTGAGCCAGGATAAAAACAAAATCACCTTCACTTGGGGATTAGTGATCCGTAAGTTCTGAATTGCAATTCCCTTGTCAAGAAACAAGGTCAGTAGCTCCGTTAAATAAATGCCAAAAAGCTCGGGACGCCGACCCAAGTCTTGGGCAAGTCTTGTTTGAGCAGCAAGGACCTGCATCACCTGATGAGCACCACATCAAGTGAGCTGAAAAGATACAATACCATGTTGTTGGAGGACCTTGGGTCATCTACATTTACCGAACGGTTGATAGCGGAGAAGGATCGAATAATATCAATGAATGGGCCTTCCGGCGCAACGAGAGCCAGATCGACAAGGTTGTATGCAATAGTTGCCTCAACAGTAGGCTCTGCAGAGCGCAAACGTTGCAGAAGCATTGAGATCGTTAGTTTAGTGACCTATAGCAGTAGATATTGATATGAAAAGAATATTACATTTTTGAGCTACGCACCGCTTCAACGCTAAACTCCAATGCCAAGCGAGTCACGACAGAGATAGTACTAATACCTGTCAGACGCTTTTCCTCCTCCGACAGTTCGCATAATTCCGTTTCCAATGACTGGAACGTCCCAGAATCATAACCATCCGGGCCACCAAAAGAGGCATCATGAGTATCTTTACTCGTCGCAACGATGAAATTGAGAAGCGAATATATGTTCGACATAATCAGATCATCACCTGGGGCAAGCTTCATAGAATTTAGAGATCAATTTTCACTTGAATATTGCCTATGAGTCAGACCTTGATACACAGGGAAAGGCACCTCGCGGCTGCAGCCAAGGGGGGTGCACGACCTTCTGCAAACTCAAATTCACAAAGAAGGAGAGGTGATGTTACAAATCTCCTTAAATGCGAAGCCATTATAGAAGCAATTTCTGGAAACCTGGTGGAGGATATCAGCAAATACAGAAACTCAATACAAAACACTACCTTCTGACAAGGATGGCTGCAGATTTCAAAGCAGCCTCTTGTACCAAATTATCCGAGATAGGAGATTCATTGCTAAGCAGGAGGGTGATGCGAGAGAAGATGTTTTGGTCGATTTCTCCTAGGGATACAGAGCAGATGGAAGCTAATTTCTATCGAGAGGGATACTTTAAGAAAGCACATATGCAACGAGCTCATTATAATGCTTACAAGACTTTCTGACATCGTCTCCCATGCATAAGTGTCGATAGAAGGCTCATTATCCATTTCCTGAACCTGATCGAAGAAATCCGCAAAACATTGCATCGCATAAGCCGCAACAGATCTGATAGAAGTTCTATCTTCATCACTAAATGTTCTTGTATCCGTGATTTCGTCATGAAGTAATGCAGCATAAGCCCTGTTCGCAGCGTCGGCCTCCACATCAGTGGCTGTTGTCTTTGCAGGTGGAACAAGGACTTGAGAAAGAATCATCCACTCCGTTTCTATCACGCAGCAGACGATGAAATAACCACTAAGGGGTCGACCTTCAGAGACATAACGGGACACAAAAGTCTGGATGAATTGCATGCATTTTCCGCTCGCCCCTTCCTTTTGGATGATGTTGACCAATAGGTGATTAAGTTTTTCAACAACCTCACTGTGACATAACTTTTTTAACTCTTGAGAGATACATCGCCATTGGCTTATGTCCCATTTGTAAGGGGTAGAGCTAACTGCACGGTAAAAACCATGTAATGCAGGCATGACCTGGACGAGAATGTCGAAAGCTAGAGACATCAGAAAACGTCCTCTCAGATACTGTAAAGCACTCACAGCTGCACACATTGATGCCTTCAACAGTGTTGGAGAGGAAGGTGCAAATTGCACCTGTAGCTTCCTTACGAAATTGTGGTTGTTCGTTGCAAACCTGCAGTAGTGATGATACAGTGGAGTAGATGAGTTTATCAGGCAATGCCCAGTCTAAGGAATTAAGTCAGGGCTGAAGGATAAGGCAGATGAAAAAAGAAGCAACCTCTCCAGGACAAGGACGGATCAAAGTTGATACGAGGAACATCGTTCAAAACTCCAAGGAGTGTTGTGAACAGGCTTTTGGCATTCTCTGCTATATAAGAAGGAGAAGAATACTTGATCATGTCACCGTATGCAATGTTATATTGCACCCGAGATACCGTCTGAAAGCATAGTGAGCTGCTAGCAAGAAAGAATGGAATCGAAAGACGGACCATGTATACCCGTTGCAAACCTTGCACCTCTTCAACTCTGATTTCATCTCCATTTGCATTTGCATCCTCATTGATAGCCGCACTATTGCACAAAACTTGAACTCTCGGAACTAGTGGATGTTTTTCACGTCCAGAGCCTCCAAAACGATTTGGATCACATGCGGCAAGGTCAGAAAGTATCTGTTGCCGTATGTTCAGTTCGAGGCTAGAAAATATAATACGGTAGGCATGGATTCTCATATATATCGTCCAAGCTCACCAGTCCATGCACTTCAAAGGGCAGAAATAAATATTAGTCATTGCCCTACCGGGCTGATGATGTAAAACCCATTTTTAGCAGCTAATCCTTTCCATAGAACAGTCACATCGCTCTAATACATGCCACCCAACAAAAAACAGCAACACCTTAAGGAAATAGAGGTTACCGATGTCCAGGAAACAAAGTAAGCTTCCCTCAAATTGATTGAAGGATCCACTAACTAATTGATTAGATCAGCCCCTGGTCAGTAGAGCTGTGTTGGAATATCATTACCAAATATCTCATGGGTTATGTGAAGAGGAGACGTTCCAACTCAAGAGGCGCCGTATTTACGAGAGAGCTCGAGATTCAATAAAGGTCCTGGTTGCAACCCGTACTCACCAACTGCATGTTCTTGCATGAGCTTTCCCGTTGAGGTTCTCATATCTCTATTTTCAATCGTTCAGGGAACAGGCACGAGCACAGGTCCTTGAATTCAAACTGCAAGAAACAGAACTGGGCAGAGATAACAAGGACTTCGAACTCTGGGATGCTAGTGACGAAGATGCATACAAGCAATGGCTCAAAAAGTATGGTGCTTCAGCTAGAGAATTGGGTTACTCACGGAGCATCGTGGTGGACGCTGCGAGCAAAATGCGTGAGTAATCATTGGTCCTTGGCTGAATGCTGATTCAGAAATATATAGTCAACATGTCGTCAAAGGAACGGCAGGGTATTCTACGTGAGACCTTGAAAGCTGCTAGGTTACATGTTGAACAAAGTAAAGAGAAGGAAAAGGTGTGCATGCCTGTTGTTCGCCACTGGCCAAAGCACTCATTAAAATCGCACAGCTGGCGACAGATGCTTCGGCCTTGATTCGCCATTACAAAAACTTACTCATCGGACCGGTTCAAACAAGCAGGAAAAAGTAGACACGAATACAACTAATTATAAATATGTTGTATAGCATATACTGACAAAAACGATTTACTGGAGTCCTGTCAATCATGATAGCTTGTCAATTACCAGTAGGACTCACCAAATCTGAGATGTTTTTTTCATACAGACTATGTCCCACGTTTGAAAGCTATCTCAAACAAAACTTAGATCATTCAGGGTAGATTAGAAGAAGAGGCCTACAGGTTGACTATCAGGTTCGTGTAGGTCTTCTCTTTTGTAAGGAATATTGGGTTTGAGGTGCAGGTATTCGGAAAGGAAGACCCTCAATAACAGAGACCACCGACGCATTGTTGGAAGGTCAAGAGCACTGGCATCATCCTACGGAAAGTTCATCTTCAACATAGGAACAAAGAGCTTAAAAGAGTAAAGGTTACCTTGAGTGTATGCCAAACATGCGGGAAAGGTTCAGAAATAATATGCAATACACTGACGCCTTTCTTTAAAAAGGGGACATGGTCATCACCAATGTGCCCGGAGGCTCCTAGCACGTTACGCCGCACGAACCAACTCCGCCAGCTACCAGACGCCATTAGTTTGTCTTCCCCGTATTCGAAAGCGCCGCTGTCTCCCAATCTTTCTTCGATGGCGACAAGAGCATCAAACATCCACGCAGTATCCGCATAATATGACCTGATAAGTGGATCGGGGGCACCAAGTAAATCAAGGAGAATTAAATGCTCTATTGAAGAAATTTCCGTTTCTTGAGAACCAAGGAGTCGTCGCCTTGTAAGGGTAGATTGGTAGGTATTGGCCCATTTACGGGCCAGGTGTCTAGAAATCGTGAGGCTCGTATGCATTTCTGTTAGACAATTGAACCACAGACCTAGCACCATAGATTGAATCTGTATCTGTCCAGTCATGAAATGCCTCCTCCCCATCAAAAAACACCAACTGCAGAGTTATATCGGCAATACTTTCGTCATCATCGTCCAAGAGGCCCTCCTCCCATCGTTTATGACGGTCGTCGAGGAGTGGGTCTAGAGTCTCGGCAATGTCCAACATCATGGCACATGGGGCTGCAGAATCTGTGGCACCGAGAAACTTAGATAGACAAACGTGAGTTGGACACAGCACGGTAGCATTCACATACCTGGTTTTCAGGGTAATTTGGATAATATTTACTGTCATAGTGAGCAGACAAAATCAGTCGACGAGGAGCAGAGGGGTCTTTTGTGGCAATAATATTGGCAAATTTCTTCTTTCCAACAGGGGTATCATCCGTGAATTCGTCCTCTTCAATCTCCCAATCAAGCTTCTTGAGTGTTGACACAATGTAATTTCGAGCAAGGGTTATGTTCTCTGTACCGGCTGAAGCCCATATTACTTTACTCGCGAATGAAAGCAAGAAAAACAGAGTACTCACGAGCTCTGGGTATCAGGATTCTAGAGAGATGCGAAGCAGAGTTAGCTGGATCTAGCTTGCTCACTGGGTCGGGAACTCCTGACACGAGCGCTGTCAGCTCATCAGATGATAGCTGTGGAAGTTCACGTTTGCCAAACAGAGATGCCTGGAGAGAAATCAAGCAGCTACCCAAGCACCATAACACCCAAAACGCTGGTATCCGACACCAATGGGGAGGCCACGATGACATTGTTCAGAGCGTGTTTTGACCGGCCCGGAGCACCCTTAGTGGGTCGGCTATCCCCTGCCCTTCCTCACGACAATGGCCATTCATGGACTTTGGGTATGGATTATAGAAGGTTTTATGTATCAGATCCATTGACCAACTCGACAGATAATCAACAAAGCAGGCGGTCTTGTATATCAGCGTAACTTCGCAGGTCCTGCTTCTTGGCTTTCCGTATTGGCTTAACTTAGGACAAATTAGGTGGATTGGCACAGTTGACCTCAAACGAATATCTAGTTCTGGCAGGTACATTGCACGGGATTCATGCTATAACAAGTCGACTGTCGCCTACTGGCTCTAGCTCTGGTGTGGAGATTGTTGAGGGCGAGACCTTCAAACTCACAATCCATCTGACGCTGACGGGTATGCCTTTTTGAGACCATTTCGGTGGTCGGCTGCAGCCTTTTCCTAGGAACCAAATTCGTGCTCTTGACTTCTACTGCGGAGGCAACTGCAGAAGTGATTCTTCAAAAGGCCTATGAAATATATGCTGACGCTGTGATGAAAAATCCCTTTCATACATCGGAGATGCCGATACGCAATGAAGGATTCGATACGAAAATAGCTGCATTAATTGGCCTTGGATAGAACTTGACTCGACTCGTATGCCTGCCTAGGTTTCGATCTCGATATGTATCTATACGATTTATGAAATTCGATGACCACTGTCTGGCGTGTCAGGTGACTGGACATAGACTATATAGTCTTCAGCAGCCCTTGTCAGCTCTTCTATGCTCCTCCTACCACAATGGCTCTTCAACAACGATCCCGCCAACAACAGATTTCTCATACCCAGAGCTTGGCTGTCGTTCAGACCTTACTTAAGGCGGGGCTCGGTTGCATTACCTTTCTAAGGTAATCTCGCATTTAGGTTTTGCACCAGCTTTACTTATACTAGCCTATGAGAAATTTATTACCCGATGACAATTTTTCTGAAAGTTGAGGCATTCTTGACGAAGGCTCTCTGATACTGACCCTATGTTTGTTTTGAGGTCACTTCACTACTTCTGATGATTCTACTCCTTCCGGCTCACAGGCCAGTGGCCTGTCTACTGATGTGTCTAAACAAAGGATTAGTGGTTTTAAGATCATGGTATTCTCAGTAGTCCAGTCAGCAGGCCACCCCTGATTAGTTTTAGACAATGGCCAGAGGATACTCAGATGAGGCTGACAGACTGCTGAATTACCTTGTGAGTGCTTGTATGCGAGTACTTTGAACCCAAACCAATCTAGATCTTCCTAGGAATATGGCATTTTTGATGCACTTGAAAAACAATATCTTCGCAGTTTCATCTTTGCAATATACCTGGTCAGGATTTCTAAATTTCGCTCAGGTGAACGTTGACTAACAATCACGATAGGACAGCAAAGATCCTACCAAGTGGCGTCCATATATGCATAGCCTCCGCACTTGATTAACCTTTTACATAGTATTGTGGAAGCCTACACCTTCAATTTCCGAGTGAGCACTCTTACCCCTTCCCTGTATGATGAAACTATTTAGATTCTCAGTATCACAGACTTCCTGGAACTGATTCTACTGTCCCCATCATGACGCTTGGCGAAGATCTGCCAAGGCCATCATCAGGTGTACATGATGATCCTGTCACGGAAGCGGCCAAGAAGGGCCTCAATCCGACTTTACGCGACGTCAAAAAAAGTGTCAAGGTTTCTAAGCCCCGCTCTCTGCGTGACTTCAAAACTTACAGTTTCAGAATCTTCTCAAAACGCTTATTCATGCAATGAGTCAGATGGACGTTCTGCCCAGTACTTCCTGAGTCGATCTATTTACCACTGACTGAAATAAATCTTACCTAGAACGTCGCTACGCAGCCTTCAAACTATTTTATACAAATTATACTCCTCCAGACTACGAACCTCCATGTTTCCAAGCAGGTGATGCAGACAAAGACCGATGGTATATGATGACGCATAATATGGATGAAATACCCGATAAATGGAGCATCGGAAATATCAATACAGGCTATCATTCGTGTGTAAAATGTACATCTCCTTGCTCTCTTGTTGAACTAACGCATTTAGTGTTCACTTGAACATCACTTCAATTGCTACGTACTTACCGTCTACAGAGAACCAAGAAGGGACCTTTGCCGGAACGACAGAGTCTCAGTCTACAATGAAAAATTTGACGCCGATGCAAGAGGCGGCACTCCGACGGCAACAAAACGAAGAGCAAGAGCAAGATGCAGAAGCAAGAAACCTGGTTTGGAATCCTGAAGTAGATGCTGTCGATATAGATGCGGATGCTGAAGGAGAAGACGATCCTGACTATGTCAGACAAGAAGACGGCTCCTTACTTCGGGTCTCTGACTCTCATGTCCTAGTCCCACTCGGCATTCGAAACGAGGCAGGTGTAATTGAAGCTATTCCAGCTTCAGAGAAAGAAGAAGCGGTCTATGGCGGTGAGCTCGAAGTGGCTCCAATGCATCTTAGTGATTTGGTCCGTGACCTTTCCGAGGAGAAAAATTGAGTTAAATCTTCCAACTTGGACAGAACGAACAAACACCTAAGGCAGTGACCGAGTATGAAGAAACCCAAACATTTGGTTTTAACGCGCGCGAATCTGCACTACCTTCAAATCCAGGCCCCTCCTCAATAGAGTTTAGCGTCGGTCGATCCGTCGTGTTGTCAATCTTGTTTGCTGACCACCATACAGACGCCCTCCGTTCACCTGTTGAATGAAGATGAAACCTCACTTCTTGCCAGAATGTCGTTGAATGATGCAGAAGATAGAGAAATGCTTGTGACAGGTGCGAAGGCTTTGATCATGACTCGAATTCTTTTTACTCAGGTCAGGTCCAATAGACCGCACGAGATCGCAAACAAAATTGCGACGGATTGGGAATAAGAACCAAACCGTTGAGCGTGCAGAAGAAGACAAAGGGCTAGCCTGTGAATGCGGCGTTTCGGTATAAATTTTCGCCTTGGATGATCGCACACCCACATGCCTATGTACAGATGGACGATGAATGTTGTTTTTGCGAAGGTGGTTGCGCGAGATGGCTTCATACCTGGTATGTATTTTTTTGTTGTCGTCTAGGGTGCACTGAAGTGCTCGACCGGCAGGTGCATTGGGTAAGGATCGAATCCAAGTGCTCGAGAGATTGCTTGACTATATTCAGATACCATTCAACTAGCGACAAGCGCCTGCCTGCTAAGTTTATATGCATTGATTGTCGCCTTCGAGCTGATATCTCGTGGGAGCTGATAAAGTCTGGGGTCTATCCTCAGCTAATGACGAAATATCGAGACCTAGCACTTTTCCGGCATGTGATGAATATTCTGATGCGCAATCACTGACGTAAATATCGAACAGACGCTCGATTAAGATCGCAGAACAAATGGATAGTTTTGTTCCAATGAATTTTGCAAAACAGCTCGGCATGTCTCGTCCTGTTCTCTGGTGCACATTCTCGTCTCATTTCCACAATTTTCTAGGGGCAGAATTTTCACAGTCCCGTCAACTTTTGAAGAGACTTGAGGAGGAAGGTCAGTACAATTAATGATAAGGACGTAAAATTGAGAGGTCACAGGGTTTGTTCATGAACACGTTGAAGAAGTTGATGAGCTCGGCTTAGTGAGGTCCCGCCCCAAGAAAAAACCCGCTGCAAAGCAAATAAGGCAACGTCGCACCAACATTCAGAAAAAGCAATATCGGTTCAAGAGAACTATTATAAATACCCCTAGTTATCTCAAATATTTCGACCCTTCGATCGAAGCGGAAAACTGGCTTTTAGGTATTGGTGAGATGGTAAGTTACATTGAGCAAATTCGGATAGGTAAAACTGAGTTGCCTTCAGGTTGCGAAATATCGCAACTGTGCTCCAGCGACCAGTGTCACAAACATATCATTAGGACAGACTCCTTCCTGTGCTATTCCGACCCAAGAGGGGAACATGCGAGCTCAGACCGATGTCACACGTCCCAACAAACGTTCAGCTGCTTCTGATAAAGAAACCCGCGATCACAAAAAACCGAAGATCTCAGTCACAAGTGGAGTGGATTTGGCAGAATAATATACAAGACTTGTCTTCATCTGCATTACTTCTGACACACTCACAACATCCATTGACGAGGATTCTTTCTAACATTATTTTCTCAAGCACGTGTGGTACCATCAAACTTTCTGACCTACCCTAATGACGGACATCCATTCCACGAGTGAAGATGAAGTGGCTTCATCCCCTCACTGGTTTCTAACTGTCACCAGGATTTATACCATGACTAGTGACAAACACCAGAGAGGCCTTCGCAGGAGATGAATTAAATGGTGCAATGGCATAGTTAATACCTCCGTATCTCCCATCTACTTTATCAGTTTGTGGGTTCGTTAGTGGGGTGTACATTCTGTAAATTCTGGCTATACGAATCTCAACTTCTAGATCCCTGACTGACTCCAGTTTGTCCTGTCGAGCCTGTTTCTGGATGTTTCTCAAGGAGCTAAGTGTATCATGCATGTGACCTCATTGAATCTTCGGAGATTGTTACGCGTTCCAATTCTCATCCTAAACTTCATGCCCTATAAATTATCTGCAGTATTGACCACACATTCTTCAGATGTTAGCATCCTGCTTCTCCTTCCAATATCCTTCTAATATTCCGTAGGTTCGGGCACTGAGCACACCCACGGATGATCTCATCCTTTCAGCCTCTCGCGACACCACTGCGATTTCATGGCAGAGGTCTGAGAGTGGCAAATTTCTTCCAGCTGCTGTCTTTCGGCCAGGCTCGCGATACGTGAATGCGATCACATATCTGCCACCAACAGCAGACGCACCAAAAGGTTATGCTCGTTCTTCATCTCAGCTACTAATATCTCATATACACAGGTTATGTCGTAACTGGTGGCCAAGAGACGGTAATCAACGTTTTCTCCCTCGACTCATCAAGAGAAGAGCCATCGTATAGTCTACTCGGGCATACAGAGAATGTTTGTACTTTGGATGTTACACCAGGAGGTTCGATTATCTCTGGTTCTTGGGACAAGCGAGTGTTTATTGGACTGACGGTGTGTTCCCATTTGTGCTGACCTACATTCAGGACGGCAAAGATTTGGATCGATTTCCAGTTGGCATATGACCTCAAGGGTCATCAACAGTCTGTATGGGCTGTAAAAGCAATCGACGAAGGACAATTCTTGACTGGTATGTTACCCAGTATATCTTTTTAAACCCTTCAAAATGTTTTGATCGTGCTCATTCAGCTTCTGCGGACAAGACAATCAGGTTATGGCAAAAACACAAGACGATTCAAGTATTCAAAGGACACCGAGATGCTGTACGTGGCCTGACGCTAGTCCCTGACCTTGGATTCGCATCATGTTCCAATGATAGGTACGGCCAGAGTTATGCCAAGAATAATCCACTCATTCGTTCACATAGTGAGATCCGTGTCTGGACAATGGACGGAGACGTGATCTACACGCTATCGGGGCATAGCTCTTTCGTGTACAGCCTGGCTGTATTACCTGATCTCAACATTGTATCAGCCGGTGAGGACCGCTCAGTTCGTATCTGGCAGGGTATGTGGATTTCTTCGTTGGCAAAAACAGTAGTTAGTGATAAGCAGTTTAGGTGATCGATGTACCCAGGTTCTCGTCCATCCTGCGATTTCCGTATGGGCTGTATCAGTCTTGCCGAATGGCGATATAGTGAGCGGATGTAGTGATGGAGTCATCCGAATCTTCAGTGCCTCTGAAGAGCGATGGGCATCAGAAGAAGATCTGAGGAAGTATGAGAATCAGGTCGCATCTCAGGCCTTGCCATCGCAACAGGTTGGTGATGTAAAGAAGAGCGACCTACTTGGGCCTGAAGCGCTTTTAACACCTGGTATGATAACTTGAGACGTTTCTCATGTCTGCTCATTTCACCTTCAGGAAAAAAACCGGGAGAAGTAAAGATGATCAAGAGAGACGATGTCGTTGAAGCCCACCAGGTAGAGTTGCTCTTCCAAGGAGGCCGCAATCTAATCAACTCGTAGTGGGATAGTTCAAGTTGTCGGTGGCAGAAAGTAGGGGACGTCGTCGATGCTGTTGGGTCAGGAAGGAAGCAATTATATGAAGGCAAGGAGTATGATTATGTCTTCGATGTCAATATACAAGACGGCGTGCCACCTCTTAAACTCCCATATAATGTCACAGGTGCGGTACATTATTGTAGTCGATATGCTGCATCTTACATCAGATCAGAGAATCCCTATGCAGCAGCACAAAGATTCCTGCAGGCTAACGAAATCTCCATGAATTATATCGATCAAGTAGCACAATTTATTGAGAAGAACACTTCCGGCTTGAATATAGGCAGTGGAAGCAACGAGTATGCTGATCCGTTCACTGGTGAACCATCTACGGGCCTACGATTCTGTATTCTGACTTGAAGCTAGGTGCTTCAAGGTACCGTAGTACAAGTTCGAGCGAAACAAGAGCCAATGAAGAGTACGCTGATCCTTTCACTGGTGCCTCAAGATATCGGAGTACCACTTCAAGTACCACTTCAACTGACGATCCCTTCACTGGAGCATCGAGATTCAATCCATCGGGAACCTCAAAAACAACCCCCATTGTCCCTCCTACTACAAGTACCTTACCCGTGGTGAGTGACAAATGTAATGCCCGACTACAGAGAATATCAAGTTGTCCAGGCCAAAGGGTTAAATTTTAAGCAAGTAAATGTGGTAGCCATGCAAGGGAAGTTTTCCCAGTTCAATGATGCTCTGATGAATGAAAAGGTGAGGGAGATTTTTGGAGTTCGATACAGGTTGGCAATTTACCATATGATAGACCAATTCCGTGCCTGCTTTCTCCCTCGAAAAAGGTTCTGCTATCAGTGAGATATTTGATTATCTAATTCGAGTGACTGCGGTTCCACCCCAGCAGCCTGTCAAGCCCCTCACCTTCGGTCATATTGACGTTGTCTTTCATCTCTTGGACAAATGGCCAACTTCTCATATCTTCCCAGGTGCTTGGACTCTTCGTTTCATGTTTTTTTTTGTTCTCATAAAGATATTGCAGTGATTGATCTCTGTAGATTACTTGCTGCATTTTCCCCCGATGCATTAAGTGGAGTGGGTGAAGTGGAACAATTCATCGAAGCCCTATTGAAGGCTGCAGAGTGGCCAGTGCCTTGGTCGTTGCCGCTATCTAAATCGCGGGAGACAAATATATTATTGGTACTACGCACCTTGGCAAATATCATTCAAGAACGAACTCAGCTCAGCTCGACGCAGTATAGTCTAGTACGTCCGTCTATCTTGTCGAAAGACACCACCTCCTTACAAGTATCTGAACCAGATCTTTGAGGCGCTTGGGCAGGTCCCGTATACATTACTGACGAAGGTACAGCGGGTGGCTTTTTCAACCATTTTGTTCAAGCAAGTAACTACCTGAAGTTGGGTCAAATCCGAAGTTAACTTTGGAAATCTAGTATTTCTTGTGCCCTTCTCCGTGCTCCGATTGGTGATGACCTTCAGCAGCAATATCTCACTTTGGTACTCGGGGTACGTTCTAGCTGTGTTCAACAAAGTTTTATAATAATATCAATTTTTTCAGCTCCTTGCAGCAGAGACCAATGACTCTGAGTCATCCTACAGGAGTCTTGTTGCGCTTGGCAACGTGGTGTGTCCTTCATGTATCTCAATTTAATATGTCCTAAATTGCTGTGATCAAGGCTTTCGCTGCCAGGAATAGCAGAAGTTCTCTGGCGAGTACCCAAATTGGGGAGGCTAACCATTGCCTTCGTGCTCTTCCAATTACATTCCCTGAAGAACGTATCATAAATCTCAGTAAGGATGTTGCTGCTTTACTTTGAACAGATGGGAGATAATAGAATCTGATAATTCGTATCCGATACTTTACGTAAGGGCTGTTTGTGGTTTGATGCAATCATTCTGTCATGTCAATCTTAGCCAGAATATTCCTCGTCCGTCATGGAGAGACAGATGCAAATAGGACTAGGATAATCCAAGGACACCTTGATATTCCTTTGAACGCTGTTGGGCTTGGCCAGGCAATATCATTAGCAAATGCATTGCAGGAAGTGATTTTCGATCTTGCACTGTCGAGTGACTTGAAGAGGGCAGCGGATGTGAGTGCATGTCCAGTGGGTTAGGAAAGCATGGGAAAACTACTCATGAGTCCTTTTGATTATGGTGTCTAGACAGCAGCAGTGATTCTGGAATACCAGCCTGGTGTAACATTATACAAGACTAAAGAACTGCGAGAGCGTGTATGAGACCCAGTTTGATCGTCATGTAATCGGCTGAACTCTAGGCAGTTTATGGGGGAATTTCAGGGGAAAGTGTATGGCTCAGCCAAGACAGGAAGCTCGAATGCAGAGACGGATCATGCTCTGAGTGCACGAGCTATGGCCTGGTGGAGGGATGCAATCGTGGCTTGCACAGCCTCTTTATCGATAGGACGGGAGCCGTATAATATTCTAGTCGTGTCACACGGAGGATTCATCAGTACGCTGGTGAAAAACCTCATCCGCAGCAGCAAGGTAACTTCTGACGCAGTCAAGATCTTGCCGAGTCTTCCCAACGTGTCCGTGTCAATAATAGAATGGGATGGGGAGATATGGCGGTTGGTGAAATACGGCGATATATCGCACTTGAAAACAGAACCTCTGGATCACAGTGCAGACGAGATGTGAATCTGATTTTTGAAATCAATTTGTATTTTTGTCAAAATTAAATTACATAATCAATACTAAAAAACATGTGAAAACATGTACTGTTTGATATCCCTGTCATTGAATGACCCAGAAGGACAGGATCCTTGGTAGAACCGCGGATGGTAATGTTTTATTACAAAATGCCAGAAATTGTCCTGTAATAAATGTTTTCTCCCGTGTTTGGAGCTGTTTTTTAAAGAAAATGACAGCGTCTTGACACAGCCCTAACTGATGTCAAAAGGCGTAATCGAGTAGCTGATTTTCGGGTTCAGTCATTAAAACCTTGACGCTGGTCTGACAGCCATGCTTCGTATTCGGCTGGTTTCATTGGCCATAAATAGTGTTGCAGATAGTTTCATATCAATAAAACTTTGCACTGCCTCGAAATTCCGGTCTTTCTTTACCCTGCCATCTTACAATGGCTGCCTCAAACCCCTCAGAAAGAACACCGCTCCTGAATGGCGCAGTCACCGAGAGCTCTACCAGCGAGAGACTTGTTTCTCTCCCCACAGTGGGAGATGGACCATCCTGGTCGGACTCTTTCGGGTTCCTTTTCTTTGGATCATATCTGAACATTTTGCTTGTTTTTGTGCCTTTGAGCTACATTTCTCACATTTTGAATTGGGATGCTGCCCTTCGATTCAGCTTTAGCTTCCTCGCTATCATCCCTCTTGCCCAGGTTTGGATCACTCGCCTCACTGGGCTATCGCGTTTCTCACTGACATGTTCGTGATATAGCTTCTTGGGGAGTGCACGGACCAGATGTCGATTCCGTTGGGCCAAACTCTCGCCGGTCTACTCAATGCTTCTTTTGGTAATGCTGTCGAGATCATCGTCGGCGTTGCTGCTCTGCTCCAGGGTGAATCCTTTGGCATTGAGTCACTCGATTTCATATCCTCACTTGATATATCATAGATGAAATTCGCATTGTCCAAACCTCTGTATGTCTTGATTGAAAGATGAACAACATATCTACAGCTCTTGATCCAGATGCTCGGATCCGTTCTGTCCAATATCTTGCTCGTCCTAGGATGCTCCTTTGTCGCAGGTACTCCCCATCTCGTGTACCTTTCCGGTCATCACTCAGTATTATAGGTGGTCTTGTGAGGAGTGAGAGTAACTTTGCAGTCACTGCAGCGCAAGCGTAAGTTTTTTTTAGTTGTTGATCTGCTTGTGTTCACTTATTTCAGGTCGAGCTCGGCAAGTAAGCAATCTTTCTCACCGAAAGTCAACTAACTTTGCTTCTAGCTCATGACGCTTGCATGCATCAGTACGTTTTCCTTCTTGATCCGGACAAGCAGTGGCACTGATTGCTGTTTTTAGCTCTTGTTATCCCAGCTGCCTACTACCTTTCCCTTGGTGGTGACAGTGATGACAAAAGTGAGAATCCATTTCTGCCAGCATCGGCATCTTTCTCAGAAAGCCGCACAGATGCGTTGGGATTAACATTCATATCCCGCGGCACCTCAATATTCCTTTTGGTTGTATATGTCATCTATCTCATCTTCCAGGTAATTCCCGATAAGAATATCACATATTCTCAGAAGTCTCACGTATTAACCTAGCTCAGGACACATGCTTTCCTCTATGATCCAACCATTATTCATCCTGATGATTGCGAAAGAGCACCCGAAGCCCCGGTCCCCCAAGAAGCTCTCGAACGGCAGGCCTTGAGGGAAGCTGCTCTTAATGAGCCCAAGGAAGAGCCCAGAATGACTCTCCCTTCTGCGACTGTCGGGTTTGTATGATTATCTTGGCTTCTTCTCCCACTCAATCTACCCAGGCTTGTCTTCGTAACGGTTATCACCGCCTTCTGCGCTGAATATCGTGAGTCGGTCCAAGTTTTGTTTTGGCTATCTTTTTTGACACTACGCAGTTGTTGCATCCATCGAAGAAACAGCCGTACGCTACCATATTCCAAAGAACTTTATTGGCTTGATCCTTCTTCCTATTGTCGTGCGTAATTCTGGATCCTCCTCATAATCAGGCTCATGCGACTCTAGGGTAATGCAGCTGAGCATGTTACTGCGGTTTGGATGGCTATGAAGAACAAGATGGAGATTACCATCAGCGTCTGCGTCGGCAGTTCCATCGTGAGCTTTGGTTTGTATCTTTTTTGATCGTGTTCTGAATGTTGCCTCAGCAAATTGCGGCTTTCGTCGTCCCATTGCTTGTCATTGTTGGCTGGATGTGAGCTTTATCATATTTATCTTGGAAATTATCATGTTTATCTTCCTATAGTACTGGTCACGAGCTCACATTATATTTTGCCAATTTTGAGGTATGGTATCCGTACGACTGTTCCCAGCTGTGTTCTTACTTTGTACAGACTGTTATCTTCTTTGTTGCTGTAGTTCTTGTCAATACCTTGATCCAGTCAGTTTTACCGCCATGCCATCAGTTGTGGATCACTAAATCAATCTAATAGGGATGGGAAATCAAACTATATGGAAGGGGTCTTGTAAGTCGAATATAAGTATAAATGCTTGATCCGATTAACCGGACACCTTCTCTTAGATTATTGACTTTGTACTTGGTCATCGCGCTCGCCTGTACGTCCTTTCTACTTGCATGACACCTTCTCTCACTTTTCACGACAGTCTGGGTCACTTAACAAAATGCAAATCTGACTCTGTAGCAGGTACCCAATAACTTCGGTCGTACCTCACTTAATCTGATTACTGTATGCTCGTGTTGATAAATTCATCTCTCGCGTTTTCATTGTCCCTTTGTCTAATTACCCAATCCCGTTGAATTTTGAGGACGAGGACTTTTCGAACCCTTTATCTTCATGTATAATCTATTGGTCTGCAACCTTGCAGGATGCTTGCCAAAATCCGAGGTTTCATCCCCCTCCTGTTCTCCATCTTTGATGTAGTTGTGTTGAACCCAGTCGTGTTCCTCCACGTGATCGAGGAATCTGTTTCTTTTGTCTTCGTCTTCATCATACTCTTCGGTGATACGCCATGGTCAATGAGTCGCCTCTGCTATTTCAGAAAAACTCAGGAGAACCTGCTGCCTTCTATCTGCATCAAAGTATCAATAATGAATTTCAACGAGAAAATCTGAAGGATCAGATCATCGTACGCAATAAACATGATCTCAACATTACTTCCGTATGCTGACTTTGAGACAAGAAAAATGGTGGAAAGGTACAAGATACAGATCATGGCGCCGAAACTGTTTTGGTCGATCCAAAACACCTGACATGTGGGGTTAACATTCTACAACTTACCTACTCAACCAGTAGAGACGAGAATATGCAGAAAGTCATAGTCGAACCTTTGCACTTCGTCCAGAAATGTTTGAGCCGCAAGAGATTCGTGCATGACCCCCCTTTGCGTGAGCCCATGGGTGGTTATTTCACAGGGTATGTTGTTGAGATTTCTAGGTAGTCTCTGACTTTGATTTTGCAATAGAGAAAAAGAAAGAATGCCATACACACAAGAAGATGACGATAACCTCTGTTGGTACATGTCCAGGAGAATACCAAACTCCGAAGATGGAGGTCGGTTTTCGCATGGTATCTGGAAGGAGCTCTTGACTGCAGTGCGTTCTTCATCTCTTGCAGCATGCATCTGTTCCAATAACTGGTTGATTCAGGCAGAGTTTGACGAAAGCTTGGGGTGGGCCAAGAGACATAGTGTTCAGTCTTGGCGTGAGCGTTATAGGAAGAGGGCAGCACGCTTCGACCCCATCATAGCCGGATATGCCATGGAAAATCCACCTGAACCTACAGCATTGTATGGTCGCAGTCGCAGATGCAACAAAAACAATCTAGGCAAAGGTCTCATAGTTATGGAGTCTGAGGAAGGGTCGGATGAGGAGGTTGCTGCCCAATTTCCTAACCAAACCTTAGAGAAGTCAATCAAGACACTCCAAAGACAACGTGCCGAAAGCTATGACGAATCATCTTCTGGTGTGGCCAAGCGCAAGAAAATTGATGCTGGCATCTCAGATCAGGATCACCGAGGTTCATCTGCTTTTTCGCCATTACTTCAGGCTCTTGAGCCGCCACAGTCTCAGCAATCGATCCGTAATCCTATAGCAGCGTATCAGGCAGACATAAACTTGACATCAGCGGTACCTTCTCCGACATTGGTTCAGCGCACTAGCCAGGCTGTTCGATCTTCACACTCCACAAGACATGTTACTGGTGCTACTGATTCATCTTTTCACCTCTCAACGTCATTCCGCAATGTCGCCCACTCGAGCCCTGCCTTGAATAGCATAGGGCTGCCCAGCACCAGTGGAATCATACGAAGCCACCATACAAGTGTTACTGAGCCTTCCTCGCGATCAATACTTGTCCCCACCCAGCTTTCTCATTCCCCGGGAAACACTGCCAACGCACCTGCGGAACCTTCTATTGCTCGTGAGAGTTCGCATAAGCCTTCGTCACCTAAGTCTCAACCTTTATCCATGATGAATGCTAGCCGAAAGCTGCCTTCTAGTCGACGATCTGGTTTTTTTTCCTCCGATGATGAGGAAGATGAACAAGGGACTCAATGGGCACCATATAAAAATACAAGGTCACGTTCAAGGTCCATTGAACCAGTCATGCAAAGGAAGAGGGGAGGAAGGATTGCAGGAAGAAACAAAGTAGCGAGAAATGAGTTGTTGGAACCTGTCCACGAAAGTGAAGTTGAACAGAAGCAGGGGAGTCAAAGTCTTGTTAATATGACTGTGACAGAGACAATGCAGGAGGAACAGAATGTTGCTGACCAGCTGATGCCGAACCCGGACGCAGATGCGTCAGGAACACGTTTTCATGGTTCAATAGGGCAGACCAGGGGGAATGATGGCAATAACAGTCCAAGTGACAATGTTAAGCGTACATACCGCCTAGAGAAGAGCCGAAGGGAAGAGTATATTCAAAGAATTCTCTCAAGTGGGAAAGTGCAGAACATTGGCAATGAGACGGCGCTCCCCGCTGCTACGGAATCTCCGGAATTCGAACTCGAAGACGAGGAAGATGATGCCTCTGAGTCAGAAGGATCACCCGTGAGATCACTTAGGGAAGACAGTGAACTGGCCATGTCATCTGACGACCAGGCGACCGAGCAGCAATTCTTGTCGAACCCATTAAGCCTTTTGGATTCGCCTGCAGACAGAAGATTCCAGAAGCAACAACCTCAAACTAATAGTTTTCGACTGCAGAGTCCGACTCCCTATCGATCTCAGAACCGGGGGTATCCAACTGTCCAGAGATCCTCGCAAGTTGCTGACGTACACCACCGAGCTCCAGGTATGTTGGTCGAAACTGCACTGGTAAAGCAGATAATAAAGGACACATCAGATAGTAGCAGGAGTAGAGGCCTTTCATCAACATCCAGTTTCATTGAAACACGCCCTTCGATGTCCCACGTAAATACTCCTCCGCCGGCTCAGGGACCATCGAGACATCCATCTATCCAGTATTTAATTTCAGCCCCTCGACAAAGCCAGGGGGCGTTAGAGTCTTTTACCCGTAGCCGTCGCCACGCTTCCGAAGAATCAACGAGTTCAGAATAACCTTGATGCACTTTTTACTGGGACGAAGACAGCACTTTTGGTTGAACGTAACTTATGACTTCCTGGCCGGATCTGCTCTTTGTTAGTATCTACACATCTATAGTTGGGTTGTAGTCCTGGATATGCAATACAATTTACCATTTCTAGCATATATCAATAAATTAGAATAGTCCCGAACTATTAGAAAGGTACAGATGAGTCCATAAGTATTATTATTATAAGAATAAAAATGGGTAGATTCGATCGAAAGCGCGCAATGGAAGCTGGAGGCATGGTGGTGTACAAACTAATTAAGGCTGTCAGCTTGGAGGGTCTCGAATTTACTTCGTGCCAAACGAATGTTCAGCCTGACAGCTGCCGTTTCTATGATATGGACATCAAGACTCATCTTCATGAGGGTACGATGATGAAAACGGACACACCGATTGTGGGATCATGAAGAATCACCAACACATAGGTGTTTTTAGTCAGCTCGTCGAGCACAGCGCTGAAATCATGCAAGTCGAGTTCGAGAGCGTGAAACTCCTCACGGACACGAGAACATGTACACTTGAATGACTTGATGAGTTCAGAGGTACGTTCGTAGCGTGTAGGTTCGAGTCTATGATCGGAACCATCTTTGGCGTAGGTTGGTAATGCCGAAGAGGCGACGTCAGTGCCAGAGGATGAGGTAGCAATGACGAGGAAAGTTGTGCGCTCGAAGAGGATGACTTCAGTTGCACCGCAGGCCTGAGCGAAAATGGCAAGGTGCTTGGAGAGGATATTGGCATTTGGAATAAGAGTGTGAACTATATTTGACCACGCCTGCAAAACGGGAGCAGTCAGCAAGGGTGATGAGAGACAAGAATATTGTGGGGATGGACTTTGTAGAGGGTCTGATCGAAAATGGTTGTACCAAAAAGCGAAATGGGAGCATCACCACTCGCTTCTTGGAGCTCCTGTCGTTTTTTGTCGAGGATTTGCTGAGGTTCGCGGACGAGATCCATTTTATGGAGTAAGATAAAAATGGCAGCTTCAGGACTATAGTACCGTAGGCCGTCCAGACAATCACGGTAGTATTCCATGTCTTTTGTCGTCTCATGGGACTCGACGTCAAACACATAGATCATGACACCAACTGACTGAAAGATGGTGGACCGCTGAGTTGTTAAATATGAGTCCATGAAGGAGTCTTGGCCACCGCAGTCCCAGAGGTTGAGGATGAGGTCGCCGAGGAAACGAACATGATTTTGCTCGACGTCGATGGTTGCGCCCAAGCGAGAGGTGAGAGACGCGGGGTTATTTGAGCTGAGGATATGAGCAGGGATGGGAAGGAACGAGTTGATTGGGCTCACAAGATCAAGGACCGCATGGAGGTTTTCCCACTGCCGGACGCCCCCATAAGGAGAACCTGGGATGATGTTACTGCTGTGTGCCAAATGACAAAAACAGGAGAAAAAGACCTTTTTCTTCATGGTTGTGGTAGTTTGAGAGAAGGCGCGGGAGTCATGACTTGCTCTATTTTAATACATGTTCATTTATGCAAATTTGCCCGCCTTCCAGCGCCTTGTCTGCGAAGCCATTTCAACCGCAGCAAGGCCCCAGTCCTCGCCATGGTTGTGGCCCCCAGCCCTCCCCAGCCCAGCCCTCTCCAATGCCTGATCATCGTCCAACGCAGTCAGAACTCCAAATATGACTGGGACTCCTGTGTCCAGTTGGACACGCATAAGCGCGTGAGACACGCTCTCGCAGATGTACTCAAAATGCATCGTAGCGCCTTTGATGAGGACACCAACGGCGATGACGGCATCGAATGGCCCGCTGGGGACGGAAACAGTGGGGGGCGCAGGGGTGCCTGTGCGAGACCCCAGGTTTGGAGAAATGTTGCCGAGGAGATCTTTCGTTGTATCACTGGGCTCATACATATGCGAGCCAGCGATCACCCTGAAGCCATCCCCGTAGTGTCAGATCACACATGTAGCAATCTCCAAGCACCTACTTTGAACATGCAAATGGCAACTCGAAGCTTCCAGGAACAGACTGAATCACGATATTAGACTCCTTGACGCCGCGCTCCTTGAGTTTGGAGACCGCACCGGCAACGAGGGCATCGATTATAACTCTGTTCCACCTGGCATGGACGATGGCAACGCGAAGGTCGGAGCCGTCGTATTCAAAACCAGTTTGCGAGATTCCCTTGATGGTGCTCATTGTCGTCCACAGTAATGTTCTGTCCCGTGGGAATTATTGCCTGTAATATTCTCCCATCAGAAAAAACCTCTTCATCCAATACCACCATGGACAGAAACATGGCTGGTCAGCGTTTTATCCTTCGTAGACGCATCTTTTGTCACTGATTCTCCAAGTTTAACAGAAAAATATACCCTAATATACACATTTCTTGTCCAAAACTCTCTTACTAAAACGGCGCAGGCCCTCAAGAAGGAAGTCAAAGATGTTGTCGTACTCAAGGATGGTGTAAACCCAGAAGGGCCTTCCTTAAACAAGATTTTGCATTATTGGAAAACACACCAAAGGAAACAAGCTTTGTGCGTGCTCTTGGCCGTTCCAGGATGTTCATACTAATTCCTCCTAGGGATGGCTGTATGTACTCGTTGCTCTGTGGGTTACCCCATGTCTGATGTTGCCTGAAGCTTCGAAGGAGTCCACCTCTGACTCTGACTCTGACTCTGATTCAGACGAAGCGTCAACACAAACGCTGGTTCAAAAAACCAAGGCCAAAAAAGTACACTCTGGTACGCTTGACTCTGTAACCCTCAGCTTCGCTTCCTTATCATTTCACCAGACCCATCTGAGGACAAGAATGGCTCAGGCTCAGAGTCAGGTCGGCTGACTTACTTCCGCCTAACGCAAAATAATCTGATTCAAAAGATATAGATGATGAATTTAGCGACCATGATCCTGAAGTTTCCTCAAAACTCGAAACTCTGTCTGATTCAAAGACTACCTTGACATCTGATCTTAGGCCTTTGCCCATAAAAGATGCTTCTGCGGAACGTGAAGCTAGCAGAATCCCTCCTTCTGTTGCTGCAAAAAATGACGACACTGATAGTGACTCCTCGAATCTTTCGTCTTCTTCATCTTCCTCGTCATCTTCATCTTCATCTTCAAGCTCTGACTCTGGCTCAAAACTTGCCGTTCCTCCAGGTTCGATAGCTAAAACGAAGAAAAATTCAAAGATCAGGCACAAGCAAAAGGACGTCAGGAAGAAGAGCCGTGATTCTTCTTCTTCTTCTTCTTCCGGTCCCAGTGGCAAACCGTTGGAACCTGAAGATGAAGAAAAGGTTAAAATAGATGTCGAAAAGAAGAACAGCAAGAAAAGCAGAGACAGGAAAAGAGAAAAAGACATCAACAAGAACACAACTACACGACCGGGTTCCAAAGCTATTGATTCCTCTCAAAAGACTTCAGTGTTGTCTGAGCCTAAACTTGACGCCGAGAGGATATCAGAGTCCAAGTCTAAATACAAACAGAAATCAAAATCAAAGTCTGGGAATGCACCGAACCCTGTTGAAGAACAGCTTACGACTACGAAGAAACGCAGAATCTCACAAGACGGTACTGCAGTATCAACGGCCACTATCGACAATTTCGGCCAAGCTCCTCTATCGAGTGCCAATGACAATATAGTGAATGGGAAGAAAGGAAGACCTAGTGGACTCCGATTCCAGCGTATCAATCCCGACTCGGTTTCAACAAATTCAATGATCGACTCTCGTTACGAAACAAAGGTTTGTATTTCTGCAAAGACGCTGTCACTATTTATTATGCTGAAATGTCCACTGATCATCTGAAAATGACAGACTGGACCGATGAATGATTATGGACGACGTGCTCATCAGGATTTGATTGTTACGCGTGGAGCTGGATTTAGAAAAGAAAAGAATAAAAAGAAGAGGGGAAGTTATAAGGGTGGCGAGATTACCGTGCGTACTTGGCTCATCATGTATGAGTCTTTGACTAATGATCGGGTTAGTTGCAGAGTCACAGCTACAAATTTACTGACTGAAGAGGAGTGGGTTATGATATTGGCATGGTGATGCTTCCACTTGATCTATGAAACTCATCTAATTTTTTGCTTTCTCATCCCAATCGAAGGCTGATGCCATGATGTACACTCTCATAGAAATTACAACTCGATGAGAGTTCTAAATGTCTCTGAGCGCTCAGGCATATGCCCACTATGATAAAAAAAAGCGTCGATTAGGATGTGGGTTGCATAGCCAGGGGGTCTGTTGCTGTAGGTGAATTTGGAACTTTGGTCAAACAGCCATCATGTTATGCGAGAATGGAAGCCTCTTACCTTTCGCCGAGTACAAGTCTTCTGCCGCGCTCTTGATGTGGAATCGCCCGTATCTACAAGCTATATTCCTCGAGGATCGAACCGAGTTATCTATGACTTCGGGTTGAATCACCTTCCGTGGAATTTTATCTCTCAGAATTAATTTCATCCGTGTGAAAAAGACATAAGATGGTGTTCACGCCAGCTGCATTTCATGTACGGATGCTATTGATCAGAATCGTCACGCCGAGATCTTGAGACGCGGGTGCATTTCCAGCATCATTGTACACACGTCTGGTTTTACCAATTCTTACTGTCATGCTCTTGTAAAACGTCTTATCCCTCCCCTCCGTGTCTTTCTGTTTCTCGTATTGGAAGACCGAGTCGGAAATTCTGGATTTTTCTTCACCCAACAATGAATGCATTGACCTCGGATATTTTACCCTGTGGCACTACATTGGCGTCCTTTATATCATTTTCTCGGGTGCAGATTGCTACACAAATGGAAATACTATTCTAGGGCCGTCTCCATAATCAGCAAGGCACATTCTTTCTAGGTCCCGAAGCAAAGCCTCATGACAATAATGTACATAAGACACGGTCTCATTACAACTATCGAACCTTGCCTTATAAGCTAGATTCTACTTAGCCGCTTCTGCACACTTTGACACTTTTGGTCCTTTCTCTGTTCAAGGTCTTATCATGTCTTCTGGCGAACGTCGATCTTGGAGTTCTGAAAGGTACCTAGCTTTCGTCGGAAAATGGGTATCTCAGCTCAACCATTGGTACTTCTCTCTAAAACCACCGACGAGACTTGTGCCCGTGCCAGGGCCAGCCATCGTTGAGTTGCCTGATGGAGCCAAGCTTGCATACGATGTTCTGGGGTCTCAACATCTGGGGAATACAACGCCGGTTGTAATGATCTGTGGTATGACGGCGCTGAAGAGTGACAACAAGAAAGTGAACGAGGCTGTGGCTGAAAGTCATCCCGGTAATTACATCCTTTGCGATTCTATATTTCAATCTGCTCAAGAATTTTTCTCTCTCTTAGTATTGGTATACGACCACCGGTGGGCCTTTCGACGATTCTAAAATTTCCTTGTTTACTGATGTTTCGGCATAGAGGGATGGGAGACTCATCG
>Ga0153992_100035_pt1 | contig 33646 bp, 37 predicted proteins | sample TSNC076MetaG_FD_104683 | JGI IMG/M metagenome (GOLD analysis project Ga0153992, IMG submission 104683) | Attine ant fungus gardens microbial communities from North Carolina, USA - TSNC076 MetaG | ecosystem: Host-associated > Fungi > Mycelium > Unclassified | place: USA: North Carolina, Lumber... | reverse complement strand
TTAACTCCGAAATCAGGAATGTGAGAGGCTGCCGGCGAAGTTGGCACAGGTATATTACTATCTAAAATCTTGTCGGGAACTGGAAAGAGATCAACACTGCACAGCATGCCAAGGTTGTGGATTTCCCTATCAATGATATCAATACCGAACTATGAAGGCGGGCGAGGTTGCTTACTCATAATTGTTCACCTCCCTCTCCCAGCTCTTGTCCGTTCCAGGATTCACAATGTAAAAGAATCGAAGGAGTATAGCTGGAGGTGGATCAATGGGCCGGCGATCTACCTTGGCGTACCTGGTGTTAGACGCGGACGAATTTCAGCACACCTGGAACAGAGCTCAGGAACTAGAAAAAACAAACTTTCGTCCTGAATTCGCCTTCTGCAGTTCTTTAAGTTCGACGCGAATGGTATTCCCCGCAAACTGGCCAGTTGTAAAGGTAATGGGTAGGCCTGGCTGACTCAGAGATGCACCCTCCTTCGCTCCGAGTCTATGGTGCCGATCTTGATATTGGGTTTGAAAAGCCATATTCGACAATTGTTATCGGGGAACCAGTCAGTCGTCAAGCCCACTATACGCTAGAAGAAGCAGCGAAGACGCTCAGAAGAAGTTCAAGTTTCGTTGAACGGGCGGCAGGTGGATCGACGAGGGGGAGGGAGCAGTTGGCTTAGGCTTATCAGCCAAGAGACACAAAAATTAACCCAGGGTTACAGAACACCCTCCACTCACCTACATTCTATATACCTCAATTGTTGCTGCCTTGGTCCACTTCCCGTGGTAGCAATGCCCAGACAACGGGTCGATCCGTACATGTTGAGATAGGCTCCGGATATCTGTGCCGGTGGAGGAGCGAACATTATTTGTGGACTTCAAAAAAAACTTTGTTAAAGTCAAAAATAGAAGGGCACTGCGTGTGTGTATGACCTATCGATGTTCCAGGGTTAGACGTACGAACCTCAACAAGCTTTGGACCTTGTGGGCCAACGAAGAAACCATGAGCTTCGCATTAGAAAGAGCTTAACGTACTCAGCCAAGAGGCCTGTAGAGAAGGCTGCGAACTATTTATACCATTTTGATGCTCTAGTGGAAGTATCAAGCGGGAAAGTAAGTAACCTATTGGCGCTTCACGAATGGGCCTGAGGTCATCAGCAGAAACCATGCCTCTTACAGAGTGCATATGAAAGCCATTGGATGATCCGTTAAGTGGGACATGCGCAAGACACGAACATCACGAATACTTGCCAAACACAGCACACGACCATCAGGAAGTGATAGTACAACGAAACGATGTTGGGGATCCGTTCGCATCTGAGAATGAGCCGGCGAGTGACAATTTTTTCTGATGCAACTGTTGAGTAAATCTGAATAATATGTAGCCATCGCCAATAAAAAAGTGGGTTCGGCATGAATCATGATCCGTTGAGAAATTGGTTCAGGAAGCTTCAACATTTTGTTAAGCTAGTAGAATACAACGCGCACTGGTACAATGGCTGCAGGGATGACTGGTGAAAATGCTGTGTGCTGTGAGACGTGGATTGGATCAATGAAAATAAATTAGAAGGGCTAAGATTGAGATAGGAAGGTGTCAGATGGACTAAGATTGAGATAGGAAGGTGCATCTGAGTGTGCAGAGCACTTAAACTTGATGTCGTCATATATCGAACCTGCGAACAACGAGGTTATCTTTCTGAGCTATGATAAGCCTCCTTTCATCAAACGAAACAGATCCTCTGATGAATTCGGCAGTCGGTCCAAAGTCAACTGCGGAGTCTAAATTTGCGGCAGCAACCTCAGCGCCCGTCCCCGCCTCCAGGTCCCACACCCAAACACTTCCATTAAGACTCAAGCTGACACAGCGCCCATCAGAAAGACTGAGGGCAATGACAGTGCCAGTCTGACCGTGCAGGGTACGCACAAAACTAAGTCTTGGGGGAGAAGATGATATGGAATTCTTTTTGGGGAAAACCAATCGATAAAGCTGCAAGCTTGTCGGAGAATTTAGCAATGGAACAGTCGCTGGGTTCATCTGACTGTAAGGATCGTCGGTTTCGGACATGGGTATAGGGCACGACAGACTGGAAGCTGGTCCTGGTGAGAATAAACGGACGTCCGGGCCCGTAAGTTGATCACCAGGCGCAAGGATTACCCATTTTCCGTCTGATTGAATGTCCGCAACACGGATAACCTTGCGACTCCATTGCTCTCGCATGATACGAAGTTGCTGTTCATCAACCCACCCAAAGGGGATATCTATGGCACGTGTAGTGCGAGCGCTTAATACAATCAAGGTTTGTGATTCCGGTGAGGGAGGAAGTGCAGAGGAGATGTCTTGTCGAACAGAATCAGGGGCAGATTCTATCATCATAGTAGCCCTGGAAATCATCAACTCTGTCGCACCTGCGGTCCAATGATGTGGGTAAACGGGAATTGCGTAAGCCAGGACAAGCTTGTAGATATTTGGCGATGGTGCGGATAACACCAAAGAGACGGGTGGAAATGATGTAAAGGAAGACAAAGTTTGTCTTAGCTTTGCAGTGTTGGACCGAACATCGTATATCGAAAGTTTGAAGTCTTGAGAAAGTGTGACCAGCAAGGGGTGATGATAAACAGCTTGGGTCACTGGACTCAGGCGAGTACCAGACACAGAGGTACGGAACAGTAAGGTGCTAGAGAGGGGATTGCGTTGAAATTGATGACACAGTAATTCTCCGGTGGATAAAAACAAGAGAATTCTGGACTGGTCGACTCTTGAAATGGATTGATCGTTCACCAATGACGTTATGTGGCAAAGAATGGCATCCTTTGGCCTGCAGACGATTGAACAAGACTCGGTGGAATCAGTGACGTAGACAATGGGTCCATATGAAGGTCGTGAAGAAACCATGAGAATTAAGGTGCCGGTAAGTAACAAATGGTGTTTGAAAGTTTCGAAGGTACTTGAAGATTGAGAAGTGTCCAAACGGAATGGATAGGGGAATTCTTCGACGGAACACCGCCCTGAAGAGGGCTCATGTCAGGAACCTATAGAGTAGAAGTTGCGACAGCAAACCTTTTCGCCAGTTGGAACTGACACGAAACATCCATTTCCAGTCTTTGTAGGCCGAGTCCTCAGGTCTGGCTCTTGAGGGGAGAGATTTGACTTCTCTACCGTCAGACCGAACAGACGGTCCTCTAGCTCCGCGCAGACGAGGTTTTCCAAAAGTTAGGATATAATGATTTTTCCAAAGTTGGTTGTCAAGCGCAAGTCGGGCCCAATTCTTATTAATTAACTGTGTGACACAGAGGTCAACCCAGGAGAGATGTGAAAGAATGGAAAGAACGAGTTCATCAGAGAGGACATCTACGATCGGGATGCCTTTCTGCTGGGGACTTGGGTGAATTGTATGAAGACGTTTGGGTGGAGGAAAATTATGTGGGGTGAGGCCGCGCTTGGACATAGAAGCAGGAGAGTAAGATTTATTCGTTAAAGTTCTCACCCTTGTTTTTCGCCCTCATGGCGCCCTCGCGTGGCCCCCAAACCCTGGCACGGACTGTTCATGCTACTCTCAGCAGCCATAAAGGACCGGTCAATGTCGCCCGTTATTCCAAGGGCTCGGCAAAATATATCCTGACTGGTGGCCAGGACAGAACTGTCCGCCTTTGGAATGCCAGTCTCGGCACTGAAATCAAAACTTTTACTGCACACGGCTATGAAGTCCTCTCCATCACTGTGTATGGGTTTATCTATTTCATATTATCCACATTTCAAATTGAAGACTTCTGTAAACCCTAGTTCCAATGACAACGCCAAGTTTGCATCATCTGGAGGAGATAGATCCGTGTTCCTGTGGGACGTGGCCACTGCAACAACGACACGAAGACTATCCGGTCATATGGGTAAAATACACGTCGTAGAATTCAATGAAGATGCTAGTGTAGTGGCAAGTGGTGTGCCACGTTCCTTCTAATGTCGCGTGTAGAATTAATTCATCCCCAAGGTTCATTCGATGCCACTGTTAAGCTATGGGATCTCCGGTGAGTGTCATGAACTGTATGATGTGACAGGACCCCTGACGAAGGATACCAGAGCTCACAACCGCTCACCGATCCAGACGCTGGAAGATGCCAAAGACACCGTCCAAACTTTGTATGTTGGGTCGTCCTCGGTTATTACTGGCTCGGTTGACGGATTCATCCGCACTTATGATCTTCGGAAGGGAGAATTACGGTCTGACTTCATTGGACGTGAGAGGGCCAGGCTCGATTTTGCTTTACAATCAATCATGACAAATATTAGACCCTGTAACCTCCGCTGTGCCTACCCAGGACGGACAAACTCTTCTCGTTACCTCCCTCGACGGTCATATTCGGTTAATGGATATGTCAACAGGCAAAATGCTGAACGATTTTACTGGACACACGAACAATTCATATCGGTGTCGTGCATGTTTCGGGCGTGCTGAAGACAGTGTCGTCTGTGGCGATGAGAAAGGAATGGTCTGGGCATGGGACCTCCTTGCTGTAGGTTTACATTTACCTCTGCTGCACATTTTTTTGATTTTGAGAAGGCTAAACCCCTTGACCCCAATCCTCCTCCGAAAGCTCATTCAAAAGTGATCACCTGGACAGAGCACCATCCGTCTGACTCAAATGAAATGATTACTTCTAGCGCCGATGGCACAGCTAAAGTTTGGAGAAACCCTGCTCAGGACTAGGCATGATGTCTCGATACAATCACTCGATTTGTCCGATGCACTCTCGAATCTAATTCTGTGGGTTTCCTAAAACAGGATGTTCGGTCTATATACCAGCTGTGTAATGACACCATTGCGGAACCATGTGGGTTATATTCATATACAACAGTACAGGAAGCTCGGTACCAAATATCGTAGGGAGTTATCACCGTTTGGCTTGCATCTGAGCCTCTACATTTGTGTCAGTGCTTGTTCAAATTGAATTGAACGTACTCATACCTCTCCTTGTGGCATCTTCCAGTAGCTGCGTGTCTACATGCTCAGCCGGTAGCTGCACGTACCGTACGACTGATCCACGTATGAAACAATTTTTTACAGCCATCTGTAATGTTAATAATAGTCAGATGATATCCATAATGTCATAGTGATACATGCCATGTGAGGATATCGGGCTTCGTCCGAGACCTTGATATTATCTAGACGAATATTGAGGAATCTGCAACGAGATGACTCGCATGATTGTCCGCAAAATCGACGCTTGTGGAGCGGCTCACATACTGGTCAACCGATTTCAGCACACCCGTGATCGATAGGTCATTTTTGAGCTCGACAGTCACTGTCTGGTCTGTCAGTGTTTTGAAGACTGAAAAAATAAGCTATAACATAAATCAGGATGAAGGAAAATGTCATTGGGCGCATAGCTGTACTCACCATGTTGTTTAGACTTGTTGGATTATTGGCGGAAACTCCTTCTAGCTGTTTGCTTGTATTTGGTCATAGTCAAACCTAAGGACCGGCTGCCAAAAAACTCCAGATCATCAGCCTAGCATGTTCGTTGGACTCGTTTTGTCTATCTCTAGCACCTCGGAGATGTACTTGCGACTAATACTGACGGTCTACCCCAAGCTATGCTTAATAAGACATTCATAACTCAAGTGAATTTCAACTCCGAGGACATGAGCACTCGAATCTATACTACTGCCAATACATGCTTATTATATGTACAAACCGAGAAGTAAATGTCATCTTCCAGCAGCCACAATCATCAAAGATGCTAGATAAAGCGATGCTAGCCTTGTTAGCGGACCGGATTGAGTTTGACAACGGATTCGATATCCAATGATTTTTCCTTTATTACTAGCAGCCGGAAGCGTCGGATCGAGGGAAGGTTCGACTTCGTGGAATGGAACATGTTCATCGCCCATCATCATCAGCAGAATTACTATTGAACTCGACCAGATAAAAAATGATAGGGACGTGATTCTGAGTAGTAAATAACGAAGACCTGGATCGTGTTTACACTGGGTCCGGTTCTGTGCTTCAGTGGCCGCGCCTACGAAAGATGGAAAGTCCTGCAGGGCAGCAGAGCAGGCTAGAATAAGTGAAAACGAGGTGGCAATTCAGGTTCGAGCGTTAGGGAACTTTGAGCCTACGAACTGATATCTAATCGTATCGACATCCTGTCCATATTATAACAGATCTTGTCTCTTAAAACACAGGAACTAAAATAGATGGCTCTTAGGAGAGCATTGGAGAATGCACAGGAGTGTGGGGTAGGGAGTTAAGTTGTCTCGAGTAATGTTAGCAGACCGGATGCAAAATGACTGGTTGTGCATTTGTGGGACTGTGGAGAAAAGAGTTTCAGGTCCAGTGGGGTAGAGGTTATGTGACGTGAAAAAGATATCAGAATGACAGGTACAAAATCAAGACAAGAGCAGAGTGCAACAATAACTATTTGGGTCCATTAAGTTCTTAAGGATGATTCATGCTAGAAGGACCTGTCAGGGGTAGGGTGTATTTTTGGGTCAAGTCCTTGAGTTCATGACACTCAGTTATGGATCTATATCAAGACTCAGTGGGGTCATTGCCTCTAGAAGTCAATACCTAGTGGACAGAAGGCCGGGGGACATAGTAGATACATCTGTATATGTCAACCTTCTAATGCGTCCTACTTTATGGCACGACAAAGCTCCATGATATCAGAGGCACAGTTGGGCGACTGGGAAAAGCATGTAACATCCGCTTGAAAACTCCACCTAGACCCTTGGCCTATGGCCACATGCCTTCTGTAGACACACCATCTGATGTTGGATCCTGCTGAGGTCCTGCGCGTCTTAGTACTAGCTTGCTTGTCGCGAAATACAAATGCTGAATTCAAAAAAACACAACACGTGAGCATGTACATTACAAGGCGATGCTAAATGTAGAACTATGCTCTGATATGATTGCAGGTCTATCGCTATTATGCCAACAACTCGCGAGTCCCCCCACGTAACCTCGCCGATGGGCCTGCAGAAACGTGCACCGTTTGTTGTGATAGAAGGTTTAGATCGTTCAGGCAAAACTACGCAGATTAATCTTCTCCACTCCCGTCTCGAATCAGTGGGTACCAGGACTCGATTGCTCAAGTTTCCTGGTATGTACCCTTTAATCTCTGTGTGAAAATACTTATATTGACGTCGCTGTTCTCCCCTCCATGATACTCGACGGAATTTGTATTGGAATATAAAAAGATCGAACAACTGCTATCGGAAAGATGATCGATTCATATTTACGCTCTCAGTCTGAGCTAGACGATCACGCCATCCATTTATTATTTTCTGCTAATCGATGGGAACTTGCGTAGGCTGACTCTCCGTTTACAGTCTCTTTTTTCAATATTCATGTCACTCTCTCAGATCGACGATAACCAATCTCCTCACATCGGGCACCTTGGTTCTCTGCGACCGCTATGCCTTCTCTGGTATTGCCTTCTCTGCAGCCAAACATTCCCTTCGAGATACTTTCCCCAGCGCCCATGGCGATGCTCTACCATGGTGTCGAGCACCCGATATCTCACTCCCCGCACCTGACTTGACTATCTTCCTTGATATCACACCTGAGCATGCAAAACTACGTGAGGGATACGGCGAGGAGAGATACGAAAAAGAAGAAATGCAAAAACGTGTTCGAGAGATGTTCTATCGACTAAGAACGGAGATGGCTTCTCCAGAGGATGACGTTGGTAGCAACTGGGTTGGGAGGTGGGTAGTCATAGATGCTGGAAGAGAGCCCGAAACAATTGCGCAAGAGCTTTGGCAACTTGTGGAACCTCTTACCAAAGGGATTGATGGAGATGTTGCTAGATTATGGGAGGATAAACTCAGTTCTTGACTATATGGCTTATCTGCTGAATCAGGTACTGCTCACAAACATTCGTGCAACAAGGACCTACAACATTTCCGTTACAGTCGACTATTGGAATACTATACCTATATCAAATACGCCTGGGTGTCAGAAGTTCAGAGCGTCTGGCAGCTTACTCCGCTGTATTTCTGCGAACTGTTGTGCTTGGCTTCTGGAACCCGAATGGGAGCAACGCAGACAACAATGGAGCTGGTCACGCTCCCTTCCACATATTTCTTCCATTTCTGATGGATAATCAACTTTCGGTGAAGACATAGGCTGTCTGATCCGAATGCAAGTGCCTCCCTTCGTTTCTATGACAAGGCAAGGTCACTGGTCTCCCGTCGTGAATACGACAGCTCGATCATGGGCGAGCAGGGCTTAATCATACTCGGATCCACCTGGTCTCTTGTGACACATAAACCGATGACGAAGTGCAAGAAAGGGTCCGAGTTTCAGACGCTCAATTCATGTACGACACGCGTCCTCGCTACCATCCACGATCATCGGCAAAATGATTGCTTCTCCTGCTCCTAGGGTCAATTAAAAACGTACAAGATGTAATAATGAAGGGAACTCTAGCGTATGATACCGTTCTTTGATAACCGCGAAGGAAATCCAGCCAGATGAATGAACCAAACCGGTACTATCGTCAGCGAGCGGATTGTATTGCCCACCACTGGTCTGAACCAGGGGAAAATGGTTCAAGGAAAACCTAGTGGTAGTGTGGGTACTTTTGGTCCTAGGCCACCAAATTTCGAGACCGACCTCGTTAGAGCCAGCATGGGTAGTCCAAAATAGTTGCGACGTGGGGTCGTAAATCTAGAAAGCCCAATAAGAAGGAGTTTCTCATGATATCCACTTGAGCAGGACGCACCCGATACATGGATCGACTAACAACTTTAATCTTCCATCGGGTGAGAGGACTTGAGCTTGCAATGATAGACTTCCCAATTCGTTTTGTTTTTCCAGGTCAAGAGTAGCAGATGAGACTACTCACCACTTCTCCCTTGAGGTCTGCATAACAGTTCGTTGCCGCATTCTGGATGATATATCGTTCATGATCGCCGTTACTAGTGATAGTCCACTAAAAAGCCATATGGGCATTGCCAGCTACAGAGGTTGGTGTAAGAGCTCACCTTAGAATATGAGTTGGGGCTATTAACAAGTGTTAAAGGGCACTCAAGTCCTGTTCTCTGTACCGGACGGGGATCGACAATGTTGTGAATAACGTAGGTCTCCTCGGCTTTGAATGACATGGTGATAGTATAGAGGAGAGAAGGGGACTGGTGTGGGTAGGGACTGCTAGTTTACGGCAACTTTAAAGTCCTTGTCGGTAACCAATCCGCTGTCACAGCCGCAAGAACCGAAATATCCCAGTATAATGATGCCTGTGGCAAATTGACAGCACAAATGATGTCCTAATTGATTGGTTCAGAGCACTACAGTGAACAGCAAAGCTGCATGAATCTTATGAATCGGATATTAGATTGGCAAACTCGCAACGATGCTATCTTTGGTGCTGAGTCTTTTTGGACACATCTTATTGTTCTCATTAGTGTCATCAGTCATCTAGTAATTTAGGCACTATTTTACATTCTCTATGGACACTAACAGCTACTAGTTTCACATATATAAGGTACTATGTAGCACGATGTACACTTCAGTTCTCGTGTCACTTCGAGTGCTGAAGTTATCCTTACATCGGACCATTTGCAGTCAGAAAAGCTGTAAAGAATGAGGGTGCACCGAAATTTCGGGACAACTTACCAGAGCGGTATCGTCGTAATAAGCTACCATTACACTTTATTGTTTATTTACTTCTGGACTTTGTGACAGGCTGTACGGCACAATGCACTTTGCAAGGTCAATTCTAGCAAGTATCTAGCTGCAAATAAAGCAAAGTGTAGCACCTCACACCTTCTATCAGAGTACAGGAACAAGCTGGATTCTCAAGAAGTCCGATCAGACAACCATACCCTACACGTTGTTCGGCTTCTCAAGTAATTTCTCAAACCGAGGGCCCTACATCGACTGCTACCCACAGTATTTATTACAGTGGGGTTCACCAAGTCATATAGACTCAAGTGGGAGTATGTCCAAACGGCGATCGGGCACCAGTATATAGATCAATGACTTTAGAAAGAAAGATGTATTTAATGAATGAAAATCATACTCTGGTCACATGTACTAGTATAAGTACTAGGGTGCAGAAAAAGAATTCTGTGATTTTTGAGATTGCATCAAGCATAAGACGTCGGACATGGCATAGCACATAGCTTACTTAGGAGTAATTCTGAAGCATTTGAGTGGGACCAAATTTGTAAAACTAATATAGAACATAGGAAGACAAGTAAAACGATTAGACATGAGCATGCTTCTGTTTTCCGGTCCTGATTTTCCTGAGGTAGAACTTGGCGACAGAATGAATCCGCTGAGATCGACTGACAGAAGGAAGGCAACTCACTTCAAGCTCTTTACCCTCAAGGATATAGCCATCGGCACGACCAGACTGACCAGGACGACTGGTGATAGCAGCATAGAGACGACCCGCAGCAAATTGTGTTTCAAGCAGAGAATCGATTTTAGCATCTGACAAGCCAACAAATTGAAAATCACTCGCGAAATCTGTATCAACAAACACACCTTTCTTCCTCTCTTCAAGGTTGCGCTGTACATGGTTGGAAAGTTTTTTCGGTTCTTCAGTGGTAGACTCAGTTGTCTGGGCCTTACCCTTCTTGGTAACGGGCTGGGCGTACTGTTGCAAGTTAAGAATGCGACTGACCAATCGAGTGCGAGACAAAACATACATGGGCCTCATACCATTGACGGAAGGGGGCAGCGTCGACCTGGATGATGGCACTCTTGACAAGAGTGTTTGTTCGAACAAGTTCATTGTTGGAGGCGTTATACACCTAGTTCAAGAATCTAGCACCGACGATTTTGAAAGCAACGCTTTGATCGCCTACCACACCAATAATTCTGGTCTTCCGAGTAACATGCTCTGAACCCCAGGCGTAGTTCCCACTGTCGAGACGGAGAGCACGGAACTTCTCAGACCCTCCACGGACACGAACTGTGTGAATACGCTTGGGACCAAGTTTGGTGTTGGCAGGTTGACGACCGAGTTCGAATTTTCTCTTCTTGCGGTAGTGAGCGCGTTGACCACCAGAGGCAGAACGTTTGTGCCGGGACGATCGAGAGATACCTTGGCATTACAATTCAACGTCTCCAAGGGACAGGATGCGAAATTGGCAGCGCTCACCCATGTCGGAAAGTCTTGTGAAAAGGGTACACCAATACCGCACAAGGTTGTGTGGATGTCAGTCACAGATAAGGTTTGATGACTTTTCAATATCCGACCGGCACTCTCCGTTTAGCCCTTCATCAACTCTGGATCGCTGTAAGATAGCTTATTTTGGAACGCGTTTGATAGACCACCCCAGACGCAGTCCGTATCGTACCGCCATCTATCCTGTCCACCGTGTTTTGGCACTTGTGTACACAAATACGGAACTTTCTCTGCACCTTGAAGATTTCCTGTGACCATTAAAACAAATGTTTCAAATGTGGCCATCTCATGGTTACCTGCATTTATCATGCCTGATCAATGTTAGCCTTCCTACGAGTCTTTTTGCAATCTCCTTTCATGCACTTCAGAAGATTTTGAGTATTTTTACAAGGGTCCATATACAACAGCCCAACTAGTTTCCAATGTACAAAAAGATCTCCTTGATAGGCACCTCAAAGATCTGGAACCTGATCAACGAGGAATTTCTACATACAAACTCCTTACTGCCATGCTGGAACATGCTCCTAGTAAATCTGGAAAGAGATATGTTGCAACTGTTTTACACATTGCTTACACTAAGGGTATGGAAGATGTGAAAAAAAGTGGCAGATGCATGGTTGGAGCATATGTTTTTCAAAAGTGAGCAATCCACTATCCACTTCTATAGGTACCTGATCTGATATTCGATAGTGTTAGCCATTTCAAAGATAGCCACAACCGCAGTCTCAAAGAGTCTCACCCCCACTATTTTAACGACACGGCACGGGAAATTGAGAGTGCTAGTCGCGCAGAGCAGAGAAAACTCTGAGATTCTGTGAGGAATATGATAGTATGTTCCTTCTCATTTCCCAGGTTCAAAAGCGGGAGAATAACCGTTGTGCCATTACTGGTGCATTTGACGAACAGCTTTCAAACCGCCTATTGGAGCAAGGAAGACCTATTCCCTCGGGCTTGAGGTTATCCCTCCAAGCTGCCCATACCTTTCCACTCTCATTGAATCAATTTCAAACGGCCTCTGAACTGGTAGATCTTGGCATTTTGTCCCTTTTAATTATTTTGACCTGTCCCACAGCATATTGCTGCTATAGCATGAGATATGCTACGATCATGCAAAATTGATGTGACAAAACTTGCTAGATCGAAGACCAATTCTACAAAAAATGCTATTCTGATGTCCAACGACCAACATAATAATTTTGGACGTTTCCGGTGGTATCTTGACAAGGATGCAGTAAGTTGTTTTTTTCAATTTATTCTACCTGAGTGATTGGTTGATTATTGGCAGTAATCCAAACAAATACAAGGCACGGGGGAGTCGCCCAAACTATACATTCAGTACTGGAGAGTCCAGTTATGATGTAGAGTTCCGAATAGAATCAGGAGTGAAGCCACCTGATCCTCAATTCATCAAGATTCATGCTGCTTTTGCTCATGTCCTGTATGAATCTGGTGCCGGTCAATACTTTAACAGGGTAGAATATGATGCTGAGCGACTTGGAGAGCTCTCTGCAGATGGCAAATCAGACTTAGGGTCACTACTCATGAATCGGCTGGCAAATTGGTTTCCAACAGCAAAAGCACATGGCTTGTCGTCGTATGTAGATATTGAAGTTTAAATAAGTCCTGTTATTGGTATTTTCATAATACATTCTCTCATGGATGACTAGTCTCTCTCTCACGTCAGGTCGTGGGGAGGCGATACCTTGACTCGTTATGCTAGGCCCAGGCTTACTATTTTTATCCAATAGCACATTGTTCACCGATAGATATCAGTCTCTACAGGCAATTGCTCTCTATATGCCCGCGGCTTACTGTTATCCTCGACCATAAACTCGCAAGCCTAGAACTGCATTGAAGAAATTTCCCAAGAAACCGACACTTTATCAAATCACAAAATAATCCAAAACACTCGGGGACAATGTGCTAATCCGTAGCTACCACTTGAAATGGTCAAACAACTGTCCAAAAGATGAAGAAATTGGGTATGAAATGCCACTAGAAATGAAAACGCCACTCTCCCTCAGAGAATCAAACAAGACTGACAAGCATATGGAAAAATGGATATGTTAGAAGGATATAGCGAGTACTATTCTGAGACACATGTTTCGCTCTGGAATATCCAGATCTGCAGTAACAATCACAAATCCTGAAGAGCAAGGTTGAATAGACAACTCGACGCAAGACATGTTGAGACCTTACAATCATATTTAGATTCCCAGAGAGTAACCTGTTCTCCAAGATACAACCATCCGGAATATCAATCCTCTGACCTTCGTTCGCCACAATGATGACAGTGCCACGCAGCGTAACATTGCGACCGAAATTCACGTCTCCAGTTACAGTCAGGTGATCAAGCTCGAGAATACGGGGGATCTTCTTGAATCGTTTCTGGAATTGTTGAATCTGTGACCGGATTCAGTAAAATGTCGTAAGATCACCATGTCGTCGATCGAACCTTTTTGAAGTGATCACCCAGCTTGATAACAGGTATAGTCTCGAACATCCTATTTTCATTGATGACCAATTGACCATGCTGGAGTGAATATATATCACTCTTGATTAAGAGAAGATCAGAGCAGCTTTTGACAGGTAAGAAACGTTTGCGAGGCACATTAATGCCATGTGCATTCCTGAAGTGCTTGATAGCAGCCCCAGCGGCAGTCTCGAGCTGGATGACTGCATGGCCATCATCAGTAGTTTTGGGGTTGACGATAATCTCGAGCTCGAGACCTTCATTCTCCATGATCCGTTTGAGAGCTGGATGCGATGTAAGAATCGGTTCCAAAAGCCGAAGACAAGAGTAAGTACCACGTAGGTCTATCCAGAGGTTGTTGGTGTTGAAGATCTTGAATTTACGGACTGGCAAGGGTGTCATGATTTCAAATTTGGGCACCAAAAATACGTACCAGACTTGAAATCTTCTACATGTTCTGAAGGAACCTGGGCAATCTCAAGCAAACGAACAGAACCCTCGTAATCTATTTTCGTAGTTCAGCTAGCGGACTATGTTGATCTGAACGGATATACCAATCAAAGTTCCACCCTGTCAGACTGTCAGAGCAAGATGACACACACATACGACATGAATTTACCTTGATATCGGCCTTGGTCTTGTCGGTGACCTCCATGATAAACTCGGCTTGATTATCAATCATGTACTGAAGAATGCTCTCGTCGACACTAACGAATGATTAACTCGAGGAAGGGCGAAGCGAAGGACGTGCTTACACAGCGCCAAGATTATCCGAGTTGGAAACGAAGAGGTACTCTTTGCCCTCGGCGAGAAGCTGGTCAAGGACGCCAGAGTGCATAAGGGCATTATAGAGATCTCCATGGCCTGGGGGGTACCAGTTGGCCTTGTCATCATCGGCGCGTTTGGGGCAGGGAAGGAGAGTTTCCTTATAGATACGGGGATAGCGGGACTGATTGAAGGTCGTGATGCGGAGTTGTTGGTTAGCATATTTTTTTATGATACGAAGGGTATCCTCGTGGGTATTGAAGGAAGTCATGAGAATGAGCGGCACATCAACATGATTGGCGGTGTTGAGATGTTCGATCTGCCTGACAGTGAGATCTAGGAAAGTCATGTCGTTTTTGACCTCGAGCGCACTCTTAGCGCCGGTCATACCTAGGAGAGGGACATCGGTGACACAGAGACAAAGAGAGAAACGAGATACCCATGGAAGTACCGAGGCCACCGTTGACCTTGAGGACGGCAAGTTTGTTGAGGTTGTTGACATCGTTAGCCTTGGGGAGATTAGCATAGGGGACGATCTGATCGGCAGCAGGAGACTTGATACGATCCCAGTCGCTGAAAGCAAGTCAGGGGAGATGAGGGTGTGATAACGTGATACCTACAGATCGACGTGCTTGGCGCGTTCGGTGAGGTAGCGGGTGAAGAGATAGAAGAATGACTGCATCTCGGTGTCGAAGGCCTGATAATCGGTCAGCGATCTGGACAGCGAGAAGGGGTGTTAGATGGACCTTGCGGGTCTGAGGATCGGTGACACCAGAGACAAGGCTGCTGAGCTCATTGCGCATGGCCTTTGCGGCGACGCCGGTGGTGGCAGTCTTGAAGTCCATGTGGCTGGTGCCGCGAGCGCGGACAGGGTAGGAGTCGCTACGGGGCATGAGGGAGGCAGACATGTTGATGTAGACGGGAGAGGTGGTGGTGGTGGAGATGAGAAGGGGGGCAGAATTTGTGCGGGCTAATCGAGTGGGGGGTCGGTGACGTCTGGGGCCCGGGTTATCAGTGTTCTGAGGCTCCGGGTCAGTATTCTGAGGCTCTTCACTGATTGGCTCGCAGGTGCGAAAACTAAACATCTCTTCGCTTCAATCTTCTTATGTTTTATCCAAGTACCATATGGGCAACTTGCCTTGATCTTTTCCATTCGTTTCCCTCTTTAGTAATATTCTGTACAAGTGGCGCAAAATGCAAGGTCATTTTCAATTCTATAGGCAGAGTGTTCAGCATAGTTTGGTTGGTATCATTGGGGCTCGTTTGTAGTCAGAGAAACAGCTTTTGACGGTATCTTTGGTTTCTCCCAGGGAGATATCACTATTCAAACGTGGCGTGTGTTTGAATACGAACTTGAGGTAGAGCCCAATACAAAAATAGTGTCCTTAGTATTCATTACAGGTGGCCTAGGATTGGTGTACAGAGCACAGTGTATCAAGCTATCATACCAGAGGTATAAGGGATGAGGGTAACTTACTCTTACCCGCGACTTAAAGGTAAGCCAAGAGCAGTGATATTAAATATGCGAAGCGTCGTTTTGGCGGGATTAAATACCTAAACGATGGTCCATTCAGTACGCACATTGGAATGAGTCATATACTCGGGATCTAGATCCTTCGAGGTGAATTACAACCGTAGACAAAGGGCATAAAATGTATATGACTTGAGATTACATAGCATCGTTCGATAGTCCATGAGTTGGTCAATCAGACCGAAACAAAGCAGGTAATGATTACAAAAATGGCGATAGGGAATACAGCAATATCGCCAACATCGTGAAGGACATGGCTCCATAATCTTCTCTTTGAACATTTGTTCGACCTTTGCACAAAGAGGCGTCCCAAGCCTAAAGGCAATCGTCGACGACTACCAAAACAATTGACAGAACCTAAACTTGTAACAGGATTCGGTAGGTGTTTTGAGGACATGGAAATATGTTCGTTAGCATCATCTCGGGGTGATCTCCGTGCTCGAGTCACAGCAGCACAGATGACGATGACAAGAGAAAGTAGGAAGCATGGGATGTACACGTTGAGGTATATCCCTAATTGATCTGGAAGGAGACAAGGTACGTCGGCATAGGTCGGATGAAGGTCATCCCAGTAGGAAGCAGGAAATAGGGATAAGAGCTGGAAAGCGGGTCTTCGGACGTTCATTGCCATGGATAGAGATTTGACAGTGACCTCCCGCACGGGTTGAGAGATGATGGCCTGATGAATATGTTCACAGTAGTCATGGTCATCGCCGCTTGTGAAGTTCTTAGCTTTAATGAGAAACTCGAACTAAAGAGAACACACCTGAAGACAACTATCGGTCGGATCTGATCCAATAAATAGAAAGTCGCCTGTTTTCCTAACGTGTTCTGATAGCCAAACCCGACACCAGGCCGTATTGTTCCTTTCTCTCGAAGTGGGCCGCAGCGTTTTCCATCAGGTCGATATAAAGGTATATGAGTGAAGAGGACGAGTGGATTTGGACCATTGACTACACAGCATCTTAAGCGAGGACACGGTGCAAGACTTGGAAACAAACAATACCATCATGTATCTTCCTTATAAACTCAAAAGAATGACCTATCTTCGGTTTCCACTCATTAAATGGTTTTGCTTTGCCCTCACGCTCGTAATCTTCTCGCACAAAACCAGGGGCATCAAAAAGCACCACCGTATGATTTGCCAAAGTAAATTTATCATTCAGAGGGCCAAAATGCGTAGTGTACCGCTTGAGTGCATTGCGAGAGAATCCCGTTTGATACTGTATTCTGTGGAAACAGATGAGGGCAAGTGTTCACGGTGAATTGTTGAACAAGGAGCTCACCCCGTGTCATGATTTCCGGGTATGAAGTAATGCGGTACCTCCTTTTGTGCGCGAAAAATACCCTTGAAACGAGTATAATATTCTTCATATCTATTGGAGAGATGAGCGTTGTGTGCGGTGTCTGAATATCAAAGCATACTCGGCATCAGACATTTCCATCCGCCCACCATCCATCATATCTCCAAGGAAAATAACAATGTCAGGATTCTTCGACGTCGCCGCTAGCCAATTCTTCCGAAGGTTGAGATTGACGACGAGCCGGGCTAGATAGGATAAGAAGGCAAATCGGTCGGGATAGGATCGATGATCCAGAATTTGTGGGTCCGCGACGAGGAGAACATGGGCAGGGGACGTGCCATCTACATTTGGCTAGATAAGAAGGTAAAGTGGTGTTTGAAATCTCGTGTTTGCAATTCCTTGCTGGAGGACATACCAGTCCAGTGGTGTTGTGATCTGGCCAGTGGCATGACCTTGCAGATTTTTTAAATATGAGATACTCATACCAAAAGGCAAGAACTATCCAAGCCAAACGGAGTATGTTGACCACTCGACGTTGTCGAGGTAGCAAATTCATGAGGGCATATACTTTACAAGGCGACTGTTGGAAAACGAGAGGGAAGTACAATCATGATGCCTGAAGGTGTTTGTGACCGAAGGAAGTCCATTTCTTTCTCGTTCTTCTGATCCTCAAACAAAATGTGAGAATTATTATCCCTCTTGCGACCACTATAGACCATTCAATTATTTTAAAGTCGATATCTAAGCGGACTCAGAGTATATGATAAGAGACTCTGTGCTTTGCGCATTGGCCACAGCAGTCATCAATGCAGCCAGATGGACTACATATCTGGTCTTCTACGTCCATTAATGGTGTCCGCCAGAGCCATGGGCGCCCTCAACGACAGGGTGACGACCCTAGGAGGCAAATTAGTTTTGACCATAACAACACATTTTGTAAAAGCGTACGATGAGCTTGGCACCATCTCGTCTATGACCGTTGGCCGTGTTAAGCGTCATTGCTTACATCTCTGATAAAATCTGCTCTCACCTCGCTCTGTAGAAGATAAAGAACCACATCATCGCACCAAGTCCCTTCGCAAGAAATTGATGCTTGAATCCTGGAACGTAGGGGTTGAATCTCGGTGCTGCGATACGTTCATTTCATTCAGCAATGAACGGAGTTGGCACTCACAATAACCTCCGCTTGCCATTGAGGATGCTTTCGGAGAACGAGTTTGTTTTTGTTTGTACCATAAATGTATGTAGAACCATGTTCCTTTCACAACTCTCCCATGGAGATTGGTTCTAAGCGAAAACGCGATCTTGGTTGTCCCAGGATCACCTTCCATACTTCAGATAGGACTTTCGACCGTCTCTTGAGAGGTGACTTGTTTCCTCGGGTCTTTTATGCTTATGGTTGACATTGTCGGACTCAGAGGACTCACTCGAGGAGTTGAAAAGTGCTGTTAGAGCGAAGTTGGGATTCGGAGAAAATGCCAAAATTACACTCTCTCAAATGAGAAGTGGTTCCGACGTTATTTTGGAGGATGGTAAGTCCCGAATCTTCATCCTGTTCCCATACTTATCACACTTTTAGAGGATGACTTTGACGCCTTTTATCATTTCTTGCATTCGTCTGGTACAGCCTGTGTAAGAGTCACTATCGAACAAACTACTCATGGAAACAAAAGAGTACGCTTCGTTAATACACCTGGATGAAGATACACTCATTATTCTTCTAGCCAATACCATCCTCGAAAAAGAAGAAGATAGAAATTGCACCGCAGTCCTCGTCAGTTCAGACTAGTTCAAGCCTCGCCCCTACCACTTCAGCCGCAGCCTCTACTTCCAGGAAACGAGGAGTGTCTTTCGTTCAGCCTGACGGTAGTAAATCCGCTGAAGAGAATGCAGCTGATGCGCCGTCCGTTAAACACCATGAAACTATTGCAACTACTACAGAGCCATCGGATATTTATGCTTCCGCAGCCCTACCTCCTGCACATGTACCCAACAGCACAACAAGTACTGCTCCGACTTTACATGGGGACATTAATCCTTTGACCTCAATCATTACCGAGCCTTCATCTGTACCTCCGCCTCAAGAAGGAAAGAAGCCGAACAAAAGGAGAAGAAAAGCTACCAAAGAAAGCCTCTTGAAAGTACCTGAAATTGGTTCTGCAGATGTTACTCGAAAGGAAGCAGACGAGCCTCCCAGGCAAACACAAACCTCAATGGAACATGCTCAGCAAGCTTCAACATTGAAGGCGATGGTGGCCACGCCAGCCAAGGAGTCGTCTGTCAGTGTTAGTGGAGCCCAGATAGGTCTGTATAGATGTATATCTCTCATCCCAGTTTTTCTAAAGCTCTTCCTAGATGCTAAAGTTAAGGAGACCCAGCCCTCCACAGGGAATCTGCCAATTCATTTAACCCCTACCCTCGATAATGAAGAACTACGAACTGACTCAAAACGTCCAAAAGAACGTGCGAAGTTGAAGTCAAAAATGCGAAAAAAGATAACTAGCGCAGGTTAGCTTGCCTCCGCACAATCCGGATGACGAGTAACAATGTCATGTAGTAGATTCTGAAACGAGTGACACAATTTCTCCAGTGCGAGCTTTCCATTTGGAAGAAAGTATAAATGCCGTAACACAACTCATGATTGGGAAATATATGGCGCCAGAGCTATCAACAGATGAGGTGACAGCTGCGGCACCGAGTGAAGTACCGATCAAGAGCCAGTCAGCTATTGTCCAACCAACTGCTATACCTTCAAATCCAAAGCCAGATGCTAAGCCGACTTGCCCTTACTGTGGTAAATCTTTGACTCACGATCGGTCCCGTTGTCCGATAATCAGAGCCAAAGATCCCAATGTCATTGGGCAGCGGATAGCTGAGCTCAAGCAAAACACTACCGACAACGTTGGTGCGCACGCAATTGAGGTTTTGGAGAACGCACTTCTGAGAAAACAAGGAGCGACGGTCAAAAAGAAGGCATCCTCTAATGTAAGTAGCGATGATGGACCTCGAAAAAATAGATCTTCATTAATTGACTTTCTGCCAGGCTGCTTCCTCAGCTTCTGTAAAACCTGTTCCTCCTGCCAAGCCTCTTCTGACAGTAGACAAGATATCATCAACCACGAAGATGACTCCTGCCGTACCTCCGTCATCTTTTTCTCCAAGTTCACGCAGTTTTCCAGAAGGAAACGACCGTCTACAAAAGCCAAACACAACGCGAAAGTCTCCCCCGTATGAACCTGCCTCGCGAGTTTCTCCATCTCAGAAGTCCTCATCCCCATCACTCGTATCCCAAACCTCTCCAAGACAAACATTGAAAGATATGCCTGCTGCGGACAGTGAAAGCCAGTCACAGGATCCGTCAGAGACAGAATCGTCAGAGGCAGAATCATCCCATACACATACAGGGGCCCAAGCAGGTTCTTCAGTCAGCGACATCCGTGAAGACAGCAATAAAGAAAGTTCTTCTGAAGGTGAAACAACATCTGCTCTGCATTCTCGCCAGCTTGACCCAATCTACTCCGTCAATATATCAGGTTACAGTGACAAGGATTTGGAAGCTATTATCCGGGGACCTGGAGATCCGCTAAAACCCACAGACTGGCTATCTTCTGAGTCAAGCGAAGACGAAGAGATTGAAGACATTCGACCGGATGATAGTCCAGAGGAAGAACAAGAGTTCAGGCGTTCTCTGGAGCCTCAAAAGCCCTACGTGCTCGGGAATGAATCCTCAGACGAGGAGGTAGGCGATAATAATGGGAGTGAAAGTGACAATAGTGAAGATAAGACGGTCCATAGCCACAAACCGATGACCTCAATACCCCCCATCGTCGCACATGTTGAAATTCAGGATGGATTCCGAGAAACACAGCCAATACCGCTCCCAGTTCCCGAGCGCTTTCAGCCTCCGCAGGCCGGAACCTCCTTCCAAGAGATGAGTCAACGACTGGGTTCTATGGAGTCAGACAAAGGGGGTAATGACGCATTTGAACAAGCGCTGGAAGAAGAAAATACAGTACTTGGTCTTGCTCAACAAGGACCATCACATTCCTCAGCCAAGGGGGTAACATCGCAATCTCCTCGGATATCTCCAGAACCCGACCAAATTGGTGGCGTTGAGGTAAAAGAGTCGGATCCCACTGAGTCTGAGGCCAACAATCCTGAAACAAACCTTTCAGAGGTTGAAGAGGCTGAACCTGCCCAAGTCACAGGGTCTGATCCCATAGAAGCACCGGAAACTCTCGACCCCCATGACTCTCATGCTCGTCAAGGAAGCCTCATCGAAGATTACGAAGGTTCTACCCCAGCTTTACCACTTCCAGGATCCTCAATCGCAGAGCCCGAACGGGCAGCCACGCCGAAGCCGGGCATCTTTGGTAGAATGAAGAACCATATGAAATTGGCTCGCGAAGAGCAAACTTCGAGTTTGAATTTGAATTCGAATTTGACTGTGGCACCGAGTGCCAAGCCTCGGTCAAGAGCTGCTGCGAAGAAGAGGATTGAACAGTCTGACTTGGACGAAGAAGATCAGGATATCCCTCCTCGACGCTCTACAAGAGTACCCGCTCGTAAAGCGGTTGATAACCCCCAACCTCCAGTTACTAATGGTTCTCAACCCTTGGCAAAGAAGACACAGCAGGTCAAAGCCATGCCGAAAAGTCAAGACGCTGCAAAGCCACCTCGGCCTGAGACCAAAAAGCAAACGAGAGGAACGCAAAATAGGAAGAAGGGCGTAGCAAAAGGGGCAACCAAATCTCCAACACCATCTTCGCCGAAAGAGGACATGCGATCGAGCGCTGTGGAGAGTCAGGCCGCGGAACTTGCGCAGGAAGTACGGTTCCCGCCAAGGTCTTCGGTATCCTTGGGTGCTTGGGAAATCATGCGATCTGGGACGTCTGTTGGTCATACACAATCTGACGTCATGATTGACGAACTGCAGTCCGATCCAGACACAATTTTGCCAGTTCCATTTCCACTCAAGCCTCAATCCCAGCACAAATCGGCTTCTCCAGGTCGCAAACAGTCGTTCTCTGAGCCGAAGGCAGATCACAATACTGAAGTTCGCGAGGTCACGGACAACAACCCACTCTTCATCCAGAGCGAAAGCCAAACGGCATTTCCACATTCTCAATTCCAATCCCAACTTCCTGATCCCCGAGAGTCCACTTCATCTGGCTCAGAAGAGGAAGTACGGGAGACCATTATCAAGAAACATCCAGTAAAACAACGTCATCCTGCGCAATACCGTCCACTCTCGGACATTGCGGGCGAAGCAAGTAAATTATTCACACCAAAGGTTCTGAGACAGTCAATTGGATTACGGGCCACTGACAGAGTGCCGAAGCAAAGGAAGGAGCGTTTAAGTCAGATGTACGGAAAAATGGGGATGGAAAATATAGACGATGGTAGCGACGACGATAGTGGAAAGGGAAGTGAAAGTGACGCGGAAATATCACATATTCCAAAGTCAAGGAAGGCTGGAGCAAGGTTGAAAGGAAGGACGTCAATTTAATCGCTTTCAGTATTTTTCGTCAAAATCTTGTTTTCTTTGTTCCGAGCTAATATCTAAGAAGCCTGATGTATCATTTTATTGCATGCCGACAATTTGGGCTCTCTACAGCATATATTATTTTCTCATATTCAAACTGTATGTCCGGAATGACAGACCCGGTGGACTACTCACTTGAATTACTCTTCTGGGCGCGGCATTACGTCGTCATCTCATGTTAGTCTGGTGCCGCATATCCCTAAGGATGACCGAACAGTTTGGTTGATTCTACTTCTGGCTTAGCTTAATCACATGTAGGTATCATCCAATTCAGAATGTAATATACACTCCGGTGCGGGAGAAGGCCGTACTTGCTTCGTTAGTGGCAGCCTGAAAGCTTGACTCGGGTACATTCAGGTACGCAAATACTATAGTTGTATGCAAGACTACCGACGCACTCTTACACGTGAACGGTGGAATTGCTGGATTAGCCTTGGTTGCGACGAATGTTGTGATTGAGAGATCCGGGCCGTATGACAATATTGGGAAAATAGGGAGTTCGCGTTCACGAGATTAGTATGGGGATTGACGGTAGAACTAGAAACTCATCTGACATTAGAACATATTGAATTGGAGATGCACTGGAACAATTTCGGAATAATAAATTGTCACGCAGGGCGTGTGAGAATGGCGTGGGAACAGGGAGAGCATCGATAAAAGCTGCATCGAAATTTTTTCAATCCATATTTCAAACCACGGGAGGTAAACCTCCTTTGTTGATGCTTTTTACCAAGAATACTAGAGACGAGTTAGTCTTGCTTATAAGCATCCTTGCTTGCACTGACTTTTTCCCCAGCTACCTCGGTGATCTCGTGTTTTCCCTCCTCGGCCTCTTAAATAATACCTGTGTCAACTCATCATGCTCGCTCGTCACATCTTCCGCCTTCAAAAGCTATCTCGGGGCCTCGCTACTCATGCGGAGTCTTTTTCTGGGCTTCCTGCTGCTCTTCACCTCAAGTCCGGCGAGTCCTTCAAGGGCAAGTCATTTGGTGCCCCTCGCAGTCTTTTTGGGGAGACCGTCTTCTCAACTTCTATTACCTCCTGTGGGTATTTCATTTTTTCTATGTGTTCGATTTGCATTCTTAGTTACCTTAAATCATAGACACCGAATCCATGACCGATCCCTCTTATCGAGGTCAAATTCTTGTCTTCACCACGCCCATGATCGGTAATTATGGCGTACCTCTCAACAAGGCTCCGTTAAACTCGCAGGATGTTGGCGTTGTCCTTGAGTCCAAGGAGATTCAATGTGCTGCAGTCATTGTTGGTGACGTTGCCGAGCGCTTCTCTCATCATTCTGCTGTTGAGTCTCTTGCATCTTGGTGCAAACGTCATAATGTACCAGGCATCACTGGAGTTGATACTCGAGCAATTACCACTCTGTTGCGCGATCAAGGGACTACTCTCGGTCGGGTGGCGATCGGACCTGATACCTGTCTCCCCGCCCCTGAAGCTCATGAGTATTGGGATCCTACCACAGAGAACCTTGTGGACCAAGTTTCTACCAAGGCCCCATATGAACTCAACCCTACTGGCGATATTCGTGTTGCCGTCCTTGACTTCGGTGCCAAAGCAAACATCCTGCGTTCTCTTGTTCGTCGGGGCGCTGCTGTCACTGTACTCCCTTGGAATTACGACTTTAATACAGTTAGGGATCAGTTCGATGGACTTTTCTTGACCAATGGCCCCGGGTCGCCCACGCATTGTGCGCAAGCTGTTTTAAATCTCCGTAAGACCATCCAAGAGTGGAATAAGCCCATCTTTGGTCTCTGTATGGGTCATCAAGTCATTGGCATGGCTGCTGGCTTGGAAGCATATAGGATGACATTTGGAAATCGTGGTCACAACCAACCTGTCCTGGCTCTCGCCAATTCTGGCTCAATTAAGGCTGGTCGTGTTTACGTCACGAGGTAATTGTTTCCTCACTTGCTTATTATACCTGCGTTAATCTAGTACCGCAGTCAAAATCACCAATATGCGTTGAAGCTGCAAGATCCTTTCCCTGCTGGATGGGAGCCTTTCTTCATCAATTGCAATGATTCCTCAGTTGAGGGTATCAAATCGACTTCCGCTTCCGGTAAGAACATAATCGGTGTTCAGTTTCATCCTGAGAGTGCAGGCGGCCCTCTTGACACTATTGAAGTTCGTCCCTTTCAAATTTTCAAATGAAACTGAGTCTTAAGGATGTTGCGCCAGATGTTCTCCGATTTCGTCAAGGACTGCAGGATGGCTCGTTTATCTCAGCGACTTGGTTCTCGACCCAAAGCTCAGATCCCTATTGATTCTTCTCTGAACGTGCCACCCAAGTTTGCACCCACAATGAATGTTTAGATCGGGTTCCTGTTGTTATTTCTCGGCATGGAAAATCAGCCTCGTTCCTGCACTTGCTTCAGCTACGAATTTTGTGATATTATGTGAATAGGTTACCCAATATGGAAGTTACCTTTGTATCCGTTTGTCTGGTTGTGATTATTACACTCCAATGAATTTCCTTGACAACTACGACATTGCAAGTTCTGGGAATTCCACACCTCCACCTAACCAGCCGCAGCAGAGTCTAAATGAAGAAGTTAACCAAGTCATTGGACAAATAAGTCGCCTATGGATGGGTTTCAGAAAACAGGCATGCTTTGCCCGCTACTTCGGCTTAAACTCAAATGGTTAACTCTTGGACAGAGTCAGACAGTATTTCAAACTGCCCAAAGAGATTTTGGAGATATTGTCCCTCAAGTCCAGAGGGAAACACCTACAACAACGGAAGAGACGAGGCCTTCTTCTACCACGCCAACGGCGTCCTCGATCGCTACGCTGAACGACGCCGACGTGGATACGGCTGCAAACACCTCCACAGAACCCTCCGACCCATCATCCTCTCAGTCAGTTTGGAACACACAGGCGCTCTTTTCACGACTTCAATCCGCCCTTCCTCCTAACGTTGTCTCAACCGTGCAAAGTCATATTCCACAATCAATTAAACATGCTTCGGGGAATATCGACTTAGCACAGATACGCACGAATCTGTTCTCCGAAGTACAAAGGATTCAGGGTGTCACCCGTGCTCAAGCAGAGGAGTATGCGCACAAGAGTGAAGCTTTGCTACGAGAAGCGGTTAAAGAAGCTCAGGGGGTACTTAGAGATGCCGTGAAGGTCATTCCTCCTGAAGAAACTAACTCAAGGTTGAACTCTACTTCATCTGGTTCCAATTTGGGTGGATCGAATATGTCACCGGAAGATGTTGAAGTAACTGTGACCGATGCTACTGTTGATTCTGAAAAAGGGATGTCTGCTGTGAGTTCGAGGGCAGAAGTATTCCTGACAAGGTTGACACATGACCCTACCATTATGCGGACCGATCCAGCGTCAGACACAGTCACCAAAGAGTCGTACACAGCATGGATTCAGAAGGAAGTGGCCTCGAAAAACGGCGGTCTTGAAGGCGAGGAGTGGCGGACAACCATCACTAAGAGCTTGGAGGATCCTGCCAATGGTCAAGCCCTGATGTGCTTGAAGGAGACTGTCGGTAAGTCGTCGCTCTTTTTTGGACTACACTAGCTGATTTGTAGTTCGCCTATGAATTTCTAGTTCCTTCTGATATGACCGAAACAGAGTTTTGGCAACGATTCTTCTTCCGCTCACATCAAATTAAGGAAGAGGAAGAAAAACGGAAGGCTGTATTACAAGGTTGGCTCCCATCACTCAATCGAACCTTAAGTCATGTTCTGAATGCATATAAACAGTGAACACGGAGAGCGAGGATGATTTTGACTGGGATGACGAAGATTCTGAAGATGATAAGGAAGTGGCAAAGGAGACCACACCAACAAGATCCTTGGTAGGTTGAGATCCCAAAATCACGACTCACGACTCAACGGCTCGTTGTAGGCTCCCGCTATCAAAGAAAACTCGTCTCAGGTTCCCCCATCTTCCGCTGCATCAACACGAGATAGCAGTCTTGATAGTTTTGATGTCGTGTCCTCCGCTAACGCTAGCAGCTTGGGTGAGACAACCAAGCAACTAGATAAAGTTGCCACAAAACATCAAAGTGAGGGCAGTGAAGGAAAAAAGGAAGAAGAAGAAGAAGAGGAGGAGGAGGAGGAGGAAGAGGAGGAGGAAGAGAAGGAGGAGGATGACAGTGACTGGGAGTGAAGTCGTATTCTTTCCAGTATTTCCTTGTCCCGAGATACTCGTTATGGGTGGTGCACCTCTATCGCATTGACCATCTTGGTGAAATAAGTATCTCTGTGTATTATAGTCACTTTCCTACCTTCAGAGGGATAATTTGGATGACGAAAAATGAAATGGAAGCCACATTAGTAGGAAAGCAGGAAAACTTAGGATTTAGTGTAAACTAAGATGAGCAAGGGTGGTCTAGTGCATGGTCTAGTATGGCTAATGTTGGGTTTAAGTAACCTTTGCGAACGAGTCTTGTCTCAGCCACATATATAATACGATAGAATTAAGACGTAGATCAAAAGGTTTAAGACAATTTAGCAAACCAAATGAGAGAAGTGAGACTCGGTTTATTTTAGATGTGGCGCTCGATATTCCAGCATCTAGGTGTCCAGGAGAGTGATCAGGATCACATGCTATGATACCAAATCTACGACAGATAGACAGATCATCCTGGCGTGAGTGCGAGCGCGAAAACTATGGTCGAGTGCGACCTGAGCAAGGACGGGTATCAACTTGTCTATTTGCTTGTGATCCGCTATCTATACAATGTCTAAAGTTAGATTGGGAGACAAGATTAGCAGGGAATCAGGTGTGATTACCGGGACGGCGAACTCATTGATGATTGCCTGAGGGTTTCAACTGTTTCTTTTAGCAGTAACATGAATCTGAGAATCATATTCACGTAGCATAGCTGTGATATTTGAACTTGAACATCACACCTGTTTCTTGATACAGCTGTATTATGTGAATGTTAATTGACTTTGTGGAAGTGCCCTCCATCTTGCCGATCCAAGAAAAAAAAAAGAAGTGCCCTTCATCGATTCTCATGAAAACCACAACCACATGTAATCAATCATGGGATCAACGATGAGTCACATTGTAAACTACGGGTCCTGACCACCATCAGATATCAAGGATCAAGAATGCAAGAAGTTGATGAGAGATCGCTTCGTAATGTGTTTCTCTTTCGGCTAAGCCAATCCTTATTTAAATCTCGGACGGTCCCCGGGTTTTTCCAACACCGACCATCACACTGGCTGCTCGTCAGTTCTTTCTATATGTCCATGGGTCGTCCTAGCACTGTATTGAGAAGTGTCCTTTATTCTCCTGCTTTGACGACTAACATTCTTCGGATATCATGGATCTTGTTTGTCTGTTGGGCTGAAGCTGGGGTGTACTTTTGGAGCCTGTCGATCTGTAAATGGCCTACATATGAGGTGTGTGTGTTGGCTCTTAAATATCATACAAGTCTATATCGAAGGTCGTGGTCCCAACAGACGACGGAAGACGCATCACACGTGTTATTGATATCGGATCCGCAAGTTTCGGTCCCTTCATCCAAGCTGTTTTCACTCCTACACACACTTTCTACGGACAAATTCCTCAAAAAGAGTTGGTATGTTACAAGACATCTAGATCCACAAGTTGTGTTCTTCCTGGGAGACATGTTAAGCGATGGGAAATCTGTGAAGAATGAGGCACAGTGAGTATCCTGGTTGTCGAGGAACAGCCACTCATTGTGAACAAACACCCAGATACAGTCGACTCGTTCAGAAATTCAAGTCCCTATTTCCGTTTGATGCCTCTACTGCGGTATATTACTTGCCCGGGAACAATGATGTAGGGTGAGATTCTGGATCTGCCCGTGCTTCTTCGGGGGCGTTTAACTTAAGCGCTGATCTCTTTTTTTAGTTTGGGGCGTACTTCTGCTTTAAGCATAAGGAAGTATTATCAGAAACACTTCGGCCCATTAAGCACGACTATCACCCTTAAAAATACTTCGTTCTTTGCAGTTGACGCTCCGGGTCTGGTTGATGAGGACTATCTCATGTACACACCCGGCGTGCCATCTGATCATTGGAAATCCCTCCCCGGGGGTGTCGTAGAAGCTGTCAAGGATGTCGCAGCTCGTAAGTGACATGGGACACATCCGCCTCCGAGGAAGTCGAAAAGCTAACTCACCTTTTGCATCTGCCAAAGAAAATCATGACCCGCTTATCGTACTGTCCCATATACCACTGTATCGGTCCGAAGATGATTGTGGGCCTCTCCGTGAAAGTGGGACGATCAATAGGGGCGTAGGATATGGATATCAAAAGACACTCAGTAAACAGACGACCACCTTCTTAATGGAAGCGCTAGAGCCGTCTATAGTATTCAGGTACGCCGATATATTTATCGCATCCATCAGCCTGACCTCATCGATACAGCGGGAATGATCGGGATTATTGTGAATATTTGCACGACGGTACACCGTTCAACATTAACAGATCCATTCCAGAGGTCACAGTAAAGTCGTTTTCTCCCACTCCCTACATCCGTAAACCGGGATTCCAGCTTCTCTCGATCATAGCTTCAGCAGCCGACGGAGAGACAACAAATTCTCTTCTTCATCATCCATGCTTTCTTCCTGACCACAAATTGATCTCTTCTGGGTACAAGAACTCGGCGTTTGTGACGTTCTGTATCCTTGTCATGTTGAATGTTCAACATTTCTGGCGATTTCGTCGTTCGAAACCTCAAACACCACTGATCATGCCCAGAAATCAAATATTGCCAACGTCCCGGAGTCCTGTGGCATCAGCCACACCATCAGCCTCATTATCATTTCAAACACTAACACCGCAGGGTCTCAGAACATCAAGTCCACAACTGAATTTCTCGGTACATGATGGCGAGGACCCAATGTTTCCGAGTCGGTACAACGTCTATAGAGATGCGAGCTATTTCAATGATCAAGGATGGGCACCAATAGGCTATTCGACGGACTCTGATACATCTGTACCTGCTATGCTCAATGAGGATCCTTGGGGTTTCCCCTCCCCATCTCAATCCATCCCTGCCCCTGGGAATGTACCCAAGCATTCAAGTGCTTGGAAATCATGGATGTTCATGATCGGGAGAAGAGAACGGCAGCTTATTCTTTTTTGCATACCCCGCTTGTCCGTATGGTGGACTGCATTTCTGGCAATGCTCAAGATTCTGAGAGACCGGGACCAAAAGAGTTTATTAAGGAGGAAGAGGGGCATTGTCGCATCGACACTGATAGAGAGCATCTCAATATTCTGGCCTGCAGGTGTCATCTGGTTGTTGATCAATTGTTGGATGTTCTAACTCATCGTATATCGTTCACTTGTCACACTGCCTTGGGCTGAGTTTTGCATCGAACTGACCTCCCCTTTAACGTGATCCTGAATGTCCAAAGTTTTTGAAGTATCTCGTCTACACACAATGCTTTATTCAATTTATAATGCTTGAGCTCCTAGATTCTCTAGACCAATAAGGTAAGCCCAAAACCCAGAAGGCCAACGACTATATAACTTAAGTACAGGTGAACAACTTTGACAAGGAAAAACTCACAATATCCAGTCAGCTTCTCCAAAGGAGCATGGAAATACACAGAGGTCGTGTAACTTCCCAAAATCCAGATACAGATAAGGAGCACATTGGCAAAAATGGCGACTCTATGAATCAAGCTCCAAGACGCGAGGTTTTGAGAGTGACGTAGTTGGTTGGAGAGAAACAGGGTAGACATGGTGAGAAGAAAGATGTGTCCCGATACATCGTGACCTCTGCCTAACCGCGGAAGAGCACTCCAGTCAGAGGAAATTTGACTGATTTGAGTGAACAAGTGGGGATGGGACATGGGCCCCACAACGGAACCTGCAAAACACGCTTCCGCAGGAATAGTGTTAAAGTCTCCTGAAGGCAGTTTGACCATGCATGCCCCACCAGACGCAATGACAATCCTGTCTGTCACAGACGGACCCACCAACTGCATCGTAAACAGCACCCAAACTCCCGTTGCAACCGCCCATTTTAATATTCTTCGTACAGTACGCTTTTGAGATGGACTCGTGACCCACAAGAACAAGAAAAGGCCAGATGTCCAGCCCCAGGCGTTCTTGATGAGATAGACGTTGAGGGGATTGGATTTGTTCGCAAAATAGTGCGAATGGCTGAGTGGGTGTGGAAGATGGCTGATGAGAGGGTTGGACGTATCGAGATATGTGCCGTAGAGAACGGAGTAGGCGGTGCCAAAGGCAATGACGGCAGAGAGGACGGTAAAAACAAACATGATTCACACGTAAAGGATAGAAGATTCAGCCAATTGTACAAGCGCTACTTTGTTTTCTCACGCATCCTTTGGGAGCCTTGCACCCACACAGATCCTCTATTCCTCTCATCCCCAACACACCACCATTTCTCCACTACCGCTTCAGTGACAGTAATGTCATCTGAAAAAAAGTCGAGGGTACCAACTCCCTCTCCAGTATCGGGATTTCGTGTTATGACTCATCAGCCTCTGCATCAAGCTCTGATCGTAAATGTTCGCTAGAGAGGACTCACTCATTTGGGCATCAAACGGCGCACCAGCTTCAAACAATCCGCTATTCAATCCCAATGCGGTCGCACCTCCTTTTGTTGCGAGGTAAAGAGCCTCTTTCCAATCGATAGCCAGGTTTCTTTCAAGACCCTGCTCTTCAGTCTTCAAAGATTGGTCTTGGATGATTGTCTCCCTTCCCTGTCGCACCCTCGAAACAACAACAGCCTGACGCATCGTGTTCATAATGTCCGCGCTATACCCACCCGCGATATCTGTCCCGAGGCCAACCTTGACACCCTCATCGAGAGCTTCCCTCAAACGAAATATTTCAGCGGAAAAATAGGCATTTGACAGAGGACAATGAGCAATCGCAGTTCCGTGTTCGTGGATGCGAGAGAGGTCGGACGGTGAGAGAAATGTACAATGTGCTTGAATCGTACGCGACGTCAAGAGGCCGTGCTTATTAAGTCCCAATGGATATCAACTGGAAAACCGGGTCAGCTGGAAATTGGTCTTACCTTCGAAAAGACATCAATGTCCTCCATGCCGCAATTTTGCCTTACCCACTCCACTTCATCATGTGCCTCTGCAAGATGGCTTTGAATTTTCACATCTTCTTCTCCCGACAGTACACCTAAACCTTGTAACAGATCGTCCGAACACGTTGGCACAAATCTTGGCGTAAGGACCGGCTCGATCAATCTCTCATGAGGCTGAAGGTTTTCTACGAGTGCCCGGCATCGAGCGACAAAAGATTTCGCTGATTGTAGAGATGCTTCTGCAGAGGCCTCGTTATATGTTATACGAGATGATTTGTCCATTGATAGTTTTCCTATAAAAGCACGTATTCCAGCCTTTTGCATTTCGTCCGCCAAGATCAAACTGAACTCGATGCATCAGACAATGTCATCTAGGCCCTTTCAGGTGAAGCATACTTGGTATCTTCATTGATCGTCCCAAAGAGTAACACAATCCCTGTCCCGTTCGTCAACAGTCTTTTCGCCAACTTCCGATAAACGGTTCTGGCCAGGAGATGATCGGAATCGAGTTGTTCCTCCGATTTCAGGGCATAGATGTCTAGCCACTGCATCAGAGGTAAATCAAGTCCAGTACCTTGATACAAATACTGCGGCGCATGTAGATGCAGATCGCAGAATGCTGGTAACATGAAGCTCCCTTTGGTTATGACAGTTTCCTCGGACCAGAATATATCTGAGAAGGTGTCGGCTTGATTGAAGGCCACAATGAAGCCATGCTGGTTCACAACTGCAATTGAGCTCGTACGTGAATCCGAACGAGATCATTGACACGAACCCAATCGGTAATCCTCGAAGATATCTAGTTTGCCTAGAGTTGGTGTCTGAATAAAGGTGCCCCGATATGCTCTGTGAGAATGTACAGTGGGAAGCATGTCGCCAAGGGTATAAAGTGGAGTTGTGCATATTGGAGAGAAACCTGCCCTGAATCGTCCTGTCATGTCAATGAAAATATATTCCGGAAGATGAGTTCAACGACAAGGTACAACAAACAAACCTGAAGGAGACAACTAGTGTTACATATAGACAGCGGATGCAATATTTAACGATCTACGATTCAAGCCAGTCAAGGAAATCAGGAGTGAAGTAGGTGAGAATGAGGCCGGCGCCTAAAGAAGTGATGTTTCCTGGGTGCTTATGATAGAATATTATGGACGCTTACCGGCACGAACCATACTCTCGACGGTTTCAAAGGCCATCGTCCGCAGATCGTACACACCAGCTTTTGCACCAGCATGCACCATTGCAAACTCGCCACTGACTTGATAGCACGCAAGTGGATGATCAGGAGCGAGCTGAGCTGCATCATTGATGATATCAAGGTAAGGCAATGCTGGCTTGACCATGATGATGTCAGCGCCTTCTGCTGTATCCCGTTGCTAGACACGTAGTGTTTCTTGAATTTGGAGAAGATGGATAAATGAGTGACCTACGATGGCTCGACGAGCAAGACCCTTGGCCGTGGGAGGGAGTTGGTAGCATTTTCTATCACCAAAGGAAGGTGCACTGCCGGCGGCATCCCTGTTATGATCGGATTTCAGCTGTGGATTGCATTAGACGGGCATGACCATAGCGTACCGGAATGGGCCATACAGTGCACTGGCAAATTTTGCGGAATAGCTCATCAAAGTGCATTTATTACCGAACCCGGCGTCGATAAGGCCACGTTTGATAGCCTTGATACGACCGTCCATCATATCGCTGGGTGCGACGCAGTGAGCGCCAGCCTTGGCATAGTTGACAGCAACCTCTGCGATGCGTTCGATTGAAGGGGCAGTATTAATAGTTCCATCGTTATGCAAAAGACCGCAATGGCCATGATCGGTGTATTCACATAAACAGACATCGCAAGCGATGTAGATTGA
>Ga0153992_100032_pt1 | contig 37394 bp, 35 predicted proteins | sample TSNC076MetaG_FD_104683 | JGI IMG/M metagenome (GOLD analysis project Ga0153992, IMG submission 104683) | Attine ant fungus gardens microbial communities from North Carolina, USA - TSNC076 MetaG | ecosystem: Host-associated > Fungi > Mycelium > Unclassified | place: USA: North Carolina, Lumber... | reverse complement strand
TGCTGTGTGCGCGCCGAACGCACCCGTGGTGCGGGTGGAGAACCAGCGATGTGCGGCTGGTGAGCGCCCCGGGAGTTCCCCGGCTGTTGCAACTGATTCGACACCCCCACCAGAACGGATTGGACGAATTTCTGGGACCGCCCGTGCTGCCCCTCCGTAGCGTGGGGTCATGGCCCCCACGCACACCTCGAGCACCGACCGGATCCGCGCGATCGACGCCTGGTGGCGCGCCGCGAACTACCTCACCGTCGGTCAGATCTACCTGCTCGACAACCCGCTGCTCGACCGCCCGATCTCGCCGGACGACGTCAAGCCGCGGCTGCTCGGCCACTGGGGCACGTCGCCGGCGCTCAACCTCGTGTACGCGCACTGCAACGCCCTCATCGCCGAGACCGACCGGCAGCTCCTCTACATCTGCGGACCGGGGCACGGCGGGCCGGCGATGAACGCGAACGCCCTGCTCGACGGCACCTGGGGCGAGCTCTACCCGGACATCACCCCGGACCCCGCCGGCCTCCGCACCTTCTTCCGGCAGTTCTCCTTCCCCGGCGGCATCCCGTCGCACGCGGCCCCGGAGACACCGGGCTCCATCAACGAGGGCGGCGAGCTCGGCTACTCGCTCGCCCACGCGTACGGTGCGGCGCTCGACAACCCGGACCTGGTCGTCGCGTGCGTCGTCGGGGACGGCGAGGCCGAGACGGGTCCGCTCAGCGGGTCGTGGCAGGCCCACACCTTCCTCGACCCGGTGTCCGACGGCGCCGTGCTGCCGATCCTCAACCTCAACGGGTGGAAGATCGCCAACCCGACGGTCCTCGCCCGCATCCCGTCCGAGGACCTCGACGCCTACTTCCGCGGGCTCGGGTACGCGCCCATCGTGGTCGACTCCGGCCGCGTGGACGACGACCCGTTCGCGGTGCACGCCCTGTTCGACGGCGCGCTCCGGCGGGCCCTCGCCACCATCGACGACATCCAGGCCGCAGCACGCGCGCAGGCACAGCGGGCCGCGGAGGGGCAGCCCGCCGGTGCCGCCGACCTCCGCCCGCGCTGGCCGATGATCATCCTCCGGACACCGAAGGGCTGGACCGGGCCGAAGGAGGTCGACGGCGAGCGCGTCGAGGGGACCTTCCGCGCGCACCAGGTGCCACTGCCGGCGGTCCGGGAGAACGACGAGCACCGCCGGCAGCTGGAGGAGTGGATGCGCTCCTACCGGCCGGAGGAGCTCTTCGACGACGCCGGGCAGCCGATCGGCATCCTCACGACCATCCGACCCGACGGCGACCTCCGGATGAGCGCCACCCCGCACGCCAACGGCGGACGGCTCCGGACCGCGCTGGACCGCCCCGGGCTCGAGGAGTTCGGGGTCCCCGTCGGCGAACCGGCGAGCGCCACCGGCACACTCGGCCCGTGGCTCGCCGCGCTCATCGAGCGGAACCCCTCCAGCTTCCGGCTGTTCGGCCCGGACGAGACGGTGTCGAACAAGCTCGACGCCGTGTTCGACGTCACCTCCCGGGTGTGGCGGGCGCAGCGCGGACCCGGGGACGAGCACCTCGGCGCACGCGGACGGGTGACCGAGGTGCTGTCCGAGCACCTCCTCGAGGGCATGCTCGAGGGCTACGTGCTGAGCGGCCGCCACGGCCTCCTGAACACCTACGAGGCGTTCGCGCACATCATCGACTCGATGGTCGGCCAGTACGCCAAGTGGCTGGAGTCGTCGACCGACATCGACTGGCGCGTCCCCGTGTCGAACCTGTCGATCCTGCTGTCGTCGCACGTCTGGCGGCAAGACCACAACGGCTTCTCGCACCAGGACCCCGGGTTCCTGGACGTCGTCGCGTCGAAGCAGCAGGACCTCGTGCGCATCAAGCTCCCCGCCGACGCGAACACGCTGCTCGCCGTCGCCGCGCACGCGATGGAGACGACCGACCGCATCGAGGTCATCGTCGCGGGCAAGCACCCCGAGCCGGTCTTCCTGTCGCTGCCGGACGCGGTGGCCCACGCGGACGCGGGCCTCGGTGTCTGGGACTGGGCCGGCACCGAGGAATCCGTCGGCCACGTCGACGTCGTGCTCGCCTGCGCCGGCGACGTCCCGACCGTCGAGGCCGTCGCCGCGGCGGACCTCATCCGGCAGCACGCCCCGGAGGTCGGCGTCCGCGTCGTGAACGTCGTGGACCTGCTGTCCATCGGCGACCCGCGGAAGCACGAGCACCCGATCCCGGACGACCGGTACGACGAGCTCTTCCTGCCGGGCACCCCCACGGTCTTCGCCTTCCACGGCTACCCCTCACTCGTGCACCAGCTGACCTACCGCCGCAACGGGCACGACGACCTGCACGTGCACGGGTTCCTCGAGCAGGGCACGACCACGACCCCGTTCGACATGCTCATGCGGAACGAGATGGACCGGTTCGCGCTCGCCCACGACGCCCTGACCCGGGTGGACGCCGCGGCGCACGAGGCGCTGCTCGACAGGTTGTCCGAGGCGCGGACGGCGGCGCGGACGTACGCCTACACCCGGGGCGAGGACCACCCGTCGGTCGACGGCTGGGCGTTCTCGGGCTGGCCGCAGGACGAACCCGCGTCGGGCGGGACCGGCGGCGACGCCGGTACGGGCGAGACGGAGGCGGCCGCGCCCGGCAACTGACGTGGCTGCTCCTCCACAGCCGGGAGGCGCGGATCACCCTCCACAGGACCGGTCACGCGGCGCGCGTGGCCGGTCCTCGTGCGTCACGGTGGGCGCATGGACGTCGGGTGGACGAGCGCGGTGGTGTCGCTCCTCAGCGCGCTGGTGGCGGTGGCGAGCGTCGTCGTCACGATGGTCGAGGGGCGGCGGGCCCGGCGGAATACCGAATTCTTGGGGCATCGCGACCACTGGTGGCAGCGTTGGTCGTGGGTGGTCGAGCGGGCGCTGTCGGACGACGAACGGCGGCGGGATGCAGCGGCCCTGATGACCCACGCGCTCATGACGCGGGCGTGGGTCACGAGCGACGACGCGTGGGTGCACGACGCCCTCGATGAACGCGAGACACGCACAGCGCGAAAGCGTGGCGATGGAGAGGAACAGACGGACGATGATCTCCGACGAACCTGACGACACCTTCAAGGCACGACTCGACCGGATGGAACGTCGAGCACCGATCCTGCTCGCAGATCCGCACTACGGTCCGCTCTACCGGGCCAAGGGCGGACCGGAGCTGATCGAAGAGATGCGGATCGAGTGGCGGGAACGCGAGGAACGCGCACGCGCCCGGCAACTCCGGTGGGAGGCCTCGATCACCGAGGGCTGAGCGGCCTGCGTGCCCGGGTGCCACGCTGGACCCGTGAGCGAGCTCGTCATCCCGGCCCCGGCCCTCCCGACCGTCCCGACCTCGACCGGAGGGCGGTTCCCGGTCCGGCGCGTGTTCTGCGTCGGGCGGAACTACGCCGCCCACGCGCGGGAGATGGGCCACGACCCCGATCGTGAGCCGCCGTTCTTCTTCACCAAGCCCGCCGACGCGGTCGTCGTCGACGGGGCGGACACCCCGTACCCGAGCGTGACGGAGCGCCTGGAGCACGAGGTCGAACTCGTGGTCGCGATCGGGACCGGCGGCTCGGACATCACCGTCGACGACGCCCTGGCGCACGTGTGGGGGTACGCCGTGGGGATCGACCTCACGCGCCGCGACCTCCAGGCCGAGGCGAAGCGGCTCGGGCGGCCGTGGGACACCGCGAAGGGGTTCGACGCGTCGGCCCCGATCGGCGTCCTCGTCCCCGCGGGAGACGTCGACCCGACCGCGGGGGCGATCGTGCTCCGGGTGAACGGGGAGCTCCGACAGTCCGGGGACCTGGCGGACCAGATCTGGTCGGTGGCCGAGACGATCGCCGAGCTCGCACGGTTCGTCGCACTCGAACCGGGCGACCTCCTGATGACGGGCACGCCCGAGGGCGTCGGGCGACTGGTCCGCGGCGACGTGCTCGAGGGCAGCATCGACGGCGTCGGCACGCTCAGCACCCGGATCGTCTGACCCGGGTCGTTTCGCGCGTGTGTCGGCGGCCTGGGAGCGCTCGCAGCACGGCCGAGTAGCAATGTGTCGACGCTGCAGTGGGGTGCGCGGCGTCTCCACACACGGGACACGTCGTTCGGGACGGGCGATCGGACGTGTCCGGAGAACGGAGGTGACGCCGTGCAGGAACACGACCTGCTCGCGACGTCCTGGACATGGGCGGGCTCGGAGCCGATCGGGGAGCGCATCGGCGCCGTCGGGACGGCCGGGTTCGCGGGACTCTCGCTCACACTCGGTGACCTGCACGAGGTGCGGGCCACCATCGGCTTCGCCGAACTCCGTCGGATGCTCGACGGGGCCGGCATCGTGTGGGTCCAGCTCGGCCCGCTCGAGCACTGGTGGTCCTGCTCGGGACGCACCGCCGAACAGGACGCCGATCGCGGTGTGGTGCTCGAGGCCGCCGCGACGCTGAGCGCCTGGCAGGTCGTCGTCCACGCCGACACCACGCTCCCGGGCATCTCACCCGCGGCGATGGTGGACGACTGGACGGAGCTGGCCGGGCAGGCCGCGAAGGTCGGCGCCCAGCTCGTCCTCGAGCCGGAGCCGTGGTCGAACCTGCCCACGGTCGAGCGGGCGTCACGGTTCGTCGCCGGCGCCCAGCACCCGAACGGCGGGCTGCTCGTCGACGTGATGCACGCGCTCCGCGGCGGCTCGACGCTCGCGTCCATCCGACAGGGTGTCGCACCGGGGACCCTCGCCGCCGTGGAACTCAGCGACGGGCTGCTGCACACCCCCTCGGGCATGACGCTCGCCGAGGAGTCCCGCGAGGCCCGCCACCTCCCCGGAGCCGGCGCCTGGGACATCCCCGGCTTCATCAGGACCGTGCGCGACCTCGGCTACGACGAGCCGTGGGGCGTCGAGGTCCGGACGGCGGCGCACCGGGCGATGCCCGTGGGCGACGCCCTCCGCACCGCTGCCGCCGCTGCCCGGGCCGTGCTCGACGCCGCGGACGCGTACGGCGCGCCCGCAGCGCCGGCGATGCCGACCACTCCGGCACCGACCTCCGCGGTGGACTTCGAGCCGCCGAGCGCCGCGCCGCAGCACGGGCACCACCGGGACGCCGACACAGGCACGCCCGCGTAGCCTCTGCCGCATGACCGACCACGCAGCACACGACGACGACCTCCTCCGCCGCTCGCAGGAGTCCATCGACGAGGCGAGGGCGGCAGCCGCCGAGGTGGGCGAGCCGGACGAGGACGACCTCATCGACGACGACCTGCCGGTCGCCGACGACTCCGAACCGACGGACGGCCCCGCGCCCGCGCCGTGAGGCCCGCTCCGTGCGCGGTCAGTCGATCTCGACGACCCGCACGGTGACGTCGGTCGGTCGCCGACCGAGCACCGCGGCGGTGCCCTCGACGACCGCGTCCCGCACCGCGCGCACCACGACCAGGGTCGGCACGCGTTGGTTCGTCGTCACGACGACCCGGACGCGCGCGCCGTCCGGACGCTCCTGCACGAGCACCGCACCGCCGTCGCGTGGGAGGTCGAGCACCGACCGGACGTCCCGCACCAGGCTGGCGAGCCGTGGTCCGGGCGGGACCACCGATCGCACGCCCGGCACACCGAGGACGACCCCGGTCAGCGCTCGAGAGACACTCCGGACATCGGTCACGGTCGTCCTCCGTCGATCAGGTCCGCGACGCGCACCGTGAGGGACCGCACCACGAACGGGGCGTGCGCGGCGAGCGCCGTCGTCACGAGGTCCCGGAGCACCTCGGCTCGGTCGTGCACGGGACCGTCGGCGGTCACGGCGATCGCCACCTCCACGTCGACGTGCCCGCCGGCGACCTGGACCTCCCCGGTGAACCGGGTCCGCCGGACCGTCACGCCGGGGACCCGGTCCCCGAGCGAGCGCACGAGCGCACGCAGCGCCCCCTCGGTCACCACGAGCGTCGAGCCCGGGTCGTCGTCCGGCACGGGGATGTCCCGACCCGCGTGCGCCGTCGTGCGGATGGCGGTGAGCACGCTCGTGATCCAGTCGTCGTCGGCGCCGACCGCGTCGGTGTCGAGCAGGTCCCGCGACGCCGCCCGGAGCGCCTCGAGCCGCTCGAGCGCAGCGACCGCCGCCGGGTCCGCTTCGATGTCCGGACGTCGCGGCGAGCGGTGCGCGTCGAGGTAGTCGGACAGTTCCTCCACGGTGAAGGCGCCGAACCGTTCGTCGTCGGTCATCGCCACCCCTCCATCTGCTCGAGGACACGTCGTCGTGCCCGGGCGAGCACCCCGCGGACCGTGGCGGGCGGCATCCCCGTCGCCTCGGCGATCTCGGCGTAGGACGCCCCGCCGATCTCCCGCATCACCCAGACCGCACGAGCAGCGTCCGGGAGAGCCTGTACGGTACGCGCGAGTTCCTGGACCTGCAGTCGTGCGTGCACCACCTCGTCGACGGCCTGGTCGTCGGCGGGCTCCGGCACCGTCTCGAGGTCAAGGTGCGGGTGGCGTCGCCGCAGTCGGTCGAGTGCCTTGTTCGCGGCGATCCGGAACAGCCAGTTGCGCACCCGGTCGGGATCGTCCACCCGGTCGATGCGCTGCCAGGCCTGCAGCGCGGCCTCCTGCACGGCGTCCTCGGCCTCGCCGTCGCCGTGCCCGAGGATCCGTGCCGCGTAGGCGCGCATGTGCGGTCCGTACCGGCGGATGAGCACGCCGAACGCGACGGTGTCCCCGTCCGCGCTGCGCTCGACGAGGGAGGCGTCCGACAGGGACGCCAGTGTCTCCGGGTCGCTCAGGATCGACTCCTCGCAGGTTCTTCGGGACGGCGCGTGACGATCGGCGGCTTCGTCACGTCATACATACGTACCCGCCTGGTGCGCTCCGCGTGCCCGGTGCCCAGCGCGTCGTGGCCGGCCATCCCTGAACGGCCGGTCACGGCGCTTCGACGGCGGCCCGTGCGTTCCCTGATCCGGCGCACGGGTCGCCTTCCCCCGCACGGTGGCCGTCCGGGTCCGGTGCCCCGGTTACTCGTCGACCTCGTCGCCGAGGAAGTCCGCGTAGGTCACCTCGGACTCCGGCGACGCCCCCGGGTCGACGGGCGTCGTCGTCGACCGGTCCCCTGGCATGCTGACCCGTTCCTCCGCGCTGAACGGCGGCAGGTACTTGCTCGCGCTCATGCTCGCGCCCTTTCGTCCCGGCGAACGTAACAGCCGGTCCCGCGATCGCCGAGGGACGCTGCCGAAACGTCCCCCGACCGGAGGCCGTGCGGGGGACGGAAGTTCGCCGCGGGCGGACCCCATGCGGATGCATGCTCAGCGTTCCCGCACGACGTCGGACGGCTCCTTGTCCTCCCGCCAGCCACGCCAGGACGGCTGACGGAGTCGTCCGTCCGTGGTCCACTCGGCGAACTCGACCTCCCCCACCCGCTTCGGCGTGACCCAGCGGGCGTCCCGCGCGTCGGGTCGCGGCACGTCCACGAACGGCGAGGTCTTCCGGTCGAGCGCTCCGAGCACGGCACCGATCTCGTCGAGGTCCCGATCACGGAAGCCGGTCCCGACCTTCCCGACGTACTCGAGTCCGTCGGGCCCCGGGATGCCGAGCAGCAGCGAGCCGACCCCGCCGGCCCGACGTCCGTTGCCCGGCTTCCACCCGCCGACCACGACCTCCTGCGTCGCGTGGTGCTTCAGCTTGAGCCAGGCCTCGGATCGTCGCCCTTCGGCGTACTTCGACGTGCGCTTCTTCGCCACGACCCCCTCGAGCCCCCGTCCCGCCGAGTCGGCCATCGCGCTCGCGAGGTCGCCCTGGTGGGCGGGCGGCACGTCGATCGCGCCGCCCGGTTCGACGACGGTCCCCAGGGCCTGGCGGCGTGCGTCGTAGGCGAGCCTGGTCAGTTCGTGGCCGTCCGCCTCGAGCACGTCGAACAGGAACAGCCGGACGGGCGTGGACTCGCGGGCCGTGTCGACCTCGCGTCGCCGGGTCAGCCCCATCCGGTTCTGGAGCAGCTGGAACGACGGTCTGCCGCGGTCGTCGAGGGCCACGATCTCCCCGTCGAACACCCCGTCGACACCGGCCCGGTCACCGAGCTCCTGGAGTTCGGGGTACTGCCCGGTCAGGTCGTTGTCGTTCCGGCTGCGGAGCGTCACCGTGCCGTCGCGCACGGTCGCGAGGGCGCGGATGCCGTCCCACTTCATCTCGAACGCCCAGTCCGCCGGGTCCAGGGTGGGCGCGCCCGTCGCCGGGCTCGCCTGCATCGTGCGCCGATCGGACGGCACCGTGTCGGACGCTGCGGTGCGCTCGATCCGTTGAGGAGCCGTGCGCTCCGGACGGGCGCGCGCCCTGTCGTCGGCGAGCCGGTCGGGCTGGTCCTTGGTGCGGTGGATGAGCCAGTTCTTCTCGTCGCCCTCGCGCCCCCGCCCGCGTCCGCGGGTGTGCAGGAGCGCGAGCCGGCGAGCGCCGCCGGTCCGGCCGTGCAGCGTGACGATGACCTCTTCGCCCTCACGCCACTTCTCGAGCTCGTACGTCCCGTCGTCCCAGATCGTGACCGTCCCGCCGCCGTACTCGTCCTTCGGGATCGTCCCCTCGAACGCGCCGTACTCGAGCGGGTGGTCCTCGGTCTGCACGGCGAGGTGGTTCTTCCCGGGGTCGGTCGGCTCGCCCTTGGGGAGCGCCCAGCTCACCAGGACGCCGTCGTGCTCCAGCCGGAAGTCGTAGTGGTCGCGGGTGGCGTGGTGCTCCTGGATCACGAACGTCGGGGTGCCGTCCTTCCGGACCGTCGGTGCGTCCGCGGGGACGGGCTCCGGCGTCCTGGACGCGTCCCGCTTCGCGCGGTAGGCGGCCAGTCGGTCGCGCCCCGGCTGTTCCGCGTCGTTCGCCTGCCGGGTCCGGTCGCTGTCCCAGTGGCCGTGGTCGTCGCGCCCGACCGCCAGCGAGGCGGAGGCGACCGGGTGCAGGAGGTCCCCACGTGCCTCCAGGCGTTCGAGGACCTCGTCCAGCGTGAGCTGGGCCAATCCGCGTTCCTCGAGCTCCTTCCAGGTGCGGGGCGCCGCGACCGTCGGCCGGTCACGGCCGCGCAGCGAGTACGGGGCGATGGTCGTCTTGTTGCCGTTGTTCTGGGACCAGTCGACGAACACCTTGCCCGCCCGTTCGGCGCGGCTCATCGAGGACAGCACGAGGTCCGGCAGGTCCTGCTCGAGCGACTTCGCGAGCTCGTGCGCCACCTCGGAGACCTGGGCGGTCGTCGCCCGGCCGTCGAGGGCCGCGTACAGGTGGATGCCCTTCGACCCCGAGGTCACCGGGTACGGGTCGAGTCCCATGCCGTGCAGGACCTCCCGCGCAGCGACGGCCACCTCGACGCACTCGGGCAGCCCGACGCCGTCGCCCGGGTCCAGGTCGAGCACCAGGCGGTCGGGGTTCTGCTGGCCGCCACGGGGTCCGAACCGCCACTGCGGCACGTGCAGTTCCAGAGCGGCCTGCTGCGCCATCCACACCAGGGTCGGGAGGTCGTCGACGATCGGGTACTCGTTGTCGTGCTCGGAGTGGTGGATGGTGTGGTGCCGGACCCAGTCGGGGGCGGAGTCGGGCAGGTTCTTCTCGAAGAAGACCTTGCCGTCCACGCCGTTCGCCCAGCGCTTCCGGGTGACGGGCCGGTCCTTCACGTGCGGGATCATCCACGGCGCGACCCGCTCGTAGTACTCGATCACGCGGCCCTTGGTCGTGCCGGTCTCGGGGTAGAGCACCTTGTCGGTGTTCGTCAGCGCGAGGCGGCGGTCCCCGACCTGGACCACGGTCTTGCGGGCCGTCGGACTCACAGAGCCACTCCCGTCGCCCCCGCCACGGTGAGGGTGGTGCCCGAGGTGTAGGAGGACTCCGGTCCGGCCAGGTACACGTAGGCGCCCCCGAGCTCGACGGGTTGCGCGGGCCGGCCGAACGGGGTGTCCTGCCCGTACGCCGCGATCTCGTCCCCGGGGTAGCTGATCGGCTGCAGCGGCGTCCAGACCGGGCCCGGGACGACGGTGTTCGCCCGGATCCCCTTCGCGGCGAGCTGACGCGCCAGCCCGTTCGTGTAGGCGATGATGGCCGCCTTGGTCGCCGCGTAGTCGATCATGCGGTCCTGCGGCTGGTACGCCGACACCGAGCTGGTCGTGACGATCGCGCTCCCGGGCGCCATGTGCGGCACGGCCGCGCGGACGAGCCAGAACATCGAGTAGAGGTTGACCTTCATCGTCCGGTCGAAGTCCGCGGTGGACTGCTCGGTGACTTCCTCGTGCACCTGCTGGTGTCCCGCGACGAGCACGAGGGCATCGAGGCCGCCGAGCTCGCTGACGGCGTCGCGCACCAGGGTGTTGCAGAACGCCTCGTCGGTGAGGTCGCCGGGGAGCAGCACGGCCTTCCGCCCGAGGTCGCCGACGACGTCCCGCACGGCTTCGAGGTCGTCGCGCTCCTCGGGCAGGGCGTTCAGGGCGACGTCCGCGCCCTCCTTCGCCATTGCGATCGCCGCCGCGCGCCCGATGCCGGAGTCGGCACCCGTGACGAGCACGCGGTAGCCGGGCATGCGCCCCGTACCGAGGTAGGACGCCTCCCCGTGGTCGGGCTCGGGGTCCATCGCGCTCGCGAGCCCCGATCCCTGCTGCGTCTGTGCCGGGAACGGCGGCCGGGGGAACTGCGAGCGCGGGTCCTGCTTGTCGAGCTGGCTCATGGGCCCATCGTGCTCGCGCCGCGTCCGGCGCGGTTCAGCGAAGCAGGATCTGTGGAGAACCCGTCCGCTGCGGGCGCTCCGGTGCAGACACGGGCATCATGAGCCCATGAGGTCGATCTGGAAGGGCTCCATCGCGTTCGGGCTCGTCAACGTGCCCATCAAGGTCTACGCCGCCACCGAGACCCACGACGTCTCGCTCCACCAGGTGCACGACGAGGACAAGGGGCGCATCCGCTACAAGCGCGTCTGCGAGTTCGGGCACGAGGTCGAGTACGCGGACATCCAGCGCGCCTACGACGACGGCGAGAAGACCGTGGTGCTCACCGCGGACGACTTCAAGAAGCTGCCGGAGGAGCAGTCGCACGAGATCGAGGTCCTCGAGTTCGTGCCCGTCGAGCAGGTCGACCCGATGATGTTCGAGAAGTCGTACTACCTCGAGCCGGACTCCCGGTCCCCGAAGGCGTACGTGTTGCTCCGCGAGACCCTCGCGAAGACCGACCGGCTGGCGATCGTGCAGTTCACGCTCCGGCAGAAGACCCGGCTCGGCGTCCTCCGGGTGAACGACGAGGTCATCCTGCTGCAGGGCCTGCTGTGGGGCGACGAGGTGCGCGCCGCGGACTTCACGGCCCTCGACACCTCCGTGAAGGTCAGCGCGAACGAGCTGAAGATGTCGTCGTCGCTCGTCGACAGCATGTCCACGGACTTCGACCCCGACCGTTACACGGACGAGTACCAGGCCGAGCTGCAGCAGCTCATCGACGCGAAGCTCGAGGCCGGGGACGACGTCGACACCGAGCAGACCTTCGGCGAGCAGTCGGACGACGACGAGGGCGAGGGCGAGGGCGGTGACGTCATCGACCTGATGGCCGCCCTGCGGGCGTCGGTGGACAAGAAGCGGTCTGGAGGCGCGGGGTCGCGTTCCCGGGGCGGGTCCGGCTCGACGGCGAAGGAGTCCACGGCGGACGAGGCGCCGAAGAAGACGCCAGCAAAGAAGGCGCCCGCCAAGCAGCCGGCCGCCGAGAAGGCTCCGGCGAAGAAGGCTCCGGTGAAGAAAGCGCCGGCGAAGAAGCCCGCCGCGAAGAAGCAGGCTAGCTGACTCCCGACGGACGGCGCACGGCAGGGCGGCTGACCGGTCTGGTCAGCCGCCCTGCCGTGCGGGTGGGGCGGACCGTTACGCCTCGAGCGTGTCCTCGCCGCGCTTGCGTCCTCTGATCAGCCAGAGGGCGAGACCCGCAGCGAGCAGGCCGAGGCCGCCGACCCCGATCGTCCAGAGCCCGCTCGTACCGGTGAAGGCGAGCTGTGCGCTACCCGGCGGGACGAGACGGTCGGTGTCGGTCGAGGTGCACTGGTTCGCGTCGGAGCAGCCATGGTCGGTGGTCACCGAAGCGGTGTTCACGACCTTGTCGCCGGCTTTTGCAGTCGCAGCGACCTGAACCGTCACCTGGACGGTGCGGGTGCTGTTCCCGGGAAGAGTGCCCAGCTTCCACGTCACCGTGCGAGTCGCGGCGTCGTAGGTGCCGTCGTTGGTCGCGGAGACGAACGTGGTGTTCTTCGGGAGCATGTCCGTGACGACGGTGCCGGTGCTGTCCCACTTGGCCTTGTTGGTGACACTGAGGTCATACGTGGTCTTGCCGTCGACAGCGAGCACGCTGCGGTGGTCGTCCTTGTGGATCGACACGTCCGGCGTGTGGTCGATGTCGGTGGTCTCGCAGTCCTCCTTCACGATGCAGCCCTGGTCGGTGTCGACCGTGGCCCCGTTGGTGATCGTCGATCCCGACGGGGTCGCCTTCGCGACCGTCGCCGTCACGTGCACGACCTTGGTGGTGTCCTTCGCCAGGGTGCCCAGCTGCCAGGTCACGGTGTGGGTGTCCTGGTCGTACGTGCCGCCATCCGACGCGGACCCGAACGTCAGCTCCTTCGGGAGCGTGTCAGTGACCACGACACCCGTCGCGTCCGCGAGGGTCGACTTGTTCGCCACCGTCAGGTCGTAGGTGAGTTCCTCACCGGGCTTGACGATCTGCTTGTGGTCGTCCTTCACGATCGTCACCCGCGGCGGCGTGCGGTCGATGTCCGTGCCCTCGCAGTCGGTCGTGCAGACCGATCCTGGCACCGTGGCGACGTTCCGGATCTCGGTGTCCGGGGCAAGGGAGTCCTTGACCTGCACCGTCACCGTTACGTCAGCAGTGGCGCCGGCGGGGATCGACGGGATCGTCCACGACACCTTCCCGGACCCCTTGTCGTACGATCCGCCATCCGAGGCGGACACGAAGTCGACCTCTCCGGGCAGTGTGTCCGTGACGGGCACGTCGACCGCTTCCGCGGTGGCGGAGTTGTTCCGAACGGCGATGGTGTAGGTGGTGCCGTCGCCCGGCTTGACCATGCTCTTGCCGTCGTCCTTGCTCACGGACACGTCCGCGAGGACGAGGCCGGCGTCGAGGTTCAGGTTGACGTTTGCGCCGTCCCCGTCGGTCACGGGGTCGGTGAGCGTCACCGGGTGCGTGGCCTGACCGACACCCGGCGCATCGGAGTCGATCGCGTCATCGCTGCCGACGCTGACCTTTGTCAGCTCGTACTTCGCAGGGAGGTTCGTGAACGACACCCGGTAGGTGCCCAGCGGAACCGCGAACGAGTACTTGCCGTCGGCGTCGGTCGTGGTGGTGATCGGGTCGCCGTTGCCGTCGACGACCGGGTTGCCCGCGTCGTCGAGCAGGGTGACCGTGACCCCGTCGACCCCGGGCTCGCCTGCATCCTGGAGCCCGTTCCGGTTCTCGTCGAACCACACGCGGTCGCCGACCACACCCGCGGCGCGGCGGACGGACACCAAGGGAGCCTCGGCTGCGGGCAACGACTGGGCCGTCCCGGTGGAACTCGTGCGGAACACGTGCCACGCGACGTTGTTGTTCGCGACCTCGGTCGGGTCGGTGATCGCGTGGTCCTGCAGACCGGTCAGCTTCGGCGCCTGCATCCGGAACTGGATCGCGCCGACGTCGGCGCCGGGGTCGAGCTCCGGCACCGTGACACGGATCGCGGTCACGTCGGACGGGTCGCTCGGGACAGTGGCTGACCAGTCGTCGTCGCAGCCCGCCGGCTTGTCCTGACCAGCGGTGCCCTCGTACAGCTCGGGGCGGCACGGGTTGTCCGATGTGGAGTAGTCGACCCTGCCGCCGGTGGGCAGCGTCGTGATGGAGTCGAACGTGGGAGTCCACTGACTGCCGCGGTCCTGGTCGTCCACCTGGTCGGAGATCCCGGTGTCGCCCTGGTGCGGGAACACGTCGTACACGACCAGGTCGGTCAGCTTCGTCGTGTTGGGATTCGAGATGTCGAACCGGTAGTCGATCTGGGAATCCGACCCGTCCAGCGTCGCGTTCGTCAGGCCGTTCGTCGTCCAGTCTGCGTCGCGCGCACCCTTCACGAACTTCTCGATCGTCGCGCCGGCGGACACCGGAACGGTCCACGAGACGGTCGAGCCGGCGTAGTTCTCGCCTGTGTCGCCGTCCCCGTCCAGGTCCCACTGGTCGACCGGAGCCGGGTTGCCGGACGCGGTCCACGGGCCGTTCTGGTCGAACAGGGCCGCCAGCTGACCGTTCTCGCCCGAGTTCGTCCCGTCGGTGGCACCCAGGGTCACGAGCGTCTCGAAGTCGACGGTGGGCGTCGGGCCGCCGTCGCTCGTGGACTCGAGCTTCGTGCCCGCCGGCCAGGTCCAGGTCACCTTCTGATGGCTCACGCCGTCGATGTCCACGGTGCCGATGGTCTGCTTCGGCTCGGGCAGGGAGCCGAGGTTCGACCAGCGCACCGAGTTCGGCTGGAACTCCATGCCGGTCGGGATGACGTCGACGAGTTCGGGGTTCATCGGCTCGTTCGCGCCCGGGCCGTTGGAGAGCTGCACCTGCCAGGAAGCGGTGTCACCAGGCTGCAGCTTCGAGACGTCCGAGGTCGCCTTCTTCGACACCTGGGGGTCGATGGTCGACGGATCGAAGTTCTTGATGGCAGACCAGCTGCTGCCCGAGCCGCCACCGGTCGTCGGCAGCGGGTCGCCCGGGGCGTACTCGCTGCTGGCGAGCGTCCAGTGGTAGCTGTTCTGCATGGACAGGTCGCCGGTCGCGACGAACGCCTTCGTGCTCACGCCGTTCTGGTAGAACCAGCCGCCGCCGCCGGAGATCGACGGCAGGTCACGGCCCGTCCAGCGGACGTCGGTGATGACCTCGTCGTCCGGGATGTCGAGCGAGTGGTCGGTCCCCGCGACGTACCCGGTCTGGGCGGTGTTCTTGTAGACCCAACCGGTGAAGGAACGCATGTCGGCCGAGTAGGTGTGCGCTGCGGAACCGTCCCAGGTGATCACCTGCAGGCCGTCGACGTTCCCGCGGACGTTCCCGTTGGGGTAGAGCACCTGGGTGTCGAACGCCGGCTTCGTGCACTGGTCGGACGGCACCGGGAACGAGCCGTAGACCGAGCCGTTCGCCAGGTTCGGGTCGTCCCCGATCACTGGCGACGCCGGGTTGCCCGACCCCGTGATGCACGGCGTGCGGTCGACGACCGTGAAGGTCCGGAGGCGGTTGCTGTTCTTGCTGTCACGGGTGTCGTACCAGTTGGCGACGTAGGACCAGCCGTACCGGGTGGAGGTGTCCGGCTGCTTGATCGCCGGGCCGGTCGCGTTCTTCGTGACGATCCGCAGGATCTGCGACCCGCCGGTGATCGGCGGCCCCTGGAAGGCGTGGGTCTGCGACGCGGTGGCGGTCAGCGGGGTGCCGTCGAGTGCCGTGGCGGCCACGTCGAGGGTGTTCGTGAACTGGTTGGTGGCCTGCGGGTCGGCCGCCGGCGGCACGAAGGTCGCCGATGGGTACCGCACCGTGATCTCGAACGACTGGTCTGCCGGCGGGGTCCCGCAGCCCGCGGGTGCCGGCTTCTCGACCGTCCACGTGACCGTCTCGGCCGCTGCGTCGTACGCGCCGCCACCAGTCGCGGACACGAACTGTGCCCCCTTCGGCAGGGTGTCGACGAGCGACAGGTTGGTGTAGTTGAGGGATCCCTGACCGTTGTACTTCGGGTTGCACGCGTAGAGCCGGTAGGTGACGTCGGTGTCCGGCGTGACCGCGGCCGCGTACGCCGGGGAGACCATCTGCTTGAACCCGGAGATCTGGGGACTCGCGGTCGATTGGACCGGCTTCGGCGTCGACGCCGCGGGAACGGTGACCGGCGGGTTGCCGATGCCGGGCGTGAAGGTGGTGCCGACGGTCCCCGGGAAGGTAGTCCCGGGCAGGGTGGTGTTCGTCGGGATCGTCCACCCGACCTGGAACTCACCCGTCGTGCCGGGCGTGAGGTTCCTGAGCGTCACGACGAAGTCGTCGGACCCGGACGTCGAGCCGACGTCCGCGTTGCCGCTGAAGGTCGGCGCACCGGTGGTCGGGACCGATGAGCCGTCCGGGGCGGTTCCGACCGGACGCGGGATGGTGAACGTCGGCGCGACGCAGTCGTCGGCCGTGACGTTCGAGCAGGAGTACGTGATGCGGTACAGCGCTGCCGCGCCGGAGGTGACGGAGTCGGTGACGGCGCTGATCGCCGTGACCATCTTCGGCTGCGCCGCGGCGGCCGGCGTCAGCCCGAGGAGCGCAACCGCTCCGACCGTCAACGCGGCGATGGCCGCCGTCGCCGAGGGCCGGACGCGGCCGGACAGGGATCTCGTGGACATGGAGTGAGGGGGGTCCTCTCGGGAAAAGGCATGCATTCGATGTCGCTGATCGCAGACATTCATGTCATATTCTGCCTATCGGCTTACAAGATTGTCAATGCAAGTCAATAATTTCCCCGCTCATATTTTAGTATTTGTACTGCAGGTGGGGTACCAGCGACACGTCCCGGAAACAGGCGTCGGAGAGACTGACGGAATGACTCCAGAAGAGCCTGGGGCCGTGTCGTCGCCACCCGCGACCGATGGGCCGCCCGTCACCGTTTCCATCACCCGCCTCGTCGAACCGGCACGGATCCCCGAGGTCACCCGCTGGGTGCAAGCCGGCGTGAACCTGGCAAATCGCTACCCGGGCTTCCTCGGCTCGGGGTGGGTCCGCTCGCACGCATCGAGTCGCGAGTGGCACATGCTGTACCGGTTCGCCGACCACGACTCACTCGCGACGTGGGAGAACTCCGACGATCGCCTGCGGTGGTTGGACCTCGGCCGTGACCTCGTCGTCGAGTCCCGAGTGGAGCGACGAACCGGCATCGAGGGCTGGTTCGACGCCCCCGTCGACACTCCGGCGTCGAGCGCTCCGCCGCGCTGGAAGCAGGCGGTGAGCATCTGGCTCGGGTTCTTCCCGGTGAACCTCGCCTTCACCTTCCTGGTCGGGTGGCTCGTGCCGGTGTTCGGTTCGCTTCCCGTCCTTCCGCGGGTGCTCGTCACCACACTCGTGCTCACGCCGATCATGACGTTCTGGGTCCTGCCCTTCGTGACCCGGATGATCCGCCCCTGGCTCCTCGCCCCGCCCAGGCACCCTGACCGCACGACCAGACGGAGCTGAAGACAGGTTCAGGGCACAATGTCGGATGCATATCAAATTCTGAGATGTCACGCGCACAATGGTGGAACCAATTTGCGACAGGAAGCCCACCATGCCGATCCCCCACGCCGCCGCCCCCGAGAACACCGCTCCTCGTCGCCTGCTCCGTGACGTCGTCTACGACCAGATGTTCCGAGCTGCACTGGACGGCACGTTCGTTCCGGGTGAGCGTCTCTCCGACGACGCGCTCTCCGCCTGGCTGGGCACCTCTCGGACGCCGATCCGGGAGGCCATCGCGCAACTCGCCGCCGTCGGCATCGTCGAGGTCGCCTCGAACCGGTGGACCCGGGTCGCAGCGCCCGATCCGGACGACTACCGCTGCGCACGACGGATGATGTTCGGGTTGTCCGAGCTTGCCGCGCGCTCGGCCGTTCCGGCGCTCGGCACCCACGAGGCCCACGAACTCGGCGTGATCGTCACCGAGGTGGAGCGCCGCGCCGCGGTCGGCCAGGACTCCGCCCGGCACGAACTCCTCCGGATGGGCGACTTCCTCGCCGCGCACGCAGAGAACACCTCGCTCAGCGCGATGCGCGCCACCCTCACTCCGCGTGCTCGATTCCTGGCACTGGCGGAACGGCGGATCGACGTCACACCGCTGGTGGGGCACTGCCCGCCACTCCGCGCTGCGGTCGCACGACGTGACGGTGACGCCGCGGCGAGCGCCATCCGCGACATGGCGGAGGCACTGGACGCGGCCGGTCCGCTCAGCCGAGCACGCTGAGCTGGTCGAGCCGCTCCAGGATCACGCCCTCGCGGAGCGCCCACGGGCAGATCTCGAGCGCGGGCAGGTCGAAGATGTCGAGGCACGCCTCGGCGACGAGCGCCCCGGGAACGACCTGGTGGGCACGGCTGGCGGACACCCCGGGCAGCGTCGCGAGCTCGGCGACCGACATGGTGAGCAACGAGGGCAGCTTCGCCCGCAGGACGGCACCGTCGAGCGCGCGAGGCACGAGGGGGCCCGCGCCGGACGGGGCCGCACCGCAGATCCTGGCGATCGAGCGGAACGTCTTCGACGTGGCCACGGCACGGTCCGGCCGGCCGGCGCGGAGCAGCAGCCCGGCGTCCCGTGCGATCTCGACCCGGATCTCGTGCCGGATGCGTCGGACGTCGTCGTCGGTGGGCGTGCCCGCGGCGAAGTAGGAGCGTGCGAGCCTCGCGGCGCCGATCGGCATCGACCACGCCACGTCCGGCGCCTCGTCGGCCCCGCCGGCGATCTCGAGCGAGCCGCCGCCGATGTCGAACACCGCGAGTCGTCCGGCCGACCAGCCGAACCACCGGCGGACGGCGAGGAACGTCAACCGTGCCTCGTCGCCGCCGGACAGGACGGCGAGTTCGACGCCGGTGGCCGACTCGACGTGCGCCAGGACGGCCTCGGCGTTCACGGCGTCGCGGACCGCGGAGGTGGCGAACGCGAGCATGTCCTCGCAGCCGCGTTCCTCGGCGACCCGGACGGCGTCGGCGACGAAGGCGGTCAACGCGTCGACCCCGGCCGCCGTCACCGCGCCCGCGTCGTCGAGGTGCTCGGCCAGCCGCAGCGGCTGCTTGAACGAGGACGCCGGCAACGGGGCTGCCCCACCGTGGGCGTCCACCACGAGCAGGTGGCCGGTGTTGGACCCGATGTCGAGGACTCCCACGCGCATGCATGCAGAATACCGGCGCGCGAGCGCCTGGAGGCACGGATCACCGGGCCAGGAACGACTCCAGTTCCGCGGTGGTCGGGTACGACGCCTGTGCGCCCGCCTTCGTCGCGGCGTACGCCCCGACGCCGACGGCGAACCGCGCGGCGTCGACGAGGGCGTCCCCCGCGGCGAGCCGCAGCGCCACCGCACCCATGAACGCGTCGCCGCACCCGGTGGTGTCCACGGGGTCGACCCGCACGGCGTCGATCGCCACGGGCGCCTCGTCGCCGTCGTGCACGGTGCAGCCCGCGCCGCCCCGGGTCACGATCGACCGCCGGACGCCGTGCTCGCCGAGCGACGCGGCCTCGTGCTCGTTCACGAGCAGGACGTCCGTGAGCTCGAGCAGCTCGGACGGCACGGCGCCGAACGGGGACAGGTTCGTGAGCACCGTGACGCCCGCGGCACGAGCGGCCCGGGCGGCGGCGAGGACGACGTCGATCGAGACCTCGAGGCAGAGGCCGAGCACGCCGGCGCCGTCGAACGCGTCGGCGGGGACGTCGTCCGGCGTCAGCGTGCCGTTCGCGCCGGCGGAGATCACGATGGTGTTCTCCCCCGCGCCGTCGACCGTGATGACGGCGGTGCCGGTGGCCGTTCCCTGCCGGACGGCGACGTGCGTCGTGTCGACCCCGGCGGCCGCGACGGAGTCGCGGAGCAGTGCACCGTTCCCGTCGTCGCCGACCGCACCGATCATGCGCACCGTGCCCCCGAGCCTCCCGGCTGCCACCGCCTGGTTGGCGGACTTGCCCCCCGGCAGGACGGCGAGGTCGGACCCCTGGAGGGTCTCACCAGGCTTCGGGAAGCGCTCCGTGCGGACCACGAGGTCAGCGTTGAGGCTCCCCACGACGACGATGCCGGTCATGCGGCGGCTCCTGTCTCGGCCGAGGCCGGGCGCGGGATGAGGAAGGACGTGGCGAGGGCCGCGCAGGTGATCACCGCACCGAGCAGCATGCCACCGGAGTACCCGGCGGTCCCCGCGGACCCGCCGGTCCCGAGGGCGATCTGGAGCGCCGGCAGGACGGCGAAGCTGATGCCCGCACCGAGGTTGAACGCCCCGGCGTTCAGGCCCGGCAGGAAGCCCGGGTTCGAGTCCGGCGAGAGCACGATGCCGAGGCCGTTCAGGATGATGTTCGCGATGCCGGCGTACGTGATCCCGATCAGGACCGTCGCGGCGATGAGCACCGGGAGGGAGTGCACGCCGACGAGCGCCATGACCACGGTGGCGACGATGCTACCGACGAGCCCGAAGCGGAGGACGGCGCGGTAGCCGAGTGTCGGCGCGAGCCGGCCGGCGAACGGCCCGACGACCCAGCCGACCAGCGCGTACGGCGTGAGGAACGCGAGCGAGGCGAGGTCGGCCTCCATGCCGAAGCCCGCGTCCCGGTTCTGCGCGAGGCTCGTGACCAGGCCGTTCACGACGGCGAACACGCCCGTCATGGTGAGCAGGGTCGTCACGAGCAGCGCCCAGGTCGCCCGACGCTTGAGGAACCGCGTCTCGACGAGCGGCTCGCGCACCCGCGACTCGACCGCCCAGAAGACGCCGAAGGCCACGAGCGCGAGGATGATCCCGCCGACCACGAGCCCCCAGTTCGCCGCGGCGAGCTTGCCCGCCTCGTTGAACGCGGTCAGCAGCGCGCCGACGCTGACGACGAGCGGGAGCACGCCCCACCAGTCCATCCGGGTGCCGGCCGACGGCTTCGACTCGACGCCCCACGCCGCGACCATGACCGCCGCGATCACCGTGACGATCGCGATCACCCAGAAGATCCCGCGGAACCCGAAGTGCGTCGCGATCCAGCCACCGGCGAGGGCGTCGACGCCCGCGATGCCGCCGTTCACCGCGGTGAGGAGCCCGAGTGCCGCGCCGTAGCGCTTCGGGTCCGCGATCTCGTTGCGGAGGATGAGCAGCCCGATCGGGACGACCGGGCCGGTCACGCCCTGGATCATGCGGCCGACGAAGAGCATCGGCACGTTCACCGCGAGGGCGGCGACGACGCTGCCGACGAGCATCACCGCGAGCATCCCGAGCAGGACGCGCTTGCGGCCGACGATGTCCGACAGACGCGGCAGGAACAGGGAGAACAGCGCGGCCAGGGTGAAGAACAGCGTCTGCGAGAGACCGATCGTGGCGTCGTCGGTGTGCAGTTCGCGGGCCATCGTGACCAGCGCGGGGCTGAGCATGCTGGCGTTGAGCTGGAACGCGATGCAGGCGGCGAGGAGCGCCGCGGTGAGGGCGCCGATCGACTTCGTCGTCGATGTGGTGGTCATGGGTGTCAGTGCTCCGTGGTGGTCGTGGCGGCGGCGGATCGGGGGGTCCAGCCGGTGTCGGGTGTCTCGCCGATGCGCTCGAGGGCGTCGACGACGAGGTCCCAGAACCGGCCGTGGTCGAGCTCCAGCGCAGCGCTCGTGCGGCAGTCCGCGGGAGCGGGAGCCCGGAAGTCGGCGACGGTCATGCCGAGGGTCAGGGCTCCCTCGGTCTCGACGTGGATCGGGACCTTCACGGCGCGCACGACGGTCGGGTCGATGACGTACGCGACGGCGCAGGGGTCGTGCACGGGCGGCGCGTCGAAGCCCTGCGCGTCCTTGTAGGTCTGGCCGAAGAAGTCGAGCAGCTCGCCGACGAAGGCCGCCGGTGCGGTGCCCACGGCGGCGATGCGCGCGGCGACCTCCGGGGTCGCCAGGGCCTGGTGCGTGAGGTCGAGGCCGACCATCACGACGTCCCAGCCCGCCTCGAACACGATCGAGGCGGCCTCCGGGTCGATCACGATGTTGAACTCGGCGACCGGACTCCAGTTGCCGACGTGCACACCGCCGCCCATGAGCACGACCTGCTTGACGCGCTCGACGATCCGCGGCTCCTTGCGGGCGGCGAGGGCGATGTTCGTCAGGCCACCGGTGGGGACGAGCGTGACCGTGCCGGGCTCGTGCGCCATGACGGTCTCGATGATGAGGTCGACCGCGTGCCGGTCGTCCAGCTCGAAGGACGGCTCGGGCAGCATCGGCCCGTCGAGGCCGCTCTCGCCGTGGATGTCCGGTGCGACCTCGATCGCGCGGAGCAGCGGGCGGTCGGCACCGGCGGCGAACGGCACGCCCGTGATCCCGGCGATGCGGGCGACGGCGAGGGCGTTCCGGGTGACCTTCGGGAGGGTCTGGTTGCCGACGACGGTCGTCACGGCGAGGAGCTCGATGTCCGGGTTGCCGTGGGCCAGCAGGATGGCGACGGCGTCGTCGTGGCCAGGGTCGCAGTCGAGGATGATCTTCGCTGGCTGGTGCGCGTCGGACACGTCGTGTGCTCCACTTCGTCGGGGATGAGGTCTGGGCTCGACGTGGTGGGGATCCGCGGCGGAGGATCAGCTCCCGCGGCACGTCAAGCGTTTGACATCAGAACACGTCAAGCGTTTGACGTCAAGTCGGACGCACCGTGCCGTCGCGGTACCCGGCCCTGCGCGCCGCCGGTCGGTAGCATCGTCGGGTGCCATCCTCCGCCGTCCCCGGCCGCCGTGTGACCGCAGCGATGGTGGCCGAACGCGCCGGCACGAGCATCGCCACCGTCTCGCTCGTCGTGAACGGCAAGGAGCGCGGACGGGTGTCCCAGCCCATCGCCGCTCGGGTACGGGACGCGGTCGAGGAACTCGGCTACGTCGTCGACCACGCCGCGAGCTCCCTGGCACGCGGCTCCGGCGACCTCGTCGTCCTCATCGCCCCGGACCTGTCGAACCCGTTCTTCGCCGAGGTGATCCGCGGCGTCCGGGACACCGTCGGCGACCGGTTCCAGCTGGTCCTCTCCGTCACCGAGCGCGGGGCCCAGCCCGTCGCCGCCGACGTCCGGCGCTTCGAGCGGCTGCGCCCGGCGGGGATCCTCGTCGACGCCCCGGCCGCGGGCGAGCCGATGAGCGCCTCGGTCCCGGTCGTGCTGCTCGACGCCCCGGGCGGGGACGAGGCGGTCAACTACGACCTGAGGCCCGGCGTGCACGAACTCGTCGCCCACCTGCACGAGCGCGGGCACCGGCGGGTCGGCTACCTCGACGGCACCTCCCGCGCGGCGACGTTCGGCGTCCGCCGGGAGCTGTTCGAGGAGGCGTGCGCCGCTGCGGGCATCGCGGTCTCCGAGGTCACGGCCCGGGCCGACCTCACGGTGGACGCCGCGGCCTCGGCGACCGAACACGTCCTCGAGGCCTGGCAGGACGACGACGTCACCGCCGTCGTCGCGGCCGCGGACACCCTGGCGTACGGGGTGCTCCGGGTGGCCGGCCGGCTCGGGATCGCGGTCCCCGGGGAGCTCGCCGTCGCGGGCTTCGACGACCTGCCGTCGTCGTCGGTCACCGCGCCGGCCCTGACGAGCGTCGCGCTCCCCGGCGCGGACCTGGGGCGTGCGGCGGCCCTGCGGTTGCTCGCGACGCTCGACGGCACCGCGCCGGAGGCCTCCGCGCTGCCGACGCGGCTCGTCCCCCGCGCGAGTACGGGCGCGTAGCCCCGGCCGGCCCCGAGACTCGGCCTCCGCGACCGATCTCGCGCCGTTGGTCGCGAGATCGGTCGCCCGACCCGAGTCTCGCCCACCCATCGGGCGGGAGCCGGCCCGGGATCGGTCGCCTGGCGCGAGTCTCGGCCACGTCCGGACGGGAGGCGCGGTGCGGGCCCGCACCGCGCCTCCAGGCCGGCGATGGTCGCGACCACCCCGCCAGGGCGACAGATCCCGCCAACCCGGTCCGTCCGCAACCGCGAGAGCGACAGTTCCCCACGGATGTTGCGCGGAGAACTGTCGTTTTGGCGAAGGTGGCGGGCCGGCGACCTACCGGTCGGCGCGGTCGGCCGAAGCCGGGGCCGGGGCACGGCCCTCGCGCTGCGCCCGCTCGAGTTCGTCGGCCTCGGCGCCGCCGACCGCCTCGCCACGGGCGACCATGCCGGCCGTGTCCGACAGCCTGATCTGCGGCAGGAACAGGGCCAGCAGGAACGCCACCGCGATGAACGGCAGCAGGTACCAGAACACCGGCGCTAGGGAGTCGGCGTACGCGTTCACGATCCCGTCCTGCACCGCCTCGGGCAGCCTCGCCACCGTCGCCGGGTCGATGCTGCCCGCGGACGACGCCGCATCGGTCGCCGAACCGCCCGCCCCGCGGAACACGTCGGTGAGTGCGGTCGTGAGCCGCGCCGTGAACAGCGCCCCGAAGACGGCGGTGCCGAGGGAGGCGCCGACCTCACGGAAGTAGTTGTTCGTCGAGGTCGCGGTGCCGACCTGCTCGGCGGGCACGGCGTTCTGCGCGACGAGGACGACCACCTGCATGATCAGCCCGAGGCCCGCGCCGAAGACGAACAGGTAGACGCAGATCAGCCAGATCGGGGTGTCCGCCGCGAGCTGGGTCATGGCGAGCATCGCGATCGCGACGAGGATCGTGCCGAGGATCGGGAACATCCGGTAGCGGCCGGTCTTGGTGATCAGGTTGCCGGACGCGATCGACGTCCCGATGAGGCCCGCCATCATCGGCAGCATCAGGAGGCCGGAGACCGCGGCCGACGTGCCGGAGGCCATCTGCAGGAACGTCGGGACGAAGCCGATCGCCGCGAACATGCCGATGCCGAGCACGAGGCCGATGCCGGTCGCGAGCAGGAACGTCCGGTTGCGGAAGAACGACAGCGGGAGCACCGGGTCCTGCGCGCGGGACTCGACGAGCACGAGGAGCGCGGCGGCCACCACGAGTCCGGCGAACCAGGCCCAGGTCTCGGGGGCGTCCCAGCCGTGGTCCCTGCTGCCGCCGAACTCCGAGAAGAACACCAGGCACGTGGTCGCGGCGGACATGAACAGCACCCCGAGCACGTCGATCCGCTTCGTCGCCTTCTTGCTCGGCAGCGTCAGGGCGAACCAGGCGACGAAGAACGCCGCGATGCCGACCGGGATGTTGATGTAGAACGCCCAGTTCCACGTGAGGTGGTCGACGAAGAAGCCGCCGAGCAGCGGGCCGCCGATCGCGGACAGGCCGAAGATCGCACCGAGCGGGCCGAGGTACTTGCCGCGCTGGGAGGCCGGCACGATGTCGGCGATGATCGCCTGCGACAGGATCATCAGCCCGCCGCCGCCGAGGCCCTGCATCGCCCGGAACACCACGAGCTGCGTGAAGTCGCCCGCGAAGGCACACCCGGCCGACGCGATCGTGAACAGCGCGATCGCGATGAGGAACAGGTTGCGACGACCGAGGACGTCACCGAACTTGCCGTAGACGGGCATCACGATGGTGGAGGCGAGCAGGTACCCGGTGGTCAGCCACGCCTGATGGGCGACGCCGCCGAGCTCGCCCACGATGGTGGGCATCGCGGTGGAGACGATGGTCTGGTCGAGGCTGGAGAGCAGCATCCCCGCGATCAGCGCGGAGAAGATGATCCAGATCCGGCGCTGCGTGAGGAGCAGTGGCCCGTCGGAGCCTGGGCGAGCACGCTTGGTCGTGCCCGGCGCGGTGGCGCTCATGGAGTGGTGTCCTGTCCGGTCGTGATGGCCGCCCTGAGCAGGCGGAGGTTCTCGGTGAGCAGCTCGTCGAACGCCGGGCCGGCCGCTTCGTCGAAGGCGTCGTCGAAGTACGTCTCCGCCGTGACCTTCAGCAGCGCCGCGGCGCCCTCGGTCACCAGGCGCGCGCGGCGATCGGCGGGGTCCTCCCACCCGAACCGCCGGCGCACCGCTTCGGTGACCCGGGCGAGCTGCGCGTCCGTCGCCGAGAGGAACCGGGCGACGAGCGCCGGCTCCCGTTCGAAGACCCGGCGGACCAGTGCCTCGTCGGCGCGGTCGATGCCGACCCGGTGGAACTGGTCGATCGCCAGCGCGACGATCGCGTCGAGCGGGTCGAGGTCGCCCGACACGATGCCGCCTGCGGCGAAGCGGTCGATCGCCTCGACGTCGGCGTGCAGCTCGATCCCGAGGACGACGTCCTCCTTCGACGCGAAGTGGTTGAAGAAGGTCCGCCGGGACACCCCGACGGTCTCGCAGAGCTGCTCGATCGTGAATCCGTGCAGTCCGTGCTCGACCGTCGAACGGCGCGCTTCGACGATCATGCGTCGGCGGAGCGTGCGGGTGCGTTCGGTGGTGCTCACCGAGCAAGAATTGCACTCTCAGGCTGAAAGTGCAACGAGAGGTCGGGTTACAGGGCCTTCTCGAAGCAGAGCGACCACGGCATCGTCGCGGCGTACGGCTCGTACACGTCGATCCGCGTCCACCCGGTCTTCTCGTACAGTGCTACGGCCTCGGGCTGCTTGTCACCGGTCTGCAGGATGAGCCGCGCCGCACCGTGCTCCCGGGCGACCTGCTCGCCCTCGGCGAGCAGTGCGGTCGCCGCACCCTTCCCGCGGGCCTCGGCGAGCACGATGAGGCGTTTCAGTTCGACCTCGTCGCCGAGCCGGCGGACGGCGATGTGCCCGAGTGCCGTCCCGTCCTCGTCGATCGCGAGCAGCGAGGTGATCACCGCCGCGGGGTCGACGGCCAGTGATCGGTCGCGGGCAGCGGTGACGGACGGGTCCTCGACCTGGTTCGACGAGCCGTAGCGCTCGTGCATCTCCTCGTCCATGCGGGCGCGCAGCGCCACGCCGCGGGCGTCCTCCCAGGGGACGCGTTCGATCGTGATCACGACGGACGATCCTGTCACGGATGCCAGCGCCGGCGCGAGGTGGTCACCCCGCGGACGCTCACGCCGTGCCGGCCAGGGCCGCGATCGGCCCCTCCCCGGCACGGAACGCGGCGAGCGCCGCAGCGGCGTCGTCGTACACGACCGCGGCACCCGCGCCGCGGAGCTCGTCGCCGCCGATCCCGCCGGTCATCACGGACACGCAGGGGACACCTGCGGTCCCGGAGGCCTCGACGTCCCACATCGCGTCGCCGACCATGACGGCATGGTCCGCGGGCACTCCGGCGCGGTCGAGGGCGACCTGCACGATCCCGGGGTGCGGCTTCGCTTCGTCGACGTCCTCGGAGCTCGTCACGGCGGTGATCCACTGCTCGGCGTCGAGGAGGTCGCGCAACCGCTCGAGCTCGGGACCGGGGGCGCTGGTGGCGAGCACGACGGCGTGACCGGCACCCGCCACCGCCTCGAGCAGTTCACGCGCTCCGGGCAGCAACCGGAGCCGCGGCAGGTGCTCGGCGTAGTACGCGGTGTGGAACGTCTTCGCGGTCGATCGGACCTCGTCCGTCGCGTCGGGCAGGAGCGACTCGAGCAGCTTGGCCGAGTCCATGCCGATCGCCCGGTGCACGCGCCACGCGTCGACGGGCGAGCCCGCCTCGCGACAGGCGCGCCACCAGGCGTCGACGTGGGCGTAGTTCGAGTCGACGAGGGTCCCGTCGATGTCGAACAGGACAGCGGTGGAGGGTGCGTCGGGCATCCCTCCACCCTGGCCTGGAGGCGCGGATCGCCTCTCAGGGGCGACCCGCGTCCGTCAGACGGTGATCGAGTCGCCTGCGGACAGGATCTGCACCGGCACGGGTCCGAGGCCGTCCGGGCCGAGGAACCGTGCGGCGGACTGCTGCCCGAGCTCGCTGAGCATCGCCTCGTGGATCTGCACGGCGTGCTCCGGCGAGACCGCGCGGACGTAGTCGACGGCGTCGGCGGTGCTCGTCCACGGGCCGCTCGTCGGCAGCAGCAGGGTCCGCACCGGGACGCCGGGCACGAGGTACGCGTCGCCGGGGTGGAAGACGGCCCCGTTCACGAGGTACCCGACGTTCGCGACGGTCGGGATGTCCGGGTGGATGACGGCGTGCTCCTCGCCGAAGACCTGCACCGAGAACGGGCCGACCTCGAAGGCGTCACCCGCGGCGACGGCGGCGACCCGGCCGTCGTGTGCGCCGAGCTGGTCGACGATCGCCGCGGGCCCACGGACGACGAGCGCGTCGTTCGCGTCGAGGGCGGCACGGACGGCGTCGACGTCGACGTGGTCGAAGTGCTCGTGGGTGACGAGCACGGCGACGGCGTCCTTCGCGAGGTCAGCTGCCTCGGGCGTGAACGTGCCCGGGTCGATCACGAGGGTGGCGCCGTCCTGCTCGAGGACGACGGTGGCGTGGTTGTACTTCGTCAGCTCCATGCCGACGATTCTACAACCGTGTTGTACATCCCGGTCCGGATCGGACGGGATCGGACTGAGAGGCCGCTCACCGTTCGAGTCGCGCAGCGATGCGGTCGAACAGTTCCGGGACCTGCGCGAGCACCGCGCGCTCGGCCTCGGACAGGTCGGCCCCGATGACCGACGCGAACGTCCCGGCGCGCGCACGACGCTCCCGGAGCATCACCGCCCGGCCGGCGTCGGTGAGGCGGATCACCGACACCCGTCGGTCGCCCTCCGACGCGACGCGGTCGACGAAGCCACGCTCCTCGAGCTCGGCGACGGTCCTCGACTGCCCCTGGTGCTTGACGCCGCGGGCACGGGCGAGCTCCGCGATCGTCTGCGGCCCCTGCCGATCCAGCAGTCCGAGGCTCGCGCTCTGTGCCTGCGGGATCTCGTCCGTGAGTGCCCGCGTGGCCCGCACGATCCGACCGATCGACGCGCGGAGCGCCTCGGCGAGGTCGTCCGGCGCGGTCGTCATGCCCTCGACCGTACCGCCGGAACACCGCCCGTCCGTCGGCTCAGCCACCATCGGGTTGGATCTGGGGATGGCCAGCGTCTCGATCGTCGTCCCGGTGCGCGACGACGCCGCCCACCTGCGTCGGTGCCTCGACGCGGTCACGGCGCAGTCGGTCCTCGCCGACGAGGTCGTCGTGGTCGACAACGGCAGCCGCGACGACAGCGCCGACGTGGCCAGGGCCGCCGGCGCGGTCGTGCTCACCGAACCGGTCCGCGGCATCGCCCGGGCCTCGGCGCGCGGCTACGACCGGGCGACCGGTGACGTCCTCGTCCGCCTCGACGCGGACTCGGTCCCGCCGCCCGGGTGGGTCGCCGACGCCCTCCGACTGCTCGACGGTCCTGGGGTCGTCGCGGTCACCGGACCCGGACGTCCGCACGACGGCGGCGCACTCGTCGGACGGCTCTGGGACGCCGTGTACATGCGGCCGTACTTCGCCCTGATGTGGGCTGCCCTCGGGCACCCGCCGCTGTTCGGGTCCGCCATGGCGATGCGGCGGGAGACCTGGCGTGCGGTCCGCTCCCGCTCCCACCGGTTCGACCCCGAGGTCCACGACGACGTCGACCTGAGCATGCAGCTCGATCCGGCCTGGCGGGTGGTGGCCGACCCGGCGCTCACGGTGCAGGTGTCCGGGCGGCCGCTGTCGGGCATCGGCTCCGCCGTGCTCCGGACGCGACGGGCGTTCCACACCTTCCGGGTGAACGGACGTCGGGCGAACCCGGTTCGCCGCTGGGCGCGACGGGCGCGGGTGTCGCTCCGGCGGCGGTCGACCGGCGAGTGGTGGCGCGGACGCTGACGAGCGTCCGGGTCGTCACCGGAGGGCGACCCACACGGGGAACGCGGCAGCGGCGCTCCACGCCTGGGGACGGCAGGCCGCCGGGTACGGTGCCGGCCGGGCGACCTCGGACGCGTCGTCCCCGGCGTGCAGCTCCGGCATCCGGAAGTCGAACGCCACCGCAGCCGCGAGGAGCTGCTCGGCGAGCGTCCTGGCCTCGACGTGGTGTCCGGAGCGGGTGAGCCCGGCGATCACCACCGCGGTGTCGTGCGCCCAGACCGTCCCCCCGTGGTAGCTGAGCGGCCAGTACCCGGCGGCCGTCGTGGACAGGGTCCGGAGGCCGAAGCCGCTCGCGAGGTCGGGGCTCACGACGCGCGCCGCGACGACGGCTTCCTCGTCGGGGGTGAGCAGCCCGGTGCCGAGGAGGTGGCCGATGTTGCTCGTGACCGAGTCCACCGGACGCTTCCGGGCATCGAGCGCGATCGCGGGGTACCGACCGATGTCGTCCGTCAGCCAGAAGGACGCACGGAAGCGCTCGGCGAGCCGGGCGGCCCAGGTGCGCCACGCGTCGGCGCCGTCGCGGCCGAACGCGTCGAGCAGGTCGGCGCCGTGCACCGCGGCCTCGTGGGCGTAGCCCTGCACCTCGCACAGCGCGATGGGCCCGTCGGCGAGGCTGCCGTCCCGCCACTGCACGCTGTCGCCGGAGTCCTTCCACCCCTGGTTCGCGAGCCCCCGGCCGGACTCGTCGACGTACTCGAGCAGTCCGTCGCCGTCGGCGTCACCGTGGTCGCGCATCCAGGCCAGCGCGCGCTCGAGGGTCGGCAGGAGCGCCTCGACCTCGGCATCGGGGAGCCCGGCACGCCAGGCGTCGTGGAGCAGGCACACCCAGAGCGCGGTGGCGTCCACGGTGCCGTAGTACAGCGGCGGCAGGGAGATCTCGTCGTTGTCGACCGGGAGGGACGCCTGCCGCAGCTCGTGCATGATCTTGCCCGGCTGCTCGGCCGTGGCGGGGTCGTCCACGGAGCCCTGCAGTGCGGCGAGGACGCGGAGGGTGCCTCCCGCGGTGCTCGTGTCGACGGGGAGCAGGAATCGTGCCGCCCAGATCGAATCGCGTCCGAACAGGGTGAAGAACCAGGGGGCACCCGCGGCGAGGAACTCCCCCTCGGGCCGGACGAGCCGGAGCGCGTCCAGGTCGTCGGTCGCGCGCTCGAGCCACCGGCGGAGCCGGTCGTCCCGCACGCCGTCGGGAGCGTGGAACGGGCGAGCAGTCGTGGCGCCGCGCACCACGGCGTCCGGCGTCTCGACCGCGCAGTCCCAGCCGAGGACGACCTCCCCCGCACGGTGCGGTGTCCACCGCAGGACGACGTCGCCGTCGTCGATGCGGACCTCGGCTCCCGGGGCGTCGAGGCGCACCCGGACCGAGCCCGAGGTCCAGGATGCACCGTGGACGGACGCCTCGGCGTCGACCGGCTCCGGTCCGCGGCCGCCCTTCACGGCGTCCATGCCGGCGGCGTCGGGCGTGATCCGGACCGTCACCACGAGCGGCCCGGGATCGGTGGCCCGCAGGCGGTCGCGCACGCACAGCCGCTCCGCGACGCCGTCGATCCGCACGGTCCGGCGCCGGTCGAGCCGGACGTCCGGGTCGGCCCCTGCCCCGTCGAGGCCGCGGAGGAGTCCGGTGAACACCACCTCGCGGGCCCCCGCCGGCACGGTGGCGATCGCCTCCACCTCGGTGCCCTCGACGCTCACCCGCACGGCGGACACGAACCGCTGGTCCCCGGTCCAGTAGCCGTGCACGGGGTTCGCCCCCATCGCGCCGTCCCGACCGGACCACGCCTGGGTCGGGGCCGCGATCACGGCGACCTCGTCGTGCAGGAGGGGCTGGAGCGGCACCGCCGGGTGCGCGGCGGCGAGCTCGGTGGGTGCTGTGGAGGTGGAGGTCATCTGGCTTCCTCGTCGACGGGTTCGGGGAACGGGGTCCGAGCGCTGGTGCTCCAGCTCGGTGCGGGTCGGGGTGCGTCCGGCAGCCGACGCACGGGCAGGGGATCGACGCGGATGCCGCTCGGGTCGCCGGGGTCACGGCTGATCCGCACCGCGCGGCCGCCGTCGTGGTCGGTCACGGCCTCGACGAGCGTCGATGCGTGCCCGCGGTGGAGGACGCCGACTCCCTCGTCGAGCTCGATGCCGTCGGGCAGCACCCCGTCGGCGACCGCCGCGCGGAAGACCGGCGACCGGTCCGGGTCCGAGTCGGTGTGGACGCCGAGCGAGCCGGGCACGAGGCCGAGCCCGTCGGCGACGACCGCGGGTTGCGGGCCGAAGCTCTGCGTGACGCCGCCGGCGTGCCAGCACAGCGCGCCGGCCGATCCGCCGGCGAGCACGACGCCGGCCTCCCACGCCTCCCGCAGGACGTCGTCGAGTCCGTGCGCGCGCCACACCGCGAGCAGGTTCACGACCGAGCCGCCCGACACCCAGACGACGTCGGCGCCGAGGACGGCGTCGCGGAGCGAGGGCACGTTCCGCTTCGGGAAGAACCGGAGGTGTGCCGCGTCGACGCCGATGGCCCGTGCGGCGGCGAGTTCGGCTCCCTCGACGGCCCGCTGGTCGCCACCGGCGGTGTTCACGTGGAGGACGCGCGGTGCGCGGTCGGCCGGCACGCGGGCCAGGCGGATCGCCTCGACGAGCAGCGGGCCGTACGCCGTGTCGTCCCACGCGCCGTCGACGAGACCGCCGCAGGTCGCGAGGACGGTGGGTTCGGAGGCGCTCACTCCTTCACCGCCCCGTCGCTGGAGTTCATGATCCGCTTCTGGAACACGAAGAACGCGACCGCGACCGGGATGGTCATGACGAACGCCGCCGCGAGCTTGATCGGGTACTGGTTCCCCGCGCTGAGTGCTCCCGACGCGAGCGATGCGACGCCCTTGGTCAGGGTGGTCAGCCCCGGCGAGGACGAGGACACGATGAAGTGCGGCAGCTCGTTCCAGGACGCCTGGAACGACAGGATCGTGATCGTCACCACGGCCGGGCGGGCCATCGGCAGGACGATCGACCAGAACGTCCGGAAGGTCCCGGCACCGTCGATCTTCGCCTGCTCCTCGACGCTCACCGGGATGGACTCGAAGAAGTTCTTCATGATGAAGACCCCGGCGGCGTCCACGAGCAGGGGCACGATCATGCCGGAGTACGAGTCGTACATGCCGAGCTGGTTGATCACGAGGAACTTCGGGATGAGGAGCACGACGCCGGGGACGGCCATCACGGCGACGAGCGCGGCGAACACCGTCTGCCGACCGCGGAAGCGCAGCCGCGCGAGGGCGTACCCGGCGAGCGAGTCGAAGAAGATCCGCCCGAGCGTGACGAACACCGCGACGATGACGGAGTTCATCGTCCAGACGCCGAAGTCCGAGTTCTGGAACAGCGACCCGAACGCGGCCGCGGTCCACGTGGTGGGGAGCGACAACGGGTGCAGCGAGGCGTCCTGGTCGGTCTTGAACGCGTTCACGATCGCGACGTAGAACGGCAGCAGGTAGACGACCGCGATCACGATGCCGACGACGAGCAGGACGATGCTGCGTGGGGTGGGCCGACGCGGCGCCCGCCCCGGACCGGGCGCCTGTGTGACGGTGGCGGCGCGGAGGTCCGGCACCGTGCCTCCAGGCCGTGCTGAGGTGGGTGTGCTGGTCATCGCACCGATCCCTTCTCGATCCACCGCATGCGGCGGCGGGACACCGGGCGCTCGCGCAGCGCCCAGCGCTGCAGCAGCGTGAAGACGACGATGATGCCGAACAGGATGAACGCGATCGCCGCGCCCACCCCCCACTGCTGGCTCTGGAACGCCGACGTGTAGGACAGGTACGCGGGCGTCAGCGTCGTATTCGCCGGCGCGCCCTTCGTGCCCGTGTAGATCTGGTCGAACACCTGCCACGTCCCGATGAGCCCGAGGGTCAGCACCGTGAAGAGCGTCGGCCGGAGCTGCGGCAGCGTGATCCGCCAGAACCGGGTCCAGGCGCCCGCGCCGTCGATCATCGCGGCCTCGTCGATGTCCGGCGACAGGTTCTGCAACGCGGCGAGGAAGAGCAGCATGAACGTGCCGCTCGTGGTGAACACCGCCAGCAGGATGAACGCCGTCATCGCGACGGAGGGGCCGGAGAGCCACTCCCACCAGGAGATGCCGAGCATCGTGTGGTCGGCGAGCACCGCCGGCGGGTTCCCGGCACCGAGGTGGAACAGGCCGGTCGGCTCGTTGAACCAGTTCGGCCCGTGCACGCCGATCCAGCCGATGATCGTGTTGACCGCACCGGTCGACGAGAACAGGAACAGCCAGAGGACGGTGATGGCGACGGAGCTCGTCACCGAGGGGAAGTAGAACGCGGTCCGGAAGAAGCCGCGCCCGCGCAGGGCCCGCCCGTTCACGAGGAGGGCGAGGCCGAGCGCGACGGCGGTCTGCAGCGGCACGACGAACACGACGTACCAGAGGTTGTTCCGCAGCGCCGTGCCGAAGTTCTGCTCGTCGAGGCCGCCGCCACCGAGGATCTTCGCGTAGTTCTGGCCGCCGACGAACGAGACGCCGGAGGAGAACGGACTCCCGACGCCGCGCCAGTCCGAGACGCTCACCCACGCGGCCATGAGCACCGGGACGGCGAGGAACAGGCCGAGCACGATGATCGTCGGCGCGGTGAACAGCCAGCCGGAGACGGCTTCGGCGCGGTTCTTCCGGGACACGGTCTCAGCCCTTCAGCGCGGCGGCCATGTTCTTCTGGACGCCGTCGAGCAGGGTCTTCGTGTCGGTGGTCTTCAGACTGCCGAGCTTGGAGTCGAAGTCGGCGATCACGTCCGCCGTCCCGGCCTTGTTCGGGACGCCGCGGGCGCTGTCGGCCTCGTCGAGGAACGCCGCGTACTGCGGGTACTCCTGCTTCCACTTGCTCGCGGCGGACTCGACCGACGGCATCACGCCGAAGGCCTTGGCGAACGCGAGCTGCTGCGACGTGCTGGTCATCTTCTCGACGAAGGCCAGGGCCGCCTTCTGGTTGGGCGAGTCCTTCGCGATGCCCCAGCAGTTCGTGAACTGGAGCGTCCCGGCGCCCTTCGGCCCCTTCGGCAGCTGGACGACCTTGTAGTCGACGTCCGGGTAGCTCGAGGACATCGCGCCGGTGAGCCAGTTGCCCTCGACGGTCATCGCGGCCTTGCCCTTGCCGAAGGCGTCGCCGCCCCAGCTCTCACCGAGGTCGCTGGAGAACTTGGTGGACCCGTCCTGCAGCAGACCCTTCACGTAGTCGAGCGCTCGGATGTTCGCGGCGGAGTCGACGGTGGCCTTCGTCTGGTCGGCGTTCGTGAGGGCGCCGCCCGCCTGGGCCATGAACGCCCCGAGCCGCTCGTACTGCGGGCTCATCGTGAGGCCGACGTGGCCGTCGCGGGTGAGCTTCTGCGCGACGCCGGCGAGCTGGTCCCAGGTGGTCGGGACGTCGCTGTCGGTGAGGCCGGCGGCCTGCCAGTCCTTCGTGTTGATGAACAGGGCGAGGGTGGAGAAGTCCTTCGGGGCGCAGTAGAGCTGGTCGTCGACGGTGAACGACTTCGTGAGGGTCGGGTAGAAGTCGCTCTTGTTGGCGAGGTCGTCGCCGTAGGCCAGGAGCGAACCGTTCGCGGCGTAGCCGGTGAGGGACGAGGTGCTGACGTAGAAGACGTCGGCGGGCTTGCCGGACGCGAAGCCCTGGGCGAGCTGCTGGTCGAGGTTGTTCGCCGGCTGGACGGAGACGCCGGTGCCGGAGGACTTCGACCACGCGGCCGCCGCGCTCTTCACGGCGGCGGTCTCGGCGTCGCCGGACGAGCCGATCAGGACGGTGAGGTCCTCGTCGCCGGAGGTGAGCTTGCCGGCGCTGCCGGTCGCTCCGCCGGAACCGCTCCCGCTGAAGCCGGAGCCACAGGCGGAGAGGGTCAGGGCTGCGGTGAGCGCCATCGCTCCCGCGGTCAGCATGCGTGCTGTGCGTCGTTGCATCGGGTGGACTCCTCATCGAGTGTTCGGGTTCGATCGTTCAAATTTGATCGATCAAACGAGATGACCATACACCTCGGAGGCACTACGGTGAACCCCATGACGCACCCAGCCACCGTCGCCGACGTCGCGCTCGCGGCGGGCGTCTCGCGGCAGACGGTGTCGAACGTGCTGAACCGGCCCGAGGTCGTCCGTCCCGAGACCCTGTCCCGTGTGCAGGCGGCCATCGACGGGCTCGGGTACCGCCCGCACGCCTCCGCCCGACGGTTGCGCACCCGGCAGAGCTCCACCCTCGGCGTCCGGCTCGAACCCGTGCACGGGATCTCCGGCGCCGTGCTCGACCGGTTCCTGCACGCGCTGGTCGAGTGCGCCGACGAGCGGGGCATGCGGATCCTGCTCTTCACCGCGACCGACGTCGACGACGAGCTCGCGCACATGGAGCGGCTCGTCGAGGGGTCGGACGTCGACGGCTTCGTGCTCACCTCGACGTTCCACGGCGACCCCCGCGCCGCCTGGCTGGGCGAGCGGGACGTCCCCTTCGTCACGTTCGGCCGCCCGTGGGGACTCCCGGACATGGACGCGGCACCCCATCCCTGGGTCGACGTCGACGGGCGGACCGGCCTGCGCGAGGCCACGGACCACCTGCTCGCCCAGGGGCACCGGAGGGTCGGGTTCCTCGGCTGGCCGAGCCCGTCCGGGCAGGGCGACGAGCGGCGACGGGGCTGGCAGGACGCGGTGCGCAGCGCCGGACTCCCCGTCGACGTGGGGCTGACCTGCGAGGACGACGTGGCCGAGGCCACCCGGACGGTGACCGCCGCGATCGACGACGGGGCCGTCGTCGACGCGCTGGTCTGCGCCTCCGACACGCTCGCGCTCGGCGCCCGGTTCGCGCTCGGCGGCGGGGTCCCGGTGGTCGGCTACGACGACACCCCGGTCGCCGAGGCGCTCCGCATCTCGAGCGTGGAGCAGCCCCTCGTCGAGGTCGCCTCGGCCGCCGTCGAACTGCTCATGGGCGCGGGCCGCTCCGTGCTGCCGGCGTCGACGGGCCACCGCCTCCTCGCACCGCGGGTGGTCTGGCGGGGCTGACCGCGCCCCCGCGAGCGTGCGCGCTAGGTGCCGCGACCCGGCCGCGCCCGCACGTGCGCCCGCTCCCCCTGCGGCCCGTACAGGCAGAGCACCTCGGTCACCTCGTCGGTCACGTTGCCGATCCAGTGCGGCGTGTGGGTGTCGAACTCGGCGACCTCGCCCGGCCCGAGGTCGAGGTCGTGCTCCCCGAGCAGGAGCCGCAGCCGGCCGGAGAGCACGTAGAGCCACTCGTAGCCCTCGTGCGTCTTGAGCGTGGGCTCGCCGCCCGGCGAGCGCGGCGGGAACAGCTGCTTGAACGACCGCACGCCGCCGGTACGCCGGGTGAGCGGCACGACCACGCGCCCGCCGTGCAGTTCCGGTTTGAGGTGCACGCGCGGGTCACCCGTCTGCGGCGCCCCGACGAGGTCGTCGAGCGGCACCTGGTAGGCGCGGGCGAGCGGCAGGAGGAGTTCGAGCGTCGGCTTCCGCTGTCCCGACTCCAACCGCGAGAGCGTCGAGACGGAGATGCCGGTCTCGGCGGCGAGCGCGGCGAGCGTGACGTCTCGGCGCGCACGCAGCGCGCGGAGGCGGGGGCCGACCCCGTCGACGACCTGAGCGGTCGTACGCGGCGCGATCCGTTCCTCCCGACCGTGTGGCACGGCGACCATCTTGCCACTCCGGCAAACAGGATTGCCGGTCGATCACGGGACGCCGCAGGATGCACGCATGCGTGATCACTACGACGTCATCGTCGCCGGCGGTGCAGCCGCCGGCCTGTCAGCAGCCCTCGTCCTCGGCCGATCGCGACGCTCCGTCCTCGTCGTCGACGTCGGCGAGCCCCGCAACGCACGGGCCGCGGGCGCACACAACTACCTCGGCCGCGAGGGAGTGTCGCCGTCCGAGCTGTCCCGGATCGGGCGTGACGAGGTCGCCGCCTACGGCGTCGAGGTGACGGCCGGGAGGATCGTGGCCGCGTCCGCCACCTCCGGTGACCGTGTCGACCCGGTCGGCTTCTCGGTCACGCTGGAGTCCGGCGCGGTCGTCACCTCGCGCAGGCTCGTCGTCGCCTCCGGCGCCGAGGACGTCCTGCCGGAGG
>Ga0153992_100030_pt1 | contig 38365 bp, 37 predicted proteins | sample TSNC076MetaG_FD_104683 | JGI IMG/M metagenome (GOLD analysis project Ga0153992, IMG submission 104683) | Attine ant fungus gardens microbial communities from North Carolina, USA - TSNC076 MetaG | ecosystem: Host-associated > Fungi > Mycelium > Unclassified | place: USA: North Carolina, Lumber... | reverse complement strand
GCGGATCGGCTCCCCGGTGATCCGGTCGATGTGGGAGAGCCGGTTGATGCGGCACCGCACCAGAACCGCGTGCACTGTCGACGCCGGGAGCCCCAGCTCACCGCCGATCTGCACCGGCCCGAGGCGGCGCCGCCACCTGGCTTTCACGATCCGCTTCACCAGTTCCGGCGGCGTCTTTGCCGGCATCCGATGCGGACGGCTGGACCGATCTGCCATCCCCGCAACACCATCAGTCCGATATCGAGCAGCCCACGTCCGGGCCGTGATCGGCGACACCATGAACAGCTTCGCTGCAGTCGTCGCGGGCCATCCACCCTCGACGATCAACCTGGCGAGACGAAGACGGGCGCGCGGGGTCAGCGCAGCATTAGCGTGGACCATGAAGGCCTCCTGGTCGGTGCAGCGGTTCCTAGACAGCTCCACTCCACCACCGGGAGGCCTTCCTCGATCAGCGCGTCAACGACCGCCCAACGACACAACGTCCCCGGACATCACAGCTAGCGGACCGCGACGACGGCAACGGTTCGGCAGCGTCTCCGTCGGCGAAAGCGGTCGAGCAAGCCGAGCTGCGAGAAGCGCAGAAACGGATCCGGCTCCTCGAGCAAGAGAACGAGATCCTCCGCCGGGCGGCGGCCTATTTCGCCCAGTCGCAACTCCCAAAATGATCTACCCGCTGGTCCTCGAACTCGCCGCAGACCGGATCCCGGTCGCGGTGGCCTGCCGGGTGCTGGGGTTCTCCAAGCAGGCGTTCTATCGGTGGCGCGCCGACCCGGTCTCGCAGCGGGACTGGGACGACGCGCACCTGACCAATGCAGCGGTCGATGCGCACCGGGACGATCCGACGTTCGGGTACCGGTTCATCGCCGACGACCTGCATGCGGCTGGTCACCGAGCATCTGAGCGGCGGGTGTGCGGTTGTGCTCGCAGCAGCGGCTCTGGTCGCTGCACGCCAAGAAACGCGGCCTGAACCGGAAGGCCGGCCCACCGGTGCACGACGACCGGGTTCGACGTGCGTTCACGGCGCCAGACCTGGACCGGCTCTGGCTGACCGATATCACCGAGCATCCGACCGGTGAGGGCAAGCTCTACCTCTGCGCGGTGAAAGACGCCTGCTCCCGGCGCATCGTCGGCTACTCGATCGGTGACCGAATGCGGTCCTCGCTCGCCGTCGCGGCACTGCAGATGGCGGTGCAGCGACGGAATCCGGTCGGGACAGTCGTGCACTCGGACCGCGGCAGTCAGTTTCGTTCCAAGCGCTTCGTCCGGGCGATCGAGGACGCCGGGCTACTCGGATCGATGGGGCGGGTCGGTGCCTGTGCGGACAACGCGGCGATGGAATCGTTCTTCGCGCTCCTGCAGAAGAACGTCCTCAACCGGAGACGCTGGGCGAGCCGGGAAGCGCTTCGGCTGGCGATCATCACCTGGATCGAGGCGACCTACCATCGGAAACGGCGCCAACGTGGTCTGGGGAAGTTGACCCCGATCGAGTACGAGACGATCATCAACCCACAGGTCGCACTCGCGGCCTAGACGAACGAGTCAACCGAACCTGCAGCAGTCCCGACCGCCTCGGCATACCAGCACTGCTGTCCGGGCTGGTCCTCATGGCATTCAGCCTCGCCGTCATCGGCGGATCCGTCGCCACCGGCCAAATCGCTCCCCGACTCGGACCGGACCGGTTGGCCGCAGTGGGGGCTGCGACGATCGCATGCGGCAACGCAGTCCTCGCGGTTCTCGGCCACTCATGGCCGTGGATCGCGGCCGGCGTCGCCGTGATCGGCCTTGGCCTTGCAGCAGCTTCGGTCGCAGCGACCGGCCTGGGCACCAGCGTTCCAGCAGTCTTAGCCGGCAGCGCAGCAGGCATCGTGAACACCGGAGCGCAGCTCGGAACAGCGATCGGGACCGCCGTCGTCATCCTCATCGCAACCGCATCGACCCCATCCATCGGATGGGCGGTGGCCGCAGGCATCGCACTCATCTGCGCAGGGTGGTCCCGCCTCCGCCACCAGTCCGACGCCACAAGCTGACGACCCGCACCGACATGTCCGGTCACCGATGGCTGACCGAACACCTCACTGCGGAGCCGGACCGACCTTCACCTCCATCTCCGACCACTCGGCGTCGGGGTCGTCTACAGGCGCGAGCCCGTGCAAGCGTCCGCTTCTCACAGGCGCTCCCACGGCACGTCTTGGTACAGACGCTCGAGCTTTGCAATGAGACGGGGCGCAGAGGGCAGCCGGTGTCGTCCGATGCGGGCCACGGGTGTGATGCCGACGGAATTCGCCGTGAAGGCACCGTCGAGGTGAGCGGCGGATTCGAGTGTGATCGGCCCACCTTGAGCAGGTGTGTGCGCTTGGTCGAGTCCTTCGTCCAACAGCTGCCACGTGATGCCGTGCAGCGAGGGGCCGTCGGGCCATACAACAGTCTCGTCGTCGAAGAAGCCGATGTTTGCGATGGTCGTTTCCGAGAGACGATCGTCGGGTCCGACGAGCAGTGCGTCGTGGTAGCCCTCGCGCTCGGCTTGCTCCCCGTAGCGGATCTGTGCAAACGATCCGACGTGCTTGAGGTGCGCGAAGGGACGAACGTGGCGCACGGGTAGGAGGGCTTGCGGTCTGGTGGTAGGTGCGACCGGTGGTCGGACCACGGTCATCACCCGCGGTACGCCGGGTTCCTGCTCGTAGAGGGTGACTCGCAAGTACGCATCGGCATGGTCCCGGACCGCAATGTGCATCCGCTCGCGGACGAGGCCCACGTCGAGCGCAGATCCGAAGAGTTCTAGGTGCGCGCTGGCGAGCCTCCTGAGGTGACGCTGGAGCCCTCTCGTCGCACCTTTTCGCACCTGCATTGCGGTGAAGTGCCCGTAGTTCACGAGTGCGGGATGCGCGAGCTGTTCGGGCGACGGGACGGCGCCGTCGACGAGGACCACAGGAGACGGCACAGACATGCCACCACGCTACGGCCCGCCCGACGTCGATCCCTGATTCCGGAGCGTGAAGCATGGCGAAGTCCATGTCCGGTAGCCGATCGCCTATTGAGACGGGCAGGCGTCCGTCGCGGATCGTGTTCCGGCGTGGGGTCAGACTGTCGAGTGGGCGTCGGTCGTGGCTTTGGCTGCGCGGTACGCCGCGATCTTCCGCTCCAGTGCCGCGAGGTGTCGCTGCACCTCGGCTTGCCGAGCGAGGACGGCCTCGTGGTGCTGCTCGAGGAGCGCGAGCCGTGCGACGTCGTCAGCGCCGGCCCGGTAGGCGACCGCGTACTCGCGCATCTGCTGCACGCTCATCCCGGTGCCGCGGAGCATCACGGTCCCAGCGAGCCAGCTCAGCGCCGCCGTGTCGTACCGCCGCCACCCGTCCGCTCCGCGCTCCGGGGCTGGCGCGATCCCTTCCTTCTCGTAGTACCGGATCGTGTAGACCGTGACGCCGAGCAGGTCCGCGGCGGCGCTGATCGTGACCGGTTCATCGACGTGGACCTCGGGCAGCAGCATGGGGCCGATTCTCCCACTTGACATGGTGTGCACACCAGGGTGGAACGTCGACGGCGACCGGGTGCTCCCGGCGACGAACGGAGAACACGCATGCAGCAGATCCCTCTCGGCTCCCAGGGCCTGGTCACGTCCGCGCTCGGACTCGGGTGCATGGGCATGAGCGCCTTCTACGGCGGCGCAACCGAAGCAGGCTCCGTCGACACCATCCGACGAGCCCTCGACCTCGGGGTCACTCTGTTCGACACCGCGGAAGCGTACGGGCCGTTCGAGAACGAGAAGCTCCTCGGCCGCGTCCTCGGTGGGGATCGCGACCGCGTGGTCGTCGCGTCGAAGTTCGCCACCGACTTCACCGACGACGGCGCCCCGATCGGACTCGACGGCTCCCCAGAACATGCCCGACGCGCGATCGACAGGTCCCTCAGCCACCTCGGCACTGACCGCGTCGACCTCTGGTACCTGCACCGGGCTGACCCGAACGTGCCGATCGAGGACACCGTCGGTGCGATGGCCGAAGCGGTCACCGCCGGCAAGGCCCGCTACATCGGCGTCTCTGAGACCTCAGCCGAGACCCTGCGCCGTGCGCACGCGACGTTCCCAATCACCGCGATCCAGTCCGAGTACAGCTTGTTCGAGCGTGACGCCGAGCACAACGGAGTCCTCGACACCGCTTCAGAGCTCGGGATCGGGTTCGTGCCGTTCTCGCCGCTCGGCCGCGGGTTCCTCTCCGGCACCGTCACTCGGAAGGACGACCTCCCCGAGGGGGATGCACGGCGGAACCTCCCCAGGTTCTCCGACGAAGCCATCGACGCGAATCTCCGCGTTGTCGAGGCGCTGAAAGTCATCGCCGACGAGAAGGGCGTGACCACCGCGCAGCTCGCGCTGTCGTGGCTGATCCAAGCCGGGACTGTCCCGATCCCGGGCACGACCAAAGCGTCCCGAATCGAGGAAAACGTCGCCGCTGCTGACGTGGTGCTCACCACGAGCGATCTCGACCGCATCGAAGCTGCATCCCCACACGGGGTGGCAGTTGGCACTCGCAACACCGAAGCAGGAATGGCTCGCGACCGCGGTTGACGCAGCCGGACCGACCCGCAGTACTCAAAAGGTGCTGCGGATCGGTTCTGCTGTCCGACAGACGATCCCCTCTCGGACGCGTTGGCCCGAGAGCGGATCGGTCTAGTCAGCGGTCGGGGTGAGCTTGGCGATCGATGCATCGGTAGACGGTCGCTCGTCCGATGCCGAACAGTTCGGCGAGCTCGGCGACCGAGTGTGTGCCGGCCTCGTGCACCTCGAGGAGATGTCGTTGCTGCGCGGCACTGAGCTTGGGCTGTCGGCCGCGGAGGTGCCCCTTGGCCTTGGCGATCTGCATACCCTCGCGCGTTCGGGCTCGAATCAGGTCTGATTCGAACTCAGCCACCATCGCGAGGACGTTGAACAGCAGCCGGCCCACGGGGTCGTTGGGATCGTGGACAGAGCCACCGATGTTGAGCTTGACGTTCTTTGCGGTGAGTTCGTCGACGATGTCCTTCGCGTCGCGGAGGCTCCTGGCCAACCGGTCGAGCTTCGCGATCACCAAGGTGTCGCCGTCGCGGCAGGAAGCGAGCGCTTCGCGGAGACCGGGTCGTGAACGATTCGTGCCGGTCAAGCCGTGGTCGGTGTGGATGTTAGTCGGAAGGACTCCAAGCCGTTCAAGCGCGACGCGCTGGGCGGTGAGTAGGTTGAGACGCGGGCGTACCCGATGAGGAGAGAGTTCATTGCGCGAGGATCGGCTTGCTGCGCCTGGCTTGCTTCGTCTCACTCCCGATCGGCTATCGAGATGCCCGTAGCCACCGCGGCTTCAGACCTTCCCGATCTCCAGCACGAGCGGACCTTCATCGTCCATCTCCCACACGACCATGTGCTGGTCGTTGCGACCGGGAACGCTCAGTGTTGTGAACCGCGCATGGTTGTCGTACTGCTGGTAGTGACGGGCCCTGTCCTCGATCTCGTCGAGCGCATCGCTGAGCTTTGCGTCTGTCGCTACGACGGTGTTCCAGGTTGACAGTGCGTATTCAGCAAGGATCTAAATTGACATCATTTATATTGTCAGATTGGTTGGGGAGTTGTGTCGAGGGTTCGGGTGCCCACTCGGTGGTGGTGCCGCGGCGGTTGGCGAGCTCGGTGAGTTCACGTTCCCAGATGCGTTCAGTTCGGGTGCAGTCCCAGGCGATCATGGCGAGCAGGAGCATGCTTGCGGCGATGCCGATGATCCCGCTGGCTCCGGGGAGTGACCCGAACCGGTCGAGGCTGAAGCCGACGGGCGACTGGTCGTCGCTTGAAACGTACATGTCGACGACACCGACGCCTGCGTGCGATTGGCCGGTGAGGAGTCGGTATTGCGTGTAGAGGCCGTCGCTGCCCTCGAGATCGCGCATGCGCTGCTCGAGGACGTAGCCGCCGGCGTCGCGGAGATGCTCGGCGAGAGCTTCGGCTTCTGCAAGCTGCTCGGCGGCGAACTCCTGGACGCCGTCGCGGTCGAGGAGGTCGCGGTAGAGCTTTTTTCGTTGATTGATGCCATCCTTCAGGAGGGCGCGGTGCTTGTCGGGGAACACGCTGAGCCAGCCCGCGGTGACGGCGTCCTCGAGCATGACTCGGACGATCGGAACAGCGGGGATTGGCTGGCCTGCCTCGTACAGGGTGAGCACGCCTCGCGCGCAGTCAACTGCGTGGAAGGTCAGGGACCACACGGACATGCCCGCCTCGAGATGGGTGTCGCGGATCGGCACGCTTCCGCGGAGGGTCTGCGAGTCCCACAGGGCGATGAGGTACCGAAGGACCGCTCGGGAATCCAACGCATTCAAGGGCGGCATCAGATCGCTAGCTTCCGGACCGGTCACCGCCGGTACGCCGGGTGGCTGCTCGGCAGAGGGCGGCCTCACTCGGCTTCCGTGATGTTGGCTCGCGCGAATGGGCCGCCGAGCCGTCCCGCGAATGTGGCTTCCTGGGTGCTGCTGCCGCTCGTGGCGGATCGGGAGTCGAGCACGAACCCGGTGACGGTGCGGGGAGCGTCAGCGGCTGGGTCGGTTGCGGTGAAGAGCTCGACGGCGCCGCCGCGGAGGATCTCGTCGACGACGCTCGTGATGGTGTCCGGGTCAAACGCACCATCGCTTGGGGCGATGAACCGTGCCAGAAGACCGGCGCCGGCGAGGATCCAGATCTCGTCGTCGCGGAGGGATAGCCGCGCCGTGATCTCGGTCGCGTCGTTCCATGCCACCGCTGAGTTCGGGTCGCCGTCGCAGAGGTGTGCGTGGTGTGTGGGACGAAGCGACTGCACGATCGTCGCGAACTGGTCACCAAACGAATAGGCCATACGCACCTCCGATCAGGATGACGTCCGCCACGAAGTGCGCGGCGATGACCCAAAGTACCGCGCCCCTGGAAGTGTCGCGCACGAGGCACATCGTGAGGCCGAACAAGCCCGCGAACGTCATGCCAAGCACCCCACTTGGGGTGCCGTGAATGTGCGACAGGCCGAACAGTGCCGAGATAAACACGGAACGCAGGAGCAGGTGTTGCCGGGATGTGAATAGCCCGTCTATGCCGATACGCCAGAGCAGCTCCTCGAACGTCGCATTGGTTGCGGAAGCGGCCAGCACGATGATGAGCACGACTGGGAACCCGGCGTTCTGCCCGGGCAGTGATGTCCACCCGATCGTGCCGGCGGCCGACGCGAGCGTGACGTGTTGGAACACCGCGACGCCCGCGCAGACCACGGCGGCGACGATGGTCGCCGTGACCGGCACCGTCCTTCCGATCACAGCCCGCCGCCCCCTTATCCGCAGGGTGTATGCCACGAGCAGGACGGCGCCGATGCCGGGAGTTGCGATGCTCCACCCGAAGATGGCCGGCGCGAACGCGACGACACATGCCGCCGCGAACACCGCCCGGCCCCGGTCGCCCACCAGGGCATACGCCCCCGCAACTGCCGCGAGGATCCCGACGGCCCCCAACACCCACCACGGGGACACTGGGGAGCCGAGGTAGACCATCGCGATCGCGACCGGGATCAGCCACGGACCACCGGACGGTACCGCCCGTACGGGTCCCAGTAGCTGGGCGCGGTCACGGATGATCGTGGCGGAGCTCAGCCGACGGACACGACCTGCAGCGGCTTCGTGCACGGGTTCTTGACGCCCTTCCTGGTGTCGGTCGTCTGCCACTCGACGGACTGGCTCTTCTTCCCGTCGAGGTACCCGTACCCGCGCGACTCGGTGCGGAAGGTGCCCGACTGGCACCTAACGAAGCCGCTCACGCCCGTGTACGTGACCCCACTCTTCACCGTCGCCTGCGTGGTGGTGTTGTCCGTGCCACTCACCGTGGCCCACGACGACCCGTTCCACTTCTGCAAACGCGTCTCGATGTGCAGATTGGTCAGCGATCCCTTCGTGTAGGTGCAGGTCACCTTGCCCTTGCCGTCGATGTAGCCGGCCTTCGTCGTCGACCCGTGCGGGTAATCGACGCTGAAGTCGCAGTTGCCGTTTCCATTCGGCAACGGCGCCGTACACGCACTCAGCGAGAGCACCAGCGAGACCGCTCCGACCGCAGCGCAGACAACTTTCGTCAACGTTTTCATGTATTCCCCCTCGAAATGATCCGAGCATTATTGACCAGTGATGGCGTCGCAGGAACGCCACGGACTCGGCAAAACAAACCCATATGCCCTATTTGTCATTGCCGAGGTGGCGTCAAGCCTGCTCCGAAGGTTCTTGGCGCGCGTCATCCTGAGGGCCGATATGACGTAGCCGACCGGCCAGCGAGTGCCCCACCAATCGTGAGAGACGTCCAGGAGCTCGAGCAGCTGCAGGACCGGGCGGACCGCCTGTCGGCGGGCTGTTCTGAGGACTCGCAACAGCGATCAACCATGATGAGGCGCCCCCCTGTCCCGCCGGTGTGCATCCCAACGACGCCGGGCACACAGCGCTTGCCTGCAGTATCGAGCCGCACCTACGCGCCGCGCTGTTCCGGTAGAGGTTGGTACGCGCGTCCGATAGTCGATCCTCTCGCGGACGAGAGACTCTGCGCTGCGACCGAAGCGCCAGCTAGCGAGTGATGCGTCTCAGCAACGTGCTGTCGGCGGAGCGACCGGTCAAGGCTCAGTAGCTGACTCCGCATCGAACTGCGAACGCATCGCGCTCACCAGAGCACCACCGTCGGTGCTCGGGGTGCGCTCTGCCGCGGCCAAGATGCCTCCTCGAAGCTCCCGTGCGACATCTGCTCCCATACGCATGAGATAGCGGATGACCGCGAGGTTGAGGAAATCCGTCGTCTCGTCGAGCATGCGCGTCAGCTTCACCGGGTCTGGGTACCCGGTACTGTGAAACTGGCCAGGACGCCACTCACGTTCGTCGGTGAAAACCTGAAGCTCGCGCACGGCCCACGCCTTTCCATGTGCCGCGGCGCTGCAGGTGCGCCACATCGCTTCGATGCCGTTCGGGTCCACTTTCTCGTACGATGCGCCGCTGCGAAGCAGAGAGACCATGTCCGGGAGCGTGGCTGCAGGCTTACCCCACTGCGCCCACTTCTCAGCCTCGACGGCGTGCCGCTCCGCCCGTGCTTGTAAATCGGAGACGTCACGCCCGAATGCCGTCCAAGCCTTGATCTCCTGATGGACGTCATCTCGCACCGCACGAATCAGTCTTGCTACACACTCATGCGTGCTCTTCGCTTGCGTCAGCTGCATCGATTGCGCCGCTCCCTCCAAAGCGGCGCGGATGAGCGTGAAGGTCCAGCGGAAGCCATAGTGCACAACGACCTGCCCGTCGTGCTGCTCAAGCGGAACGGCATGATTAGCCCACGTGGACAGGTGATCGACCGCTGACCGGAGGGGCTCGCGAGCCCACTGACTCGAGGACTCTGTCGGGTAGAGATCGTCGGTTGCCGCGAAAGCCGATCCGCTCTTCGGGATGGACACCGTGTGAACGATGTGGCTGGCAGCGCGGATCTTCAAGGCAATCTCAGCCCAGGTCCGCATTGTTGCTTCGTCAACCCGAACTCGCTGATCGTCCATAGTCGGAGAGTAGCTGTTGCCCCCGACTTGCTGTCCCGATAGCCGGTCGTTCAACGGACAGAGGACGCATGGTGGGGCTGTTGAAGGTCGTCGTGTCGCAGATAACCCGTCCGATTCGATTCTCACCGGGCTGCCTCATGCGGACGCCGGCGAGTGCAGAGGCTGAGTAGTTCAGCTCGGCAGGTTGTGTCGGAGGTCGTAGCCGGTGTCGGCGAGGGATTGCAGCCGGTCGCGTACTTGTTGCAGCGAGGCTGCGTCGTCGTCGTTGCGCGGGTCGGCGCGGAGGAGCGTTCTCGCGGTGATGATGTCGTCTGTGCGGTCGGCGTAGCCGGCTGCGGCTGCCGTGAGGAAGATCGTCGGGTCCGCTGGCCGGATGAGCTCGGTGCCAGCGAAGCCGACCGTGTCGGGTTCGAAGCCGGTTGCTGTCATGTCGACTTCCTGCTCGGTAAACGCGACGACCTGGTACGGCATGACCCGTTTGCTGATGGCTGGATAGCCGAGCCGGTCGGAGATGGCGCGTCCAGAGATACGGCCGCGCGCGTTGATGAGGCCCCCGGCCTGCTCGACGAGTGGCAGTCTACGTCGACGAGGGTCGCGGTCTCGGTTTGTTCCGCGAGCGTGCTCTGTGTCGCCGTCACGGTGCGTGCTGCCAGCAGCTCCAAGTTGATACACGCGACGTCGCGTGCCCGCTGCGTCAACGAGGGAAAGGATGCCGGGGCGTCGGCGACCGGCTCGTGTGCCGGGATTCGACTCCCGTGCGAAGCCCGGCGGATCAGCTACCTCGTGAGTCGAATTTCCTCTGCATGGCGCGTTCTCCCTAGAAGTTGCCGCTGAGGTTGCCGCTCGCGCGCAGGTTCGTCATCTGTGTGCTTGAGGCGATGCCTTGGACGACAACCGGGTTGATGATCTGGCCTGCGAACAGGTCGCCGGTCTCGCCGTTGTTCATGCCGGAGCCGACCATCAGCGGGCCTGTCGGTGCGGAGTCGCCGGCGGGGAGGCTCCACGCGACGACGCCGCTCGAGGAGGTGCCGGTTGCAAGTGACCCGTTTACGAATAGACGAAGCTGGTGATTGACCGCGTCCCACTGCAGGGCGACGTAGTTCCAGCTGGCGTCGGTGCCGTCTGAGAGGGCGAATGACGAGGTGGTGCAGGCTCCCGCGCTGCTGTCTTGTGCGTGGATGCAGCCCTGGATTCGGGCACCGTCGACCTTGATCAGGAACGCGTAGGTGGTGTCCCCGTTTTGGGACAGCGCCGTGTAGGCGTGGTGTGCGGCGCTGTCTTCGGTCGGGTTGATCCAAGCAGCTGCGGTGAAGCTCTTCGTGGTGTCGACGACGGCGTCCGCGGTCTTGGTGACGGTTTGTCGGGCGAAGTAGCCGAGGAGTTTATCAACGGTGCGGCCTTCGCAGGTGGATGAGCGGGAGTCGAAGTAGTCGGATCCGCTCTTGCATCGGTACACCGCGACCCCTTCGAGCGGTGCAGGCACGTCGGCGGCGTTCTTCCACGCCGATCCGAGCAACGTTGCGCTGCCGCCGGTGCCTTCGCAGGAGCTCGACGTGGAGGTCATGTTGCCTGCTGATGTTGCGCAGGAGTACAGCGGCGTGAGCCCTGTCGTGGGTTGTCCCGGGGAGAGGAGGTCGCCGAGGTTGGATTCGTAGTGGGATCCGGACGGGGCGCTGCCGTTGATGATCGCGGAGTGGTAGTCCCCGTAGTACCGGTTGATGCTGATCAGCGGGGTGCTCGAGTTGAAGTCGAGCGCGTCGGCAGTCGCGGGTCCGTTGAAGGAGCCGCCCGGGGCGGTTGTCGAGGTGTTGCCGCCAATGGTCAAGGGTTCGGGATTGTCGGTGTTGCCGTCGGCGATCGTTGAGGGGTTGGAGGTGCCGACGGGGACAGTCCAGGAGTGTCCGGGCCCGATGGCGACGGATGGGTCGTTGGCTGCATTGTCGAACTCGAGCCCGGTGGAAGCGCTGTGCCCGGTGCTGTCGAGCGAGACGTTGCCGGCCTTGTCGTACGCCGCGACCCACAGTGTGGAGGTGCTGTCGGTTGGTGCGACCGTCAGCGTGGTCGATGTCGAGGAGGTGGCGCAGATGCCGGTGACAGGCCCGTCGGTGAAGTCGCAGTCGGTTGTGGATGCGGGCGTGATGGTCGCAGGGGGGACGGGGGCAGGGCTGGTAAGCGCGGTCGGGGTCCACCAGTAGGCGACGGTTCGGACCGCGTCGGATGCCGCGTAGGAGATCGTGACGGAGACGGGTTTGCCGATCGTGGAGGAGTTCGACGAGGCACTCGTCACATGTGGGAGAACGGGGCCGCTGTTCTTGACGGTGAAGTAGCACCATCCGGACCAGCTGCTGGTGTCGTGCCCATCGCTGGAGTCGGCACGGTAGGCGTACTCGGTCGGTGTTGCCGGTTTGAGAGCCTCAGCCTTGAGCGTTCCGGATTGCGTGCCTTGCGATGTGGAACCGATCGGCACGCGGGTCACCTCGCTGCCGAGGTTGTTCGCTGCGGCGATCTGGATGACGGAGCTGATGTTGCCTGGGTCCGGGTCGGAAGCGTTGAGCTGGAAGGTGATCCCTTGCACGAGGTTGTTCACGTACGCCGGTGATGACGCGTTCGTGGCGCAGGCTCGCTGCGGGGAGGTCATTTGCAACGCGGTCGGCGTGCGAGGCGGGTTGTTGTAGGAGACGGTCAGGGTGGCGTTGTTGTTGAAGTGCTTGCGGGAGATGCTGCCCTCGTTGGTGGAGCGCAGGCCGATCTGGATGGTGGAGCCCTTGGCTGCGGCCACGTCGCTGACGCCGTTGGTGACGTTCCAGCCGACGCTGGTCGGGGAGATCCCGCATCCGCCGGTGGAGGTGAAGTTTTGCGTGTCGAGCTTGTCGCGCCAGAGGTTGGGGTCGCTGTTCCAGGTGAAGCCAGCGGTCGCGGGCCCGTAGCGCCAGGCTTCGACGGCGACCGCGCTGCAGCTATAGGTGGCGATTGCGCCGAACTGTGCGGAGAGGATGTGCTTTCCGGCGAGTGCTGAGGTGCCGAACTCCCAGAACGCGCGGGAGAGGTAGGTGGTGCCGTCCTGCTGCGCGTAGCCGACGCTTTGGTAGCCGGCAGGAGATCCATCGAGGTAGGACTGCGTCGGGTAGGCACGGTCAGTGAACCAGAAGTGCTGCTGCCCTGCGGACCAGTCCGGGTCGACATACAGCGGGTAGGTGGCGTCCGATGTTGGCAGCTTCCCGACGTCGAGCGTGATGGAGTCGTCGGTGGCCGTGTGCGGCATGGGTTGCGGGATGCCTGCACCGCCGGGGCCGTTCTCGTCGCCGTCATGTGACGAGTCCCACCATGTCGGCTTTGACGATGAGATCGACGAGCCATCGGCAGCTGTCGCGGTCGCGGCCACAGCGGTCTCGTTCACATCTGCGTTGCCGAGGGACAGCTCAAGGGTCTGCAGATCCGGGTTCGCCGCGGCGTCAGCGTTCTGCACCACGAACACCTCGCTCATCCCAGCTGCGGACGCCTGCAGGCGCAGGTCGACGCCGGGGAGAACATCCGCGTAGGTTGCGGTCGCGCCGTCGACGGTCGGGGCCGGCAAATCGCCGCCGTCCGGCAACGACTCGGCAACCCACGCCCCCGTCGGTGTTTGGACACGTGCCAGGACGTCGGAACCGCCCGACGAGAACTCGACCGGTGCGGGAACCTCCGTCGGGGCGAGCCAGTTCCCGTCCTTCTGCAGGTTCGTGTCGATGTCAACCCACTGACCGTCGTCGAGCACCCGTGTGGGCTCGGTCGTCTGCGTGAGCTGCATCGTGCCGTCCGGCTCAGCGACGACCTGTGAGGTCGGCGTCGTCGACCCGTCAACCACCGTCGGGTCTCCGGAAGCTTGCGCGTCTGCCATCGCGGTTTGTTCCGGCGTCTGGGATGTAGCGCCGCCGTCGACTGAGGCGTCGTTGGCGTTCGCGGCGACGGGTTGAAAAACGAGAACAGCCGAGGCGATGGCAGTTATCGCGGCAACGGAGAATGATCGACGCAGCAAAGAGGGCCCCAAACCTGATGACAACATTCGGCTTCAAAATGCCGGACGACGAAACCGTAGCGACCGGTGGCAAAGCGCCGCCCCCCTCGAATAGGGGGCGCCAAGGTGCCTGCGGGCGGTTCTGCCGCGGAATTCCGCGGTTCTGCCTGGATGCCGCTACAAGGTGAGGGTGCTCAAAGCATTCCTGCTCCAAGGTGCGGAAATCCGCGAAAAGGGTCAGGATCACCCTCGTTCGGGGGGTGGTTGGCTTGGGCTTGGCTCTCGCTAGCATTCGATCGCGCTGAACACTGATTGGTGTGCGCAAAGGTTGAGGGGTAACTGTGCGAACTGGTCACAATGCTGCGCGCGGCGGTCGTTATCGGAATGGGCGAAAGAAGTTGCACCTGCGCGCCCGCATGGTGACTGGTTTTCCGATAATCCTGATCACTGCACTCGCGGCATCGCTGCTGACGGCGGTTCCCAGCAACGCGACAACGTTCGCGGTCATCGCGGACCTCGGCAAACCGGTTCCCGGTCACACCGCGGCGAACACCGTCACACCAACCCGCGGATCATCTTCGACCTCTACGGCGACCGACACCTCCCTCCCGACGGCGATCAGCCCGACAGCTGTGACGCTGCCCTCCGCTCCGGGCAGTACAGTTCACGTGCACGGATCGACCGGTGCCGCGCAGGCGCTGTCCCTTGGCCGATGGGCGAAGGTCGCGAAGACCGACGTCGCAGTCGCCGCCGCGAGCGACAGCACTCGCCCGTCCGCATCGACGAAAGCCGTCGTCGGCGTACTCGGCAAGAAAGACCTCGAGAAGCAGCGGCTCAGCGGCCTCGTCGTCAGCGTGCGCCGCACCGACGCCGGGTCAGCAGCGCGGACGATCGCGGTGCGTGTTCCGAAGCAGCTGCTCGTCCGTACCTGGGGCGCCGACTTCGCTAGCCGGGCGCACTTCGTCGCGATCCCCGCTTCTGGCAAGAAGACCGCCACCCCGGTGCCGATGACCACATCGACCGACACCGTCGTCCTGGCACCGAAGGTATCCACCCGCACGATGCTCCTCGCCGCGACCGGGACAGCGACGTCCTCGTCCGGGACGGGCAGTTTCGCCGCGTCGCCGCTGAAAGCGTCGAGTAGCTGGGACGTATCGGCGCAGACCGGGGACTTCTCCTGGCAGTACCCCCTCGCCGCCCCGCCCGCGGCGGCGGGCCCTGCTCCATCGCTCGCGCTGAACTACGACTCGCAATCCATCGACGGTGAGACCGGATCGACGAACAACCAGCCGTCTACGATCGGCGACGGTTGGGAGCTCAGCGGCGGCGGCTTCATCGAACGGCAATACGTGTCCTGCTCGCAGGACGACGGTGCATCTGGCGCGGTGTCAACGTCCGGAGATCTCTGCTGGAAGACCGACAACGCCACCCTGTCCCTCGGCGGGCACAGCGCGCCGCTCGTGCGGGACAAGACGACCGGAGACTGGAAGCTCCTCGCCGACGACGGTTCCCGAATCGAACACCTCACCGGCACCGCCCAGGGCTGCCAGTCGAACGGCACCTACGACACCGACTGCTGGCGTGTCACCACCACCGATGGCACGCAGTACTACTTCGGCCTGAACCACCTGCCGGGCTGGGCGTCCGGCAACGCCACCACGAACTCCGCGTGGACCGTCCCCGTGTTCGGCAACGACGCCGGCGAACCCTGCCACGCCTCGACGTTCGCAGCGTCCTCCTGCGTGCAGGCATGGCGGTGGAACCTCGACTACGTCGTCGACGTGCACAACAACGCCGAAGCGCTCTACTACAACGCCGAGACCAACAGCTACGGCAAGAACGGCTCCGGTGCCACGTCCTACGTTCGCGGCGGCCAGCTCAACCACATCGACTACGGACTGACCTCCTCAAACATCTACACGGCGAACGCCGCGTCGGACCGGGTGACCTTCGGTTACGACGCGTACGGCCGCTGCAACGACAGTAGCCACGCGAACTGCACGAAGGAGACCGTCAGCGGCGCGGCGACGAAGCCTGCCACCCCGACCGCGTACCCGGACGTTCCCTTCGACCAGCTGTGCGCGTCGTCCTGCACCGCGAACCCGGTGCCGACGTTCTGGACCGACGCGATGCTCGACACGGTCACGACCGCTGCTCGGACGGCCTCTTCGACCTACACGACGGTCGACACGTGGATGCTGTCTCACTCGTTCCCCGCACCCGGTGACGGAACCAACGCTGCGCTCTGGCTCACCCAGGTGCAGCACACCGGATCCGCCGGTCAGACCGCCATCACGGAGCCGGCGACGAAGTTCTCCGGCACCACGATGCAGAACCGGGTCTGGGCCGTCGACGGGCTCGCCCCGCTCGACAAGTGGCGGATCTCCTCGATCCTGGACACGACCGGTTCGGTCACCTCCGTGAACTACTCCGCCCAGGACTGCCAGCCATCGGAGGCGTCAGCCATCGAAGCGGGCGCCGCGACGAACTCGCGCCGCTGCTTCCCGCAGTGGTGGACACCGCAGGTGACGCCCGCCGTCGCCCCGAAGCTCGACCTCTTCCACAAGTACGTCGTCACCAGCGTCGTCGCCGACCCGAAGACCGGCGGCGGAGCCGACCGGCCGCAGGTGACGTCGTACATCTACACCGGGAAGCCGGCCTGGCGGTACAACACGTCGCCGTTCACCCCGGAGAAGAACCGCACCTGGTCCGTGTACGCCGGCTACAACACCGTCGAAGTGCGCGAGGGCGACACGAGCAGCCCCAGCACGGAGAAGACCACCGACTACGTCTTCTACCAGGGTATGGACGGCGACCGAGCAGGAACCAGCGGCGGCACGAAGTCCGTGTCCGTCACCGGGGACGACGGCGTCACCGACTCCGCCTGGTTCGCTGGTACCACCCGCGAAACCAAGACCCTCAACGGGGTCGGTGGAGCGGTCACCGACGACGTTGTGAACACCCCGTGGGCGTCCGACGTCACCGCGAGCGACGGAGCGAACTCGGCCCGCATGCTCGGTGACAGCAGCAGCGTCGAAACGCAACCGACCAGCGACGGCGGCACCCGCACCAAACGGATCACCACCACCCACGACGACGACGGGAACCCTGCCACCGTCAGCACCGTCACCTCCGACGCCGGCAGCACCTGCCAGAGCACCACATACGCTCCCGACAACACCACGGCGTGGATCCGAGGCCTTCCGCAGGAACAGCGAACCGTCGCCGTCGCATGCGGACAGGCACCGTCCTTGCCCGACGACGCCATCAGCGACGTTCGCACCAGCTACGACGGCAACGCATACGGCGCCACCCCGACCAAGGGTGACGAAACCACCACGCAGGAAGTCGACAAGTACGACGGCAGCACGCCGCACTTCTTCACCAGCGCCTCGTCGTCCTATGACGCCCTCGGCCGCGTCACGGCGAACACCGACGCGCTCGGCCGGACCACCACCACCGCCTACACACCCGCAACGAGCGGGCCGCTGACGAAGTCCGTCACCACGAACCCGGCCCCGTTCAAGTGGACCTCGACCACCACCGTCGACCCAACCCGCGGGTCGGTGCTCTCGGAAACCGCGACGGACGGCGGCGTGACCACGGCCACCTACGACGGCCTCGGACGCCGCGTCAACGTGTGGCTTCCGCAACGACCGCAGGCGTCGAACACCACGTCTCCGTCGATCGCGTACGTGTACTCGGAGACGCAATCGGCACCGCTGTCTGTCGCGACGACGACGGTGATGGCGCACACGACTGCGACGACGTACCAGCTCTACGACGGGCTCGGACGTCCCGTGCAGACGCAGTCGTCCTCACCGTCAAGTGGCACGATCATCACGGACACGCAGTACGACCCCGCAGGAAACGTCTCCCAGACGAACAACCCGTACTGGACCGTCTCCGTCAGCCCGTCCGGGAAGCTGTTCGTCCCGGAGAACGAGCAGCAGATCGGCTCGAGCACGCAGAACATTTACGACGGCGCAGGCCGGCAGACCGCGACCGTCACGAAGTCGTTCGGCAGCGAACGGTTCCGCACCACTACCGCATACGACGGCGCCGACGAGACCGACGTGACGCCGCCGTCCGGGGGGACGCCGACCAGCACCTGGATGAACAGCCTCGGCCAGAAGACCAAGCTCGTCCAGTACCTCGCGTCGGCGCCGAGCAGCACCGCGAAGCAGCAAGCCACAACCTACGGCTACGACGACCGCGGCAACATGACCTCAACCGTCGACCCTGCCGGGAACACCTGGTCGTGGACGTACGACCTGCTTGGGAACAAGGTCAAGTCCGTCGACCCGGACACCGGCACCACCACGTCTACCTTCGACCTCGCCGGCCGTGAACTGACCACAACTGACGCACGCGGTCAGACCATCGCCACCGTCTACGACGCCCTGGACCGCAAGACCGCCGAGTACGCCGACGCAGCCACCACCGGACCGCTCCTCGACAGCTGGACGTGGGACACCGTCAAGAAGGGGCAACTCAGCTCCTCCAGCAGCTACACCAACTCCATTGCCGGAACCCCGGGCGACGCCTACACGCGGACCATCACCGGATACGACGCCGGCAACCAACCCACCGGCACCACAACGACGTTCCCCGCATCAACCCCCGGGTTCGGGGCCTTCAGCTACAACGTCACTTACACGTACAACCAGGACGAGTCCCTCAACAACGAAACGCACCCTGCTGTTGGCGGTCTCGCCGCGGAACGCATCGGCTACGCGTACGACGGCATCGGCAACATGTCCAGCGTCACCGGCACCTCCGCGTACGCGTCTGCGATCTACACCAGCATCGGACAACTCGCGCAGATCAACCGTGGCGGCAACCTCACCAACTCCTCCGCCTATGGCTACGACGCAGCGACCGGCGCCGTCACCGAGATCAAGGACATTTCCGGCACCGGCTCCGCTACCGCAGTCCAAGCCGACCGCACCTATACGCGAAACAACGCGGGCACCATCACCTCAGCGGCTGTCACCGGGGAAGCTGGCACGGAAACGCAGTGCTACACGTACGACCAGCTGCAGGAGCTCACCGAAGCTTGGACTCCGAGTACGAGCAGCTGCGCCACCCCGCCGTCGAAGACCGCCCTGGGCGGCCCCGCGGCGTACTGGAACAGTTACACCTACGACACCCTCACGGGGAACCGCACCTCCACAACCCAGCACGGCATGGGCGATGCGGCCGACACGACGAGCACCTACTCGTACCCAGCATCCGGTGCAGCTGACCCCCATGGCGTGCACACGGTCAGCACTGGCGACTCCGGCGGCGACGACTCCTACAGCTACGACCAGGCTGGCGACACGACCGCCATGCCAGGGCAGACACTGACGTACGACGCCGACGGGCGCATCGCAACCATCACGAAGGACGGCAAGACACAGGCCGACACCTACGACGCCAACGGCACCCTGCTCGTGCAATCCGACCCGGACGTCGGGACCACACTGTTTCTCGGCAGTACCGAGCTGCACAGCCACCCGGACGGCACGACCACTGCGACACGGACGTACACGCTCGACGGCACTGCGGTTGACGAACGCACCACAGACGGTGGAAGCAGCAAGGTCTTCTCCCTCGACACTGACATCGACGGCACCGCTGACCTCGAGGTCGGGGCGAGCGACCAGACCATCACTCGCCGATGGGTTGACCCGTTCGGCAACGAACGAGGCGCCGCAACCAACTGGTCCTCGACCCACGGCTTCCTGAATAAGAGCGAGTCCGCACTTACTGGCCTTGCTCAACTCGGAGCCCGCGCGTACGACTCAGTCCTTGGACGATTTCTCTCCGTCGACCCTGTCTTCGCGCCAAACAACCCCCAGCAAGACAACGGCTACAGCTACAGCGCCAACAATCCGATCACGAATGCCGACCCTTCAGGGGCCTGCTACCTCGCATACAGCGACTCCCTCGACTTCCACACCAACTGCGCCGGAGGAATTCAAAAGCCCGTCACCCACGGCAGCAGCGCCGCGACCGGCGCGTACGGGGCGAAGTACACGCCGCCCCCCGGCTATCGGGCACGCCCAAGGCCGACTCCTGTCCACTCCGGAGGCGGATGCTCGTATGACGGAGGAACGCTGTACTGCCCGCCAACGCACAGCCGAAACGTTCTCGCTCCTTACGCCGTGGCGAGTAATAAAGCCAAGGATGCGGAGGAGCGAAAGCAAGAGATTCTAAGCGAGATTCAACTCGGGCGCGGCTTGCGCTCCGCTGCTGACAATCTCGACGGCTTGACTTCCACGTGCATGGCGCTCGCGAGTGAGCTAGGTGAAGCGTGCGGGTTCTCCGACAGCCTTGGCTGGATGGCTGAGGGCGCCGGCGAGGCCCTCGATAGCTCGGCGCTGGCAAAGAGCGCAATAAGCGGCACGCGGCTCAATGCGCAGCTGACCGGTGAGGAGATCGCCAGCGGACATGCTTTTGAAAAGCACGTTTTGCAGCAAGGCGAATTCCCGCACATTCAGACGAGGGACCAGTTCGCGGGTATCGTGTCTGACGCGGTAGAAGCGGGGGAGCGCCGAGACCTCTCGAATGGGCGAACGATTTATTGGAAAGATGGTACGGTGGTAATCCGCAACCCGCACGATCCGGACGGCGGAACAGCCTTCAGGCCGAAGAGTGGCTACGATTATTTCCTGAACCAGCACTAGGGTGGACTTCTATGTTCGTAAATTTGTCCAGGGATGAAATTGCTGTTTTGTCAAACTGTATTACGGAAACATTCGAGGCTGTCGACGATTTTGAGCTTCAATCGCGAATAGGAGTGCAGGCCTCTGATCTCAAGCGCTTGCGAGAAAAGCTCATCGAAGCCCTCTCGCTAGATGGCGCCGGCGGTGATGTCGATTAAGCGTACTCCCAGGTGGCAGCGCCACTGAGGAAGTATAAGAAGGCAGTATCGCTCCGGCCAGGACGCTCGTAGTTGCTAAATCTGCGTGGAACTGTGTGTAATGACGTTCGAATCAATTGGCTACTCCAAGCGGGCAGCTCATTCCGCAGGTTGCACTTGGCCTCGGCTGGAAGCTGCAGCTGATTCCGTAGTTCTTACTGGGAAACCCTCGGGATTGCATCGGTCGAAATGCGTGGTATGGAAGCTGAGGCCGTACCCGGAGGGGGATTGTTTCGTGGTTCCGCTTGGGGTTGCAAGATTCGCTCGTGGGTGGGCGCACATTGGTCGTTCTGGCGTCCTGCTTAGTTACTCCTTCTGGATGTCGCTCGATGTCTCTCCTCCGGGGGAAATTGCCCGGAACTCCTTCCCGCCGGCGCTGGACTCATTGGCCACTTTCAGTCCTGGAGGCTGCGAGAAGCAGGTGGCCGATCTTTCGAGCTGCGAAGAGTCGGATGCGTACCCAGCGGCAGAGCAGTCAGCTTCACAGGCGCGAGGAGTTCGCCGGCGATCATTCCTCGACCGATACTCGGACGCTAACCTAGCAACATCCTGTCAGAGGAACAGGTTTCGTCTGAAGTGATGAGCGGGCTTCCAAGGAATACATTGGTTGGATTTGCCATTGGAGTGACTAAGCCTCGGAGTGCTAAGCGGACATACGCGCGACCGATGGCAGGGCCGTAGAGAATAACCGCGATCAACCAGCTCAGCACATTGGACGGGCCCAGAATCAGGGGTCTCGTCCGTCGTCCTCGAGGAGCTGCGAGCCATCCCTTCGCTGTCGACGGCTGCTGCCTATCCGGCCGCCTCAGGTGCGCGTCGCTCAAGGGCGCGGGCCTCCGTCAGCTCGGCAGATTCCATCGGAGGTCATAGCTGGCGTCGGCGAGGAACTGCAGTTCGTTCCTCACTTGCTCGAGTGCCGCGCTGTCGTCGTCGTTGCGCCAGTCGGCGCAGAGGAGCGTGTTGGCGGTGATGATGTCGTCGGTGCGGTCCGTGTAGCCGGCGGCTGCGGCGGTGAGGAAGATGGTGGGGTCGGCGGGCCGGATGAGTTCGGTGCCTGCGAAGCCGATCGTGTCGGGTTTGAAGCCGAGCGCGGCCATGTCGAGTTCCTGCTCGGAGAACGCGACGACCCGGTAGGGCATCTCTCGTTTGCTGATGGCGGGGTAGCCGGGCCGGTCGGAGATGGCACGGCCGGAGACGCGGCAGCCCGCTTCGATGAGCCGTTCCGCTTGCTTGATCAGCGGCAGGTCGGACGTCCATCAGGTCCGGACGCCGCCGGGTCCTGGGTAGCAGGCGATCGCAAAGTCGATCAGCCCGCCGACCTGTCGCGACTCCCACCCGATATCGGTGCGGTGCGCGCGCTTCCCGAGGCGTGCGAGCGCGTCGTCCACCTGCCCGGGAGCGAGTCCCGCCCGCACGAGACCCTCGAACGGGCTGCCGTTGACGGCGAGCATCCGCGCGACGGCGAAGGTGACGTAGATTGGCGCGGCGTCCTTCCATCGGTCGCGCACTCCGAGAACCTGCTCCCCGTCGATCCACACCCGGCGCCGGTCGACATCGACGAGCAGCATCGCTTCGGATTGTTCGGCGAGGGCGATCTGCGTCTTCGTCACCGTCCGCGGCGCCAACAGCAGCAGGTCCACGTCTGCGTCCTCACTGCGTGGTCGCTGCGTGGTCGCTGCGTGAACGAGGGGAAGCGTGCGCGGCGACCGTCGGGCAGGCGGATCGTGTCATGCGACTCGATGGTTGCGGGAAGCCCGGCGAGCTTGAGGACGGAGAGGGCGAGGGTGAGGTCGGTGGTGTCACCGAGCCCGTACGGCATCGTGATCTGCGGCCGGCCGGCGTATGCGGCGGCGACCCACTCGAGCCCGGGCCCCGTCAGCTGCGCGTTTCTGCGGTGTCGGGTCGGGTGACCGCGATTAGCCTCCGGGGCTCTTCGAAGAATGGCTCCCATCCTGTGCGGGTATCGCCGAGGGCGGGTTCGCAGATGGTGCCGGTGTCGGTACTGCGGATGATGATCTGCCGCGACACGGTGCTGGGTGGGTCGCGGAAGAACACGTGCCCGTGCATCCCGATGATGTCGTACGCGACGTTGATGGGGAACAGGTCCGGCCGCCGGTTCACGACCGCCACCGTCGTCCGCGGAACAGGGCGACGATCGTGGCGAGCGGCCGACCCTGCTGCAGCCAGGCCAACGGTGTCAGCGGCACGTCGTCGACGGGGAGAAAACCCTGGGGTGTGATCATGAACTCGGTCATCGCTGCGGCGTCGAGGAGTGGGTGCGGTGCTGCCGCGTAGAGCACCTCCAGGCCGGGCAGCAGCGTCGCGGGTCCGCCGTCGCCTGCTCGGAGGAGCTGCCAGCCGGGGATGCGTTCTTCGCTGTCGAGGTCGAAGCTGAGTAGCCGGTTCGATTCGAACAGCTCGTCGACGTCGTCGATGCTCACCTGCAGGGCCGCGGCGACTTCCGCTTCGGTGAGGGTCGAATCGAGCAGGTTCCGGCGGATGCGCGCCTGCGCCTGCTGCCACCACTCCTCGGGGACGTCTGCTGGGTCGACGGCGGAGTGTTCGGGTTGGCGGCGGATCTGCCGGCCGTCGTCGGCGTACGCGCTGAGCTGTTCGCGGGTTGTTTCACCGCGGGCGTACATCCACAGCTGCGACTGCCACGGCATGTCATCCGGGAACCCTTCCAAGTAGCCCGAGTGGATCACCGCCCGGACGGCTTTCTCCCGTCGTGCGATTTCGGAGGCGGGGATGAGGAGGGTCTGGACGATTCGGTTCGCTTCCCGCACCGCCGGCACGCTCAGTTTCGTCAGAACGGTGTTGTGCTTGTCGTCGAGCTCGTACCCGGGCTCGTTATCGACAGCGCGGACGAGGATCTGCGCCAGGTGTGCGTCCGGGTTGTCGGTGTCCTCGAGGAGCACATGCCCCCAGAGGATCCGGTCATTCGAGAGGTGCAGGGACACCAGACGTTGCATGAGCGGGGACTTCCAGGGCGAACGGGCGGCTAGGCCGGGTCAGGGCGGCTGTTGGGGGTAGTCGGCGGTGGTTCGGCCGATGCGGTCGGGTGTGTAGCGGAGGAGGAACCGCATGATGCGGTCCGCTTTGACCATCTCTGGCACCGGCGGGTCCTGCGCAGTCGGGTCGACGTTGCGGAGCTGGAACCAGGGCGGTTCGTCGGCGTGGTCGATGAGAACCACAGCCGGGTTGTCGTCGGGGTGGTCCGGGTTGGTGAACATGACGGATCCGAAGAACCGGGTGTCGTCGTACGCCAACGTCAGTGACAGCAGTTGCAGCATCAACCCATCCCGCCCGCACCGTTGCCGTTGTTGGGGTGCCAGCGGAGGTCGTGGGCGAGGTCGGATCGGAAGTGCAGCAGCTGCCGCAGCCCGTTCACCGCGTCCGTGTTCGGGGCCACCCAGCTGTCCTCGTAGAGGACGTGCGCGGTGATGAAGTCGTCCGTGCAACACCCGTCCGCGCTGGTGAGGGTGGTGGTGTCCTGCGGGATGATGACCTTCACCGTCGCGTCATCCGCCGACGCCGGCTCATAGCCGAGCGCCGGCATGTCCGGATGCTCGGCGAAGAACGCCGTCAACCGGTCCGGGGTAACGAGGACGCCGGACTGCTGCGCCGCCCACCGGTCCGACATCACCCCACCCAAAGCGATGAGTCGATCAGCTTTCCGGTCGATGGGGTCGTTCGGCGCCAGCAGGTGCGGACCCCGCCGTACCCCGGGTACGCCGCGAGGAGGGCGACCTCATCGTTGGCGTCGGGTCCGTGTCCGCGATGGCCACCCTCCGTGAACGCACCACCCACTACGGCATCGTCGTGAACCTCCCGAACGACCACACCGCGCGCAGCGTCAACGCCGCGATAACGGAAGCGTTCGCCGCGATCCCCACGCACCTGAAACGGTCGATGACCTGGGATCAGGGCGTCGAGATGGCCGCCCACGAACAGCTCACCGCCGCGACCGGCGTCCCGGTGTTCTTCGCCGACCGATCCAGCCCCTGGCAGCGCGGCGCGAACGAGAACTTCAAAGGACTCCTCCGGCAGTACTTCCCCAAGGGCACAAACCTCGCACTCCACAGCAGCAGCCACGTCACCACCGTCATGAACGAGCTCAACAACCGCCCACGAAAGCGCCTCGACTACGACACTCCGGCCCAACGATTCAATGCCGAGAAGCGACGCATCACCGCCCTCCAGCTACCCTGAAACCAGCCCCAAATCGTCCATCTGTTGCGTCGATCATCAGAATCCGCCGCACCTTCACCTAAGAGGATCGCGGACCACCTATCTGAGACAAGAGCTCCGTCAGCCAGCGCTAGCAGGCGCCTCAGCGACACACCGATTCGCCTACGGGCAAGTAACTCCGCGTTCTCGGTGTCGCCGAGTCCGACCGACGACCGGCTACCGGACGCTGCGTTCAGCGTCCATTCACGCCTAGCGGTGACTGGGCTCTGACGGTCTAGTAGACGTCGTGCGCCTGCTCGAACGTGAGATGGCGTACGTCAGCGAGGAGCTGGCTCGCAAGGCCTACTCGGCCGAGGAGCGCGACAATCAGGGTCTGGTGCGCGGCTATGTCACGGCCGACTTCTAAACCTGAGCAGGCGTGCAGCTTCTTTTACGCGCTGTGCCGAGAGAGAGGGTCGCGGATGGCGATCGGGTACAGGGCCGTACTGCGCCTGGAGAGGGGCCAGAGCGCCGTCGCGGCGGCCGAGGAGCAGGTGCGCACCTGGCTGAAGGGCAAGGTTGGCAAGCGACCCAACCAGCAGGCCCGTGTCGACTGGGACGGCCCTGGGCACTACGCCATCGGCCGAGGCCTCGAACTGCTTGTCGTCCACGCCGATCACGACGAGCAAACGCCCCGCAGGTTGTACAGGATCATCGAGGCGAACCCGTCTGGCCGATGGATTGTGTCCGTGTACGCGGGCACCCTCGCCGCGAAGCGCGGCGGCGAGCAGACCATCGTCGTCGAGATCGACCTTTCCGGAGCCGACCGGGAGGCAGCACTAGCGAAGGTGGCGCCACCGAAGATCGTGCGCACGCTGCTGGACACGTACGAGGCCAGCGACGGGTCCGTGCAACTCACCGGAACACCAAATGTCGTTCGCTCCGCTACCGGAGACCAGGACTCCGCTGCCGACGCCCCTCACACCAGCAGTCGGACGAGCCAGAGCAACGGCGCGGTGGCGCTGCACACCGAGCCGAACGCGATGAACGCCGTGACACGCCGCCGTGCCCTCGACAGGCGCCGATCACCAGGCGGGATGACCTGGCCGCGCCGGTCTCGCACCTCGATGTTCGCGGCCGTGGACCGGTCGGTGGTGTAGCCCTGGGCGACTTCGCGCCGTGCGGTGTTGATCATCGCCCAGACGGCCGCGCAGCCGGCCAGGAGGACGGGGAAGAACGTGAGCAGGAACACCACGCCCCACGTTCGCCCCGCTGCGGCGGTCTCCTCCGGGTGGAAGGCGGGCGCCGTCACTGGAACGGACGCCAGCACGGCGAGGAACGCCCCGAGGACGGCGATCAGTGCGTGCTGCCAGAACCACGTCGTCGGTCCTGGCACGAGCTGGCCCACCGGCAGGCGGGCCTGCCGCACCGCCGTCACAGCCCGCGCCCTGGCTCGGCTGCACGAGCAGGCCGGCGAGCGATAGGTGGGAGCGTGCCGTCGTACCACCGCTGTCGATGGACGGCGGTCCACCGGTCGAAGTCGTCCAGCTGCGTCAACGAATCTCCGACAACGAGGGGTCGGCGCCGCGGGTCCGCGCCGAAGGCGCGGTTGACGATCCGCACGACCGTCCGCCGGCTCGACTGCTCGGCGATGGTGAGCGCGGCCTCGGCACCGAGGACCACGAGCAGGCTCGCGAACAACATCACGTTCGGCAACAGCGCTTCCCCGGTGCTCGGGAACCCCTGCACGCCGAAGACGGCCACCAGACCGAGTACGTAGGCGATCAGCAGCCACCTCGCCGACCGGCCGTACCGCACCGCGCGCACCCGGGCCGCGTCCGCCTCCGGACCGATCCGGCGAGACCACTCTCCCGGATCGCCGTAGGCGCACGCGCCCCAGCCGACGAGTCGGTCGGACCATCGACGGAGCGGCGACGCTCGCGGGTATCCCATCGTCACAGTGCCCATCCTCTGCGGATCGCAGCCCAGCCTCCATGAGGGACCGCTCACCATCGCCGACGCGACCCGGAACGGACTGGAGGCGCGGTGCCGGCTGGCACCGCGCCTCCAGTCCGTCCCGTAGTCACCATGACGGACCGTACCGACCCGCTCGACGTCAGCGTTTCTGGAGGTCCCGCACGACCACGACCAGCGCGACCATCATGAGCGCCAGCATGGGGAGCCACGCCACCATGTGCGCGGAGTCGACCACCATCTCGAACAGCGCGACCGCGATGAACGCGCAGGCGACGGCCACGACGAACCACCCGACGGGTCTGGACAGCCGTGACGTGCTCCCGAGGCGAGCCCGTGCGGGGCCGCCGTCGGGCTGCTCGTCCGGTCCGGAGCCGATCCCCGGCAAGGCGGCGTGCAGGAGGCGGATGTCCCGCGCGCCCTCGCCCCAGTCGAACAGCGTCAGCCCCATCGTCGGTCGTGTCTCGACGGCCACGCTCGTCCCTCCGGTGACCGGCGTCATCGTGACGGTGATCACCTCGCCCCACGAGAACGCGTTGCCCTGCACCGACACCTGGAGCTCGTCGTCCGTGTTCGACGTCAGTCGTGCGCGTGACGATCGCTCGACCTCGCCGATGAGTCGCGCGCGCACGGCGTCGAGGGGGGCTGGCACGGTCCACTGAGCGGTGGAGCGCGCAGCTCGTGTCGTCACTTCGACCATGGCGCCATCCAACCCGTTCTCCGGACTGTGCGCGCCGCCGACGCCGGGCACCGGTCCGCCGACCCAGACTGTGTGGGAGGGGAACGGAACCGATGGGCGGGCTGCGGACAGTACGAGACATGGACCACACCACGGGGGACCGCGCCGACTGGGCGCTGAGCATCGCCGGCGACGGTGCGGCGTTCGGGCGCGTCTTCGACCGTCACGCACCCCGGCTCCGGAGACACGCGATCCGACTCGTGCCGACACCGTCGGACGCCGACGACGTCGTCGCCGTCACGTTCCTCGAGGCGTGGCGCCGCCGCGACCACGTGCGGTTCGTCGACGGCTCGCTGCTCCCGTGGTTGCTCGTGACCGCCACCAACAGCGCGCACAACCTCACCCGGTCGACCACGCGGCACCGCCGGTTCCTCGCCCGCTTCCCGGTCGACGACCCGGCCCCCGACCCGGCCGAGCGGTTCTCGGACGGCGACGCCGTGGCCGCACTGCAGGGACTCGGCCTCGCCGACCAGCGGGTCCTGACGCTCTGCGTCATCGAGGGGCTCAGCGAACGCGAGGCGGCGGCCGCCCTGGGTGTCGCGCCCGGGACCGTGAAGTCCCGACTCCACCGGGCCAAGGCCCGACTCCAGCAGCAGTACACACGCACGGCAGAACCCCTCGGAGGCGCACTGTGAACGACGACATCTCCCCCCGCCTCACCGCGATGCGGGACGCACTCGTGTCCGAGGTCTCGACCGCGTCGGGACACCCCGCAGGACGTCGGCGTCGCCCGACCCGGGGCGCGGTCGTGGCCGTGATCGCGGCGTTCGTGTTCGGCGGCGCCCTCACCGGCGGGCTCACCGCGGCGGCGCTGCCCGGCAGCGATCCCGATGCCGCGATCGAGACCGCCCTCGGGACCACGGCGCGGTACATGGTGGCGGACGTGAACCACGGCGCCGTCCTCGGGGCGCCGACGTTCCGTACGGCGCACGGCGACACGACCCTCACGTTGACGCACCGACCGAGCGGGGCGGACCGCGTCGTCGTGGCGTGGGCGTGCATCGACGGCGGCGAACCGACCGTCGAGGTCGACGGCACGGCCGCCGTGGGAACGCGGTGCGGCGCTCGGGAGGACCCGGACGAGCCGGCGACCGGCTGGGGGCTCGCCGCGGTCGACGCGTCCGGGGACGCCACCGTGTCGGTCAGCGCGGGGGACGGTGACCGCTACGCCGTCTGGGCCTCGTGGGCGCGCGCCCCGCGGATCGCAGCGGCGTCGGCGCAGCAGGACGCCGAGACCGCGGACGGCGTCGTCACGCTCGACGAGTACCGCACGGCCTTCAACCGACTCGTGGCGTGCCAGGCGCAGGCCGGTCAGCCGATGGGGGACGTCCCGCTCAGCTGGTACGACGGGCGGCTGTGGAACCACCTCGGGCACGGCACCGGGCCGTGGTACGAGTACTCGATCCCGGGGACCGACGTCGACGTCTTCGACACGCAGTGCTACCCGCGGGAGTTCTCGGAGGTGGACAGCATCTGGCAGGGCGAGCACCCGATGCCCGAGGACCCGCCGGCGTCCCCGGCGGGGTGACCGCGGGCGGTCGCGGCGTCAGGCGCGCCTCCGCGACCGCAGCCGCGCTCCGAGGCGCCGACCGACCGTGAGCTGGACGGCGATGGTCACGGTCCCGGCGAGCAGCAGTCCGACCAGGTTGAGCCCGAGCTGCACCATCGCCCCCACTGCCTCGTGCCAGGCCCCGACGGCGAGCGTCAGGCCGATCGCCCCGACCGCCGGCACGGTCGTGATCGAGATGAACACCCCGACGAGGGCCGATGGTTTCGACGAGGTCAGGGAGAGGACCCCGGCGATCCCGGCGAGGACCGCGATCACGAACGACCACCCGTCCGGGTTGACGATGAACTCCGTCTGCGGACCCGTGGTCGCCGCGGAGTAGGTGATGAGTCCCGCCGCGTACGCCACGGCCCAGACGCCCCAGGCGACCAGCGCGGACACCAGGAACCCGCCGAGGAGCGTCGTGAGGGCGCCGGCGACGACACCGCCGCGACGACGGACGATCGCGTAGCAGGCGGCGGCGATGGGGGCGAACTCGGGGCCGACGACCATCGCGCCGATGATGAGGATCGGCTGGTCCAGCAACCGTCCGACGCCGGCGATGAGGGTGGCGAGGAGCAGGAAGACGAAGAAGGTCACGGAGGGTCGGGCGTCCTCGCGCGACCGGTCGGCGAGCTGCGCCCAGAGCACCCCGTCGGCGGGGTGTCCCGGTGCGGCGCGCTCGGCGGCGTCCGCGGCGTCGGAGACCACCGTGACGGGGTCGTACACGGCGATGGTGCCCTGCTCCGGCACACCGGCGTGCCGGAGCATCCGCATCACGTTGTTCGCGTTCTCCCGGGCCATGTCGAAGAGCAGGACGTCCCCCTCGCCGGCGAGGCTCGCCCCTGGCAGGACGGTCAGGTCGGAGACCGTCGGGTCCGCGCCGAGCCGTCGGTGGAGTTCCTCGGCGAGGGCGGTCGGGGCGGACACGCGGACGGAGAGCATGCCGTCAGTGTCCACCATCGAGGGGCTGCACCGTGCTCCGTCTGCTCAGTCGTACCCGAGGACGACGGTCTCCTCGTCGTCGTCCGGGGTCATCGGGCGCTCGCGGTCCGGGCCCGCGGGACGAGTTCGTAGACGTCGGCCCAGACCGACTCGAAGTCGACGGGCAGCACGTGGCCGGCGCATAACGCCCGCTCGAGGAGGCACAGGGTGTCCAGCGCCTCGGAGAGGAACCGTGCGTCCCCGTGTGTCTCCGGCCGCTCGCCGCCGTGGAAGACGGTGACCGTCACGGTCCGGACCCGCGGGCGGACCCGCCGGGTGAGGCGGCCGAGGACGACGAACCCGGCGACGTACGCACCGACCCCGAGGAACAACCCGAGCGGGCTCGACGACGTCAGGGCGAGCAGGAGGAGCACCGCGATCGACCCGGCGACGGGCCAGCCGTGCCACGCCCGCAGCAGGGCGCGCTCCCTGCTGGTGGTCCCCGGCGGGTGGAGGGTGAGCGTCCGACTCGACCACAGGGTCCGGCCGACCGGCCGCACGGTGTACGAGCCCCAGAGGTGCGCTCCGCACCGGGACGGCGCGCGGACGGGGAACGACGCGCTCACCGGGCGACGTCCGGGACGGGGTCCGCGAGCTCCGCGCGGACCGGCTCGACGACGTCACGGTGCCGGAGTGCGGCCGCGCACGGGAAGCAGAGCAGGTCGCCCACCCGGACGTCGTTCGGCAGCGGGGCGGGCAGCGGGCGGAAGGGGCCCTCGGCACCGTCGAGGCACGGCGTGAGCACGGAGGTGCGGGACATGGGTGCGGTGCTCACCCGGCCGATGAGGCGGATCTCGTCGAGGACCGCGCAGGCAGGGAGCGCCGCGTCGAGCTCGAGGAGCACCATCCCGGGACGGGGGCGGCGCACCCCGAGCACCGAGGCGACGGCGACGGTGACGTCCCGCGGCTGCCAGCGCGGCGGCCGGAAGGGCGGCGGGGCCTGCTCGGCGGTGTGCACGCAGGGCGTGCCCGCGATCGTGGCGAGGCGGTGCATCGAGACCGCGGCCACCAGGACGTCGTCCGTCGTCGCCACGGTGCGGGCCGGCCACTGCCGGGAGTGCAGCGGTTCCGGGATCGATGCGCGGACGGTGGGGATGAGTGCTGTCAGGGTCACGCACCGACCCTCGCGCGCCCCGGCCCCCGACGGACCCGCTCCTCACGACTCCGAGACGCGCTTCCGGCGTTCTCCTACGGTCCACTGACGGCAGCGCGACGGCAGCGCGACGGCAGCTCGATGGGATCTCGACGGGACGCTCGACGGCAGCTCGACGGCTCCGAGCGGTGCGGGGTGTTAGCGGCGCGTAGGGAGTCGCCGGAACGGTGTTAGGAACCCGTCAGGATCGCCGGCACCGGTCCACGGCGCAGCCATGCTCGTCGAGGCACCTGATCGGGTGCTGCTCCCGGTGCCGGTCCTCCGGCGTCGCGGGGCACCTGGAGTCTGAGGAGAACCTCGTGTTCGACGTGTTCGTCGTCGCCGGTGTGCTCGCGCTGTTCGGCGTGGTCGCACTGATCGCCAAGGGGGTGGAGCGGCTGTGATCGGGATCACCATCGCCGCCGCCGTCCTCGGTGTCGCTGCTGTCGGTTACCTGGTGTGGGCGCTCGTCCGCCCGGAGAAGTTCTGATGGACGCGGGGACCGTCTGGGCGGGGATCGCCCAGGTCGCGACGCTCGTGCTGCTGCTCGTGCTCGTCCACCGACCGCTCGGTGACGGCATGGCGCGCATGTACTCGTCGCTCAGGCACATGCGCGTCGAGCGCGGCGTCTACCGCGTGATCGGCGTGGACGCCGACGCGTCGCAGTCGTGGCAGACGTACCTGCGGGGCGTGCTGCTCTTCAGCCTCGTCGGGGTGCTCTTCGTGTACGCCCTCGAGCGGCTGCAGGCCGTGCTGCCGTACGGCCTGGGGCTGCCCGGCATGACCCCGGCACTGGCGTTCAACACGGCGGTGTCGTTCGTGACGAACACGAACTGGCAGAACTACTCGCCCGAGGCCACGGTCGGCTACACCGTGCAGATGGCCGGCTACGCGGTGCAGAACTTCGTGTCGGCCGCGGTCGGCATGGTCGTCGTGATCGCCCTGGTCCGCGGCTTCGCGGCGCGGCGGTCCGGCACCATCGGGAACTTCTGGGTGGACACGGTGCGCACGATCTGGCGGCTGTTGCTGCCGGCATCGTTCGTCTTCGCGATCATCCTCATCGCCGGCGGTGTCGTGCAGAACTTCCTCGACCCCACCACGGTGCACACGCTCGCCGGTGGGACTCAGACCATCGCGGGCGGCCCGGCGGCGTCGCAGGAGGCGATCAAGGAGTTCGGCACGAACGGAGGCGGCTTCTTCAACGCGAACTCGGCCCACCCGTTCGAGAACCCGCAGGCCTGGACCAACCTCGTCGAGATCTTCCTGATGCTCGCGATCCCGTTCAGCCTGCCGCGCACCTTCGGCGTCATGGTCGGCGACAAGCGCCAGGGCTACGCGATCCTCGCCGTGATGGGGATCCTGTTCCTCGTGTCGCTCTCGGCGATGTCGATCGCCGAGCTCGGTGCCGGGGGCACCGCGACGCACGTCGCCGGGGCCGCGATGGAGGGCAAGGAGGTCCGCTTCGGCATCCTCGGGTCGACCCTGTTCAACACCACGTCGACCGTCACGTCCACCGGCGCGGTGAACAGCATGATGGACAGCTACACCCCGCTCGGCGGCATGATGGCGATGCTGAACATGATGCTCGGCGAGATCGCTCCCGGCGGCACCGGCTCCGGGCTCTACGGCATGCTCATCCTCGCCGTCATCACCGTGTTCATCGCCGGACTGCTGGTCGGCCGGACCCCGGAGTACCTCGGGAAGCGCATCGGATCGCGTGAGATCCGCCTCGCGGCCCTGTACATCCTGGTCACCCCGACCCTCGTGCTCGTCGGCACCGCCGTCTCGCTCGTGATCCCGGGGGTCCGGGAGCAGGTGCTCGGGACGTCGATCTTCAACCCGGGCAACCACGGCCTGTCGGAGCTGCTCTACGCCTTCACCTCGGCGGCGAACAACAACGGCTCCGCGTTCGGCGGCCTCACCGGCAACACGACGTGGCTCAACTCCGCCCTGGCGGTCGCGATGCTGCTCGGCCGGTTCGTGCCGATGGTGTTCGTCCTGGCGCTCGCCGGCTCCTTCGCCGCGCAGGACAAGGTCCCCGCGACCTCCGGCACCCTCCCGACCCACCGTCCCCTCTTCGTGGTGCTGCTGACCGGCATCGCCGTGATCGTCACCGCACTGACCTACTTCCCGGTGCTCGCACTGGGCCCGCTCGCAGAAGGACTCGTCCGATGAGCACCATCGCACCTGAAACCGAACCCACCACGTCCACCACCCACGAGAGCCGCGGGAGCGCCTTCGGCGTCCGCCAGCTGACGGCGGCGCTCCCCGGCGCGTTCCGCAAGCTCGATCCGCGGTCGATGTGGCGGAACCCCGTCATGTTCATCGTCGAGGTCGGCGCCGCACTGACGACCGTGACCGCGATCGTCGAGCCGTTCACACGGGGCAGCGACGCGGGGTCGGCGGCCGTGCCGGCGTCGTTCACCTGGGCGATCGCCGTCTGGCTGTGGCTCACGGTCGTCTTCGCCAACCTCGCCGAGTCGGTGGCCGAGGGCCGCGGCAAGGCCCAGGCCGACACGCTGCGGAAGACCCGGTCGACCACGAGTGCACGCCGCGTCGTCCGGTACGACACGGCGGACCCGGCGGCGCAGTCCGCGGACACCGAGGACATCGCGTCGGTCGACCTCGCGAAGGGCGACGTCGTCGTGGTGGTGGCCGGTGAGGTGATCCCCGGTGACGGCGACGTGATCGACGGCATCGCGTCGGTCGACGAGTCCGCGGTGACGGGCGAGTCCGCCCCGGTCATCCGCGAGTCCGGCGGCGACCGCAGCGCCGTCACCGGCGGTACCCGCGTGCTGTCCGACCGGATCGTGGTGCGCATCACCTCGACCCCCGGTGAGACCTTCATCGACCGGATGATCCGGCTCGTCGAGGGCGCCGCACGGCAGAAGACGCCGAACGAGATCGCGCTGAACATCCTGCTCGCCTCGCTGTCGATCGTGTTCGTGATCGTCTGCCTGACGATGCAGCCGATCGCCGGGCTGGTCGGCGCGAGCGTCAGCGTGCCGGTGCTGATCGCCCTGCTCGTCTGCCTCATCCCGACGACGATCGGTGCGCTGCTGTCGGCGATCGGCATCGCCGGCATGGACCGCCTCGTGCAGCACAACGTCCTCGCGATGTCCGGTCGCGCGGTCGAGGCCGCCGGCGACATCACGACCCTGCTGCTCGACAAGACCGGGACGATCACCTACGGCAACCGTCGCGCCTCGCGCGTGGTCCCGATCGCGGGCGTGACCGAACCGGAACTGTTGGCGGCCGCAGCGCTCTCGAGCGCTGCCGACGGCACGCCCGAGGGCCGCTCGATCGTGGAACTCGCCGCGACCGCCGGGGTCACCACGGGCCTCCCGGCCGGCGCCACCGAGGTCCCGTTCACCGCGCAGACCCGCATGTCCGGGGTCGACCTGGCCGACGGAACGCAGGTCCGCAAGGGCGCCGCCGGCGCCCTGCTCGCCTGGGCCGGTACCGAGAGCCGCGAGATCGACGAGACCGTCGTCGCCATCTCGGACGAGGGCGGCACCCCGCTGGTCGTCGCCCGGCGCGACCCGTCCGGCTCCGTCGCCCTGCTCGGCGTCGTGCACCTGAAGGACGTCGTGAAGGACGGCATGGCCGCCCGGTTCGCCGAGATGCGCAACATGGGCATCCGCACGGTCATGATCACGGGTGACAACCCGCGCACCGCGGCCGCGATCGCCGCCGAGGCCGGGGTCGACGACTTCCTCGCCGAGGCGACCCCGGAGGACAAGCTCGCCTACATCCGCAAGGAGCAGGAGGGCGGCAACCTCGTCGCGATGACGGGTGACGGCACGAACGACGCGCCGGCCCTGGCCCAGGCGGACGTCGGCGTCGCGATGAACACCGGGACGACCGCGGCCAAGGAGGCCGGCAACATGGTCGACCTCGACTCGGACCCGACGAAGCTCATCGACGTCGTCCGGATCGGGAAGCAGCTCCTCATCACCCGCGGTGCCCTGACGACGTTCTCGATCGCGAACGACGTGGCGAAGTACTTCGCGATCATCCCGGCGATGTTCCAGGCCACGTTCCCCGGCCTCGGGCTGCTGAACGTCATGGGCCTGCACAGCCCGGCGTCCGCGATCCTGTCCGCGGTGGTCTTCAACGCCCTCGTGATCATCGCCCTGATCCCGCTGTCGCTGCGTGGCGTGAAGTACCGCGCGGCCTCGGCCTCGTCGATCCTCGGCCGCAACCTGCTCCTGTACGGGCTCGGCGGCGTGATCGTCCCCTTCATCGGCATCAAACTGATCGACCTCGTCGTCGGTCTCATCCCGGGCTTCTGAGCAGGACCGGGCAGGAGGAAGCACACTCATGGCGCAAACACGCGGAACGTTCCGCAGTCTCGGCACCGCCGTCCGGCTGATGGTGGTCTGCACCGTCGCCCTCGGCGTCGCCTACCCCGTGGCCGTCTGGGGCGTCGGCCAGGTCGCCTTCCCGTCGCAGTCGAACGGCTCGCTCGTGACGGACCAGGACGGCAAGGTCGTCGGCTCCGAGCTCCTCGGCCAGTCGTTCACGACGAAGAAGGGCGCCGTCCTCGACCAGTGGTTCCAGTCACGGCCGTCGGCTGCGGGTGACGGCTACGACGCGAACGCCTCGTCGGGGTCGAACCTCGGTCCGAACAACCCGGACCTCCGGAAGACCATCGAGGAACGCAAGCAGGCCCTCGCGGAGGCCGACGGCGTCCCGGCAGCCGACGTCCCCGCCGACGCGGTCACGGCGTCCGGCTCCGGGCTGGACCCCGACATCAGCCCCGCGTCCGCGCAGCAGCAGGTGCAGCGGGTCGCGACGGCACGGGGGCTGTCCACGGACACGGTCCGGAAGCTCGTCGACGAGCACACCGACGGACGCCAGCTCGGCTTCCTCGGCGACCCGACGGTCAACGTGCTCGAGCTCAACCTGGCCCTCGCGAAGCTGTCCTGACCGGCACGGGATCGGCAGGAGAGACGCATGCACCGTGGCAAGCTCCGCGTCCTGCTGGGTGCCGCACCCGGTGTCGGCAAGACGTTCACGATGCTCGAGGAGGGCCGGCGTCTCCGTGACGAGGGGAAGGACGTGGTGGTCGCGGTCGTGGAGACGCACGGTCGCGCCGCCACGGCCGCCCTCGTCGACGGGCTCGAGGTCGTCCCGCGGCGCATCGTCGAGCACCGCGGCGTGCAACTCGACGACATGGACCTCGACGCCGTCCTGGCCCGCCGCCCGGACATCGCCCTCGTCGACGAGCTCGCCCACACGAACGCCCCCGGCAGCCCGCACGACAAGCGCTGGCAGGACGTGCAGGCCCTGCTCGACGCGGGCATCAGCGTCATCTCGACGGTGAACATCCAGCACATGCAGTCCCTGTCGGACGTCGTCCGCGAGATCACCGGGACCGTCCAGCGGGAAACGGTGCCGGACGCGGTCGTCCGGTCGGCCGACCAGATCGAGGTCGTGGACCTCTCCCCGCAGGCGCTGCGGGACCGCCTGTCGGACGGGCTGGTCTACCCGGCGGCACGGATCGACGCCGCGCTGTCGAACTACTTCCGGCTCGGCAACCTGACGGCGTTGCGCGAGATCGCGTTGCTCTGGCTCGCCGACGAGGTCGACGACGCCCTCAAGGCGTACCGGTCGGAACACGGCATCACGGGCAGGTGGGAGACCCGTGACCGTGTGCTGGTCGCGCTCACCGGTGGCCCGGAGGGCGAGACGCTGCTCCGTCGCGGTGCCCGCATCGCCGCGCGCGGCGCCGGCGGGGAACTCGCCGCGGTGCACGTCACGACGAACGACGGCCTGCGCGAGCGCCACCCGGGTGCCCTGGGCAAGCAGCGCGCCCTCGTCGAACAACTCGGCGGCACGTACCACCAGATCGTCGGCGACGACGTCCCGACCACGCTCGTCCGGTTCGCCCGCTCGATCGACGCGTCGCAGATCGTCATCGGCGTCAGCCGCCGGAGCCGGCTCGTCGCGGCCCTGACCGGCCCCGGCATCGGCAACACCGTGATCCGGGAGTCCGGGGACATCGACGTGCACGTCGTCACCCACGAGCGCGCCGGCGGGAGGCTGCGCACGCCACGGCTCGGCGGCAGCCTGTCCCGCTCCCGGGTCGTCGCCGGGTTCGCCGCCTCGCTGCTGCTCGGTCCGCTCCTGACGTGGTTGCTGTCCCTCGGCGACGACCCCGACTCGATCACCGTCGACGTGCTCTCGTACCAGCTCCTGGTGATCACGGTAGCGCTGCTCGGCGGGATGTGGCCGGCGGTGTTCACCGCGGTGCTGTCCGGACTGAGCCTCGACTTCTTCTTCGTGCAACCCATCCACATGGTCACCGTGCAGCAGCCGTGGCACCTGGTCGCCCTCGTCATGTACGTGATCAGCGCCGTGCTCGTCAGCTTCGTCGTCGACCGGTCGGCCCGCCGCTCCCGGACCGCCCGCCGGGCAGCCGCGGAGTCGGGCCTGCTCGTGGGGTTCGCCGGCAGCGTCCTGCGCGGTGACGACGCCCTCCAGTCGCTGCTCGACCGCACCCGCGAGGCGTTCGGCTTCGCGGGCGTCCGGATCCGGCAGGGCGACGACGTCCTCGCCGAGTCGGGCGTCGTCGCGGAACCCGAGCGCACGAGCACGCTCGGCTCCGGGGCGGTCCTGGAGTACGCGGGCGCCCCGGACGACCCGACCCAGCGCCGTCTCCTCGCGGTCGTGGAACGCCAGATCGACGCGGCGGTCGAGCACCGGTCGTTGACCAGGACGGCACTCGACGCGGAACGGATCGCCGCGGTCGACCGGATCCGCAGCGCGATCCTGGCGGCCGTCAGCCACGACGTCCGGCGGCCGATCGCGGCCGCGTCCGCCGCCGTGCAGACCCTCCGCGCCCGTGACATCACCCTGCGCCCCGCGGACCGCGACGCCCTGCTCGACACGGCGCACGAGAGCCTCACGGCGCTGGCGACCCTCCTCGCCGACCTCCTCGACGTCAGCCGGGTGCAGGCCGGAGCGTTGGCGGTGCACACGACCACGGTGCCGGTGGGGTCGGTCATCGCGCCGGCGCTCGACGAACTCGAGCTCGGGCCCACCGACGTCGACCTCGACCTCCCCAGGGACGTCCCGCCGGCCCTCGCCGACCCCGTGCTCCTGCAGCGGGTGGTCGTGAACCTGCTCGCCAACGCCCAGCGGCACGCACCGGCGGACACGAAGGTCCGTGTCGCCGCGAGTGCGTTCGCCGGTCACGTGGAGGTCCGCATCGCCGACCACGGGCCGGGCATCCCCGCCGAACTGCGCGAGACCGTCTTCCAGCCGTTCCAGCGGCTCGGTGACACGGACAACGACACCGGGCTCGGGCTCGGCCTGGCGCTCGCGCGGGGGTTCACCGAGGGCATGGGCGGGACGATCGAGGTCGACGACACCCCCGGC
>Ga0153992_100029_pt1 | contig 38763 bp, 40 predicted proteins | sample TSNC076MetaG_FD_104683 | JGI IMG/M metagenome (GOLD analysis project Ga0153992, IMG submission 104683) | Attine ant fungus gardens microbial communities from North Carolina, USA - TSNC076 MetaG | ecosystem: Host-associated > Fungi > Mycelium > Unclassified | place: USA: North Carolina, Lumber... | reverse complement strand
GATGCCGGCGAGGATCTGTCCCTTCCCGCGCTTGGCCCGGACGCGGTCGGCGAGCTGCGCGGGGTCGACGAAGCGCAGTGCGAGCAGGACCGCGAGGAACGAGGCGGCGTTGATGACGAACACCCACCCGGACCCGATCGCGGCGATCAGCACACCGGCGACCGCGGGGCCGATCAGCCGGGCGGCGTTGAACGATGCCGAGTTGAGGGCGACGGCGTTGGCGACGTTCTCGCCCTGGACGACGTCGGACACGAAGGTCTGCCGGATCGGGGTGTCGAACGCGGCCACGATGCCGAGTGCGAGGGCGAAGCCGTACAGCGACCAGATCGTGGCGGTGTCGGTGAGCACCATGATCCCGAGGCCGAGTCCGAGCGCACCCATCAGGCCCTGGGTGAGCATGAGCACCTTGCGGCGGTCGAACCGGTCGGCCGCGAGACCGGTCAGGGGCAGGAGGAGCAGCTGGGGGCCGAACTGCAGGGCCATGGTGATGCCGACCGCGATGGCGTCGTTGTCGGAGAGCTTCGTCAGGACGAGCCAGTCCTGGGCGGTGCGCTGCATCCAGGTGCCGACGTTGGACACCAGGGCGCCGGCGAACCAGATGCGGTAGTTGCGGCCGGACAGGGAACGGAACATGGCGGTCACTACTGGGCCAGCCTCCTCATGATCTCGGTGGCGTCGGCGAGCGTCTGCCGTTCCTCGTCGGTGAGGTCGGCCAGACGAGGGGTGAGCCAGCCGTCCCGACGACGGCGGGTCTCCTCGACGAAGTCGGCGCCGGCGGCGGTCGCGCACAGCAGGACCTTGCGACGGTCGTCCTCGTGACCGCCCTTCGACACGAGACCGCGGTCGATGAGCACGGCCACGGTCTTCGTCATCGACGGGGGCGTCACCCCGTCCTGCCGGCTGAGCTCGGCGAGCGTCATGGCGCCGTCCCGGTGCAGGCGCGCCAGCGCCGAGAACTGCGCGTCCGTGACGGAGGTGTCGGCCTTCTGCGCGCGCAGGGTGCGCGAGAGGCGGTTCACCGCGATGCGGAGGTCGGTGGCGTCGGTCACGATCGTTAGCCTAGCAAATTAGTTCAGTGAACGAACTGGTTTCCGGGTGTATCGTGGTTTTGAACAACAGGTGTTGTTCAGAGAGAAGGAATCATGTCCGAGTTCGAGGGCAAGGTCGCCATCGTCACCGGTGGTGGCAGCGGCATCGGCGAGTCCGTCGCGAAGGAGCTCGCCCGCGAGGGCGCGAGCGTCGTGGTCACCGACATCAACCTCGACGCCGCCCAGCGTGTGGCGTCCGAGATCGAGGCCGACGGCGGGACCGCCGCGGCGTTCGAGGCGAACTCAGCCGTCGCCGCCGACAACGAACGGATGGTCCGGTTCGCCGTCGACACCTACGGCGCGCTGCACCTCGCCGTGAACAACGCCGGCATCGGCGCCGCCCCGCAGCCGATCGGCGAGTACGACATCGCCGCGTGGGACCGCGTGCGCGCGGTGGACCTCGACGGCGTCTTCTACGGTCTCCGCTACGAGATCCCCGCGATGGTCGCCGCCGGCGGTGGCGCGATCGTGAACATGGCATCGGTGCTCGGCGCGGTCGGCATCGCCCAGAACGCCGCGTACGTCGCGTCGAAGCACGCGCTCGCCGGGCTCACGAAGGTCGCCGCGCTCGAGTACTCGTCACAGGGCGTCCGGACGAACGCCGTCGGCCCGGGCTTCATCGACACCCCGCTGCTGCGCTCCGCGATGACCCCGGAGGCGATCACCGCCCTGGAAGAGGAGCACGCCTCGAAGCGTCTCGGCACCGACAAGGAGGTCGCGGCGCTCGTCCTGTTCCTGCTGAGCGACAAGGCCTCGTTCATCACCGGCAGCTACCACCTGGTCGACGGCGGCTACAGCGCGCACTGACGCAGGCGTTCCGGGAAGGAACGTCCGTCAGTGGAACTGGGGGATGGTCAGCCAGATGCCGGTGAGGACGGCCGCGATGCAGATCGCGAAGCACAGTCCCGCACCGGCGAGGGCGATCGGCGGCGTGTGGCCCGAGCGCGCGGTCTCCTGCGCGTACTGCGTGTGGTCGCCGCCGGCGTCCGACGGCTGACCCGTCCCGAGCAGGCGCAGGCCGAGCGTGTAGACGAGCACCACGCCGACGGCCGCCACGAAGCCGACGCCCGCGACCGTGCCGATCGCTCCGAAGTCGATGTCCATCGTCGTTCCCCTCAGTTCGCGGTCGCGGCCGGCTCGCGCTCGGCGGTGTCGGCGGCGGTGACGTCGTCGTGTGAGACGGGCTTGCGCTTGGCGAGACCGTAGAAGGCGAGCCCCGCGGCCAGGGCGAACACGGCGACCAGCACGAGGCCGATCACCGAGGTCGAGGCGACCCAGGTGGCGAGTGCCCCGACGACCGCTGCGGCCGGCAAGGTGATCACCCAGGCGATGACGATGCGCCCGACGACGGACCAGTGCACGTCGGCGAGCTTCTTGCCGAGACCGGAACCGATCACCGAGCCGCTCGTGACGTGCGTCGTCGAGAGTGCGAAGCCGAGGTGGGAGGACACCAGGATCGTCGCGGCCGAGCTCGTCTCCGCCGCGAAGCCCTGCGGGGACTGCACGTCGGAGATCTTCTTGCCGACGGTCTGCATGATCCGCCAGCCGCCCATGTACGTCCCGAGGCCGATCGCGAGGCCGCACGCCAGGATCACCCAGAGCGCGGGCCCGGTGCCGGCGGCCTGGTAGTTCGCGGCGATCAGCGTCAGCGTGATCACACCCATGGTCTTCTGCGCGTCGTTCGTGCCGTGCGCGAGGGACACCAGCGAGGCCGAGATCGTCTGCCCGTGCCGGAAGCCCGTCGCCGCGCCGTGTGTCGTCGCGTTCTTCGTGATCGTGTACGCCAGGTACGTCGCCACGAGCGCGATGACCCCCGCGATCACGGGCGAGAGCAGCGCCGGCAGCACGACCTTCGACACCACCGTCGCCCAGTCGACCGAGTTGAGCCCGGCGCCGATGATCGACGCCCCGATGAGGCCGCCGAACAGCGCGTGCGTGGACGACGACGGCAGGCCGAAGTACCAGGTGGCGAGGTTCCAGAGGACCGCGCCGACGAGCCCCGCGAAGATCATCACGGGCGAGATGTGGATGCCGTCCTGGCCCTCGCGGATGATGCCCTGCGAGACGGTCTTCGCGACCTCGGTGGACAGGAACGCGCCGACGACGTTCAGCACGGCGGAGATGAGCACGGCGGTGCGGGGCTTGAGGGCACCCGTGGCGACCGAGGTGGCCATGGCGTTCGCGGTGTCGTGGAAGCCGTTCGTGAAGTCGAACACGAGAGCCACCACGATCACCAGCACGACGGTGACGAGGACGTCCATGCGCGGAACGCTAGGCCTGCTCCGAGCTCGCTGCGTGAACACCGGGTGAACACCGGCGGCCGTCCGGGGCGAACCGGTCGTCTGCGAGGATGCACACGTGCCCACGTTCTCCGCAGCACGAGGCGACGCCTCGTTCACCGACGCACACGGCGTCGAGATCGTCTACTCGACCTGGCGCGCGGCGCGTCCGAAGGGCATCGTCCAGATCGCGCACGGCGTCGGCGAGCACGGGCTCCGGTACGAGCCGCTGGCGCAGGACCTCGTCCGCGCCGGGTACACCGTGCACGCCAACGACCACCGCGGGCACGGGCGGACCGGACTCGCGCAGTGGGACGGCGACCACACCAAGCTCGGGCGGCTCGGGCCCGGCGGCCTCCGGGCGGCGATCGCGGCCGTCGAGCAGATGACCGCGGTCGCGCGCGCCGACACCCCGGGCGTCCCGCTCGTGCTGCTCGGGCACTCCTGGGGCTCGCTGATGGCACAGCGCATCGTGAACACCTCGTCGGAGGCGTACGACGGGGTCGTGCTCTCCGCCACCGCGTACCGGCTGCCCGGGTGGATGAACAGCGGCGACCTCAACGCCCGGCACGCGGGCTCCGGTCCGACCAAGTTCGAGTGGCTCACCCGCGACCGGTCGATCATCGACGCCGTGGCGGCCGACCCGCTCGCGGTCGAGGCGGACGTCATCGGTCTGTTCGGCGTCCGGGACGCCCTGCGACTGCTCGGCGTCCCACGGCGGGGGATCCCGCACGACGTGCCGATGCTGCTGCAGGTCGGCTCCGAGGACACCCTCGGCGGTCCGCGCTCGATCGAACGGCTGGCGCAGGCGTACCGGCGACGCGGGGGACTGACCGACGTCTCCGTCCGGGTCTACGAAGGGGCGCGGCACGAGGTCTACAACGAGACGAACCGCGACGAGGTCGTCGCCGACCTGGTCACGTGGCTGGACCGGGTGACGCGTCGCGTGCCAGCGTGACCACAGGGCGGACGGGAGGCGCGTGGCGGCGCCGCCATGCGCCTCCCGTCCGACAGGTGGCGGGCGTAGGCTCGTCCCGTGCACGGTGAGTACAAGGTCCCGGGAGGCAAGCTGGTCGTCGTCGACCTCGAGGTCGACGACGGGGTGATCCGGGACTTCCGGCTCGCCGGGGACTTCTTCCTCGAGCCGGACGACGCGCTCCCGCTGATCGACGCCGCCGTGGACGGGCTGCCGGCCACCACGGACGCCGCCGGGATCGCCGCCGCCGTGCGCGGTGCCCTGCCCGAGGACGCCGTGCTGCTCGGGTTCACGCCCGAGGCCGTGGGCGTCGCCGTCCGCCGAGCGCTCTCCCGCGCGTCGACCTGGCAGGACTACGACTGGGAGATCATCCACGAGGGGCCGATCAGCCCGAACGAGCACCTCGCGCTCGACCAGGTCCTCACCGAGGAGGTCGGTGCCGGTCGCCGCGGACCGACCCTGCGCATCTGGGAGTGGGACCAGCCGGCGGTCGTCATCGGGTCCTTCCAGTCGCTCAAGAACGAGGTCGACCCCGAGGGCGCGGCGAGGTACGGCGTCGAGGTCGTCCGACGGATCTCCGGCGGCGGCGCGATGTTCATGGACGCCGGCGCGATCATCTCGTACTCGCTCTACGTGCCGACCGACCTCGTGCAGGGCATGACCTTCGCCGACTCGTACGCGTACCTCGACGAGTGGGTGATCGAGGCGCTGAAGTCCCTCGGCATCGAGGCCTACTACCAGCCGCTCAACGACATCTCCTCGACGAAGGGGAAGATCGGCGGCGCGGCCCAGAAGCGGCTCGGCACCGGGTCGCTGCTGCACCACGCGACCATGAGCTACGACATGGACGGCGAGAAGATGGTGCAGGTGCTGCGCATCGGCCGCGAGAAGATGAGCGACAAGGGCACGACCTCGGCCGCCAAGCGCGTCGACCCGCTCCGCTCGCAGACCGGCCTCACCCGCGCGGAGATCATCGACCGGTTGATCGCCACCTTCACGAAGCTGTACGGCGCGCACGAGGGGCACGTGACCGATGCCGAACGACAGCGGGCGCAGGAGCTCGTGGCGACGAAGTTCGCGACGAAGGAGTGGCTCGAGCGGGTGCCGTGACCGCCGGGTGCCGTGATCACCCGGCGGTGCACCTCCGGGTGATCAGCCGGCCGAGCCGCGGAACCCGCCGCGACCACCGCCCAGGCCCGTCTGCCCCTCGGAGACCCGGGATGCGCTGAGCGAGCCGGAGCCCGCCGTACCGATCGCGGTCACGTGCTCGCCCGCCTTGAGCGATCCGAGCGACGCCTTCTTCGTCGTCGTCACCGTGGCCGACGACGGGACGGTGATCGTCTCCTTCGTGCCCTGCGTCGTCGTGACGGTGAGCGTGTCCCCGTGCACCGCGGTGATGGTGCCGGAGACGAACCCGCCTGCGCTGCCCGCGTTGCCCGTGCCGCCCGAGGTGCTCCCCTGTCCGCCGAACTGGCTGGTGCCGGTCCGGGCGAACGGGGCGGACGCGGTCGCGGTGTGCTTCCCGATGACGATGCCGCCCGCGAGGCCGGCCACGACCGCCACCAGCACGGCGAGGGTCGGGACGATCCACCGGAGCGGTGACCGGCGGCTCGGTGCGGGTGGCACCGGCGCGGGTGCGGGCCACTCGGCGGCTGGGGGACGGTTGTGGTCGGACATGGTTCCTGCTTCCGGTTCAGATGGTGCGGAGTGCCTGGATCGGTCGCATGCCCGCGGCGCGTGCCGCCGGGTAGACGCCGAAGAACAGCCCGATGGCGACGGACACGCCGAGTGCCATCGGGATGCTCGACCAGACGATGACGGGGGTCGTGCCGGCGACGGGGAACTGCGCCCCGACGACGGCCACGACGACGCCGAGGACGCCGCCGGTGAGGGTGAGGATCGCCGCCTCGGCGAGGAACTGGCCGAGGATCGCGCCCCTCGTCGCGCCGATGGCCTTGCGGATCCCGATCTCGCGGGTGCGTTCGGTGACGGTCACGAGCATGACGTTCGTGACGCCGATGCCCCCGACGAGCAGGCTGATCGCGGCGACGGCGGCGAGGAGCACCGTGAAGCTCTGCGCACTGGCCTGCCGGGTCTGCAGCAGGGTGCCGGCGCTGTTCACCGTGAACGGCTGGTCGGCCGCGGTCGCGCCGAGCAGCTGGTCGAGCTCGATGGTGACCTCGTCCTCGGCCTGCGTGACGGCGTCCGCCGAGGTCGCCGACACGAGCACATCGGACACGGGCCCGTACCCGGACAGGTCCGCCTGCACGGTCGCGAGCGGCGCGACGATCTCCGAGTTCGGGTCCTGGAAGCCGACGCTCGACTGTTCGGCGAGCTCGCCGGTCACCGTGAACGGGATCCCGGCGACCGAGACGCTCCGGCCCACCGGCGACTGCCCGGGGAAGAGTTCCTGCGCGAGGGTGGTCCCGATGACGGCGTCCCTGGCCGCTGCGTCGGGGAACGCCTGGCCGGAACCGATCGTCGCGGTGCTGGTCGTGAAGTAGGCCGGCGTCGTCCCGATCACCTGGGTGCCGGTCTCGGACACGGTGCCCGCCACGGCCGTCGCTGACGCATCCACCTCGGGCACCACCGTGCCGACGTGACCGAGTCCGGCGCGCCCGAGCTCCTGGGTCACGGCGACCGTGAGCGGTCTCGTCGAGGACCCGGCAGTCGCCCCGCTCTCCGGGCGCACCGTGAGGGTGTTGGTGCCGAGGGCCTCGATCGACGCCGCGACCTGCCGGGCCGAGCCGTTGCCCACCGCGAGCAGGAGGATGACCGCCGCCACCCCGATCATGACGCCGAGCAGGGTGAGGACGGAGCGGAGCTTGTTCGCGGTGACGCCGCGGAGGGCGCTCAGCAGGACCTCGCCGGGCCTCATCGTGTGCCCTGTCCGGTCGGACGGCGCAGCGGTGCGTCCTCGGCCCGTGGTGCAGCGGCGGGTCGCGGTGCACCGGCTGGTCGCGGTGCATCGGCGACGATGCGTCCGTCGGCGAGCGTGACCACGCGGTGCGCCCGTGCGGCGACGTCGTCCTCGTGGGTGATCACCACGATCGTGCGGTGTTCGTCGGCGAGCGAGTCGAGCAGGTCGAGCACGTCCTGGGTCGCGCGCGAGTCGAGGTTGCCGGTCGGCTCGTCGGCGAGGATCAGCGTCGGTTCCATGACCAGTGCGCGCGCGATCGCGACGCGTTGCTGCTGCCCTCCGGAGAGCTCGACGGGCGTGTGCTGCGCCCGGTCGCCGAGCCCGACGCGCTCGAGCGCCGCCGAGGCGATGCGGGTCCGCTCGCGGGCGTCCACGGCGGCGTAGGCCAACGGGAGCGCGACGTTCGCGAGCGCGGTCATCCGCTGGATGAGGTTGAACGACTGGAACACGAACCCGAGGTCGCGGTTCCGCACGCGGGACAGCTCGTCCTCGCCCAGGAGCCGGACGTCGGTGCCGCCGAGCCGGTAGACGCCGTGCGTCGGGACGTCGAGGCAGCCGAGGATGTTCATGAGGGTCGACTTCCCCGAGCCGGACGGACCCATCACCGCGACGTACTCGCCGGGGTGGACGCGGAGGTCGATGCCGCGCAGTGCGTGCACGGCGCCGTCGCCGGATCCGTAGACCTGGTGCACCCCGAGGAGCTCGATCGCGGTGTCGTGCGGAGCGGGTGCCGCGGACGGGTGCCGGGCGGCGCTCATCGCGACCCACCGCCCGTCGAGCCGGTGCCCCCGGCTCCGCTGCCCCCGCCGAACCCGCCGGTGCCGCCCGTCCCGGTGCCGCCACGGCCGAACCCGCCCGTCCGGCCCGAGCCCCCACCGAGCCCCCCGGTACCGAACCCGGCGCCGCCGAAGCCCCCGCCCGCGCCGGTGCCGGTGCCCGTGCCCGTGCCCGTCGACGCTGCTGCCGTCCCGAGCGAGACGGTCTCGCCCGCACGGAGGCCCGTGCCGCTCACCTGCGTCCCATCGTCGCCGACGACGCCGGTGGTCACTTGCACGTCCTTGGTCGTCGAGCCGGACACGACGACGACGTACGAGTCCGAGCCGGACGTGTGGATCGCGGCCGCCGGGACGGAGAGCGCGTCCGCTGCCGACGACGTCGTGGTGATCGACACGTCGGCGGTGTCGCCGTACCGGATGCCGGACGGGAGGCCGGAGAGGGTCACGGTGACCGGGAACGTCACGACGCCGTTCGACGACGTCCCGACCGGGGCGATGGACGTCACCGTCGCACTGCTCGTCACGCTCGTGCTCGCGGGGTAGGTGACCGTCGCCCGCTGCCCCGCCTCGAGCGCGCCGACCTCGGACTCGGGGACGTCGGTGGTGACGATGTCGTGCGAGGTGTCGGCGAGCGTCACGACACCGGAAGCCGCGGCGGACCCCGTTGCGGACGACCCGGTCCCGGCGGACCCAGCGGTTCCGCCGGACGTGCTCGACTGTCCGGTGCCCGAAGTCGACGTCGCGGTGGATGCGCCCGTCGTCGAGGACTGCGTGCCGCTCGCGGAGACGCCTTCACCGACCGTTCCCGACACCGCCACGACCTCGCCCGACACCGGCGCCGAGAGGGTCGCGTCGGCCAGGTCGTCCTGGGCGGTCGTCACCGCAGTCTGGTCCGACGTGACCTTCGCCTCGTCGGAGAGCACCTGCGTCTGGGCCTGGTCGACCGCGGTCGCGTTCGAGGACGCGGTCGTCGCCGAAGACGTCCGCCCGGCCGCGGCGCTGGACGGCTGCGACCCCGCGGCGGCGAGGGCGGTCTGCGCGTCCGCGAGCGCGGTCTCGTCGCTCGACAGGTTCGCCTGTGCGTCGGTCAGGGCACCGGACAGGCTCGACGTCCCGATCGTGGCGAGCGCCTGACCCGCGTGCACGACCTGTCCGGCGTGCACGGCGATCGACGTGATCGTCCCGGGGACCGAGAACCCGACCGTGGTCTCCGAGACGGGGTCGACGTTGCCCGTGGTGTCGACGCTCGCGGTGACCGCTCCCTGGCGGACGGTGGTCGTGAGCATGCTCCCCGCGTGCTGGGACCCGCCGGGGGCGACGAGGACCCCGACCACGGCGACCCCGCCGACCACGAGGGCGACCCCGAGCCCGACGGCCGTCCAGAGGCGCTGCTTCGCGTTCATGGTGCGAGCGTGAGCGCCGACGTTCTCGACGGGCTTCGGATTCCTTGTGACCCGGCAGGGGACGGCCCGGCGGGGGTGAGGATCCTCCGATGCTCGGCGCGCGGGGCGAAGCGGTGAGGAGGGGCGACCGTCAGCGGTCGGCGGGGTCGCCGTCCTCGTCCTCGTGATCGTCATCCGAACGGAGCACGAGATCGACGCTGCCGTCCCGGCTGAACGTGCTGCGCGCCAGGGGCGCGTACGCGACCCACCCGAAGTCCTCGCCACCGTCCGCGTCGTCCCGGTCGTCGCTGTCGTCCCGGTCGTCCGCGCCGCGCGTCCCGAGCAGCTTCCTGGTCAACGACGAGCGCTCGGTGAGCAGGGACTCGAGCGCCGTCCGGAGGTCCTCGTCCGCCGGCTTCGCACCGCGCAGGGCCGCCCCGAGGACGCTGCGGCGCATGAGCTCCTTGGCGAACGACCCGGTCGTGCCCTCGGCCCGGGCGGCTGCCTCGGCGAGGGCGTCCTCCGAGAACGGCAGCGACCCCGCGTACCGGCGGAACAGCCGGATCCGCTCCGGCAGCGCCGGCAGCGGGATCTCGACCGCGAGGTCGACCCGGCCGGGGCGGTCCGCGAGGGCACGTTCGAGGACGGACACCCGGTTCGTGGTCATCACGAAGGCGACGTCCGCGTCGCCGTCGAGGCCGTCGAGGGCGTCCAGCACCTCGAACAGCAGCGGCTGCGGGGAGCTGTGCCGCTCCATCGCGACCAGGTCGATGTCCTCCATGACCACGAGCGACGGTTGGAACGTGCGGGCGATCTCGGCCGCGGCGCCGATCGCCGCGATGCTCGAGCCGGTGAGCAGCACCGCGGTGACGCCCTGCGTCCTGGTGAGCAGGTGCCGGATCGTGAGCGTCTTGCCCGTCCCGGGCGGCCCGTAGAGCAGCACGCCGCGCTTGAGGTGCTGGCCGGCGGCGAGCAGGGCCTCGCGTTGCTCGCCGATCCCCACCACGTGGTCGACCACCTCGTCGAGCACGCCCGCGCCGAGCACCACGTCGTCGACGTCGACCGTCGGGCGGCGGAGGAACGTGGCCCCGGCGTCCGAGCCGTACTCGGACTGCACGAAGGACAGGACCTGGCCGCGCAGCACGCTCCGTTCGATCATCAGGGCACGGAGCCGCAGCAGGAAGGCGCTCGCGGCGTCCTGGTCGGGGCAGAGGATCTCGAGGGTCGCCCGGCCACGGCCGTACTCGGGCTTCGCGGAGCGCTGGACGACCGCGATCGGCGAGCCGTCGTGGGTCAGGAGCCGGAGCCCGAACGACACGACCCGGCGAGTGGTGTCCGCACCCGTCGCCCGCGTCGCGTAGCTCACCGGCCCCGGGGCCCAACGCACGTGCGGGTTCGCGATGAACTCACTGACGGAGCTGTGGAACCGGCTGTCGTCGCCGGCGATGCCGACCAGCGCGTCGGGAGCCGAACCGGCGAGCTCCTCGAGGGCGATGTCGGCGTCGACGAGGCGGTGGTCGGGGAGTTCCTCGGTGACCACCGGGACCGACTGCGGGTCCACGCCGAGGTGTGCGCCGATCCGCTCGCCGACCGGCGTCAGGACGGCGCGCTGCTCGGCGGCGGCGAGTTCGTTCGCCTGCTCGATGTAGCGGGCGAACGCTCGCATGAGGTCCCGGTCTGCGTCGTCGAGCACGTCGACATCCTGGCACGGGCACGTCACGGCCGCCAGGGATCGTGGTCGGCCGCCCGGAGAGGGGGGATTCCGGGCGGCCGCTCCTCCAGTGTGGATGTCGTCCTGAAGAACCACGTGTGTGGATCAGGAGAATCCTCCGCGCGGCTGATGTGGCGGTCCGCGCCGCCACGTAGCGTCGTCACTGTGAACTGGTTGATCCTCCTGGGGGCGGTGGCCGCGGCGGCCGTCGTGATGTGGATCGCCGATCGCGTGGGGTGGATCGACCTGTCGAACAAGGCCACGCGCAGCGGCGGATCCGGCGGCGTGATCTCGATGATGGACGAGGTGTTCGCGCCGACCCGTCACGAGACGCAAGCGGAGTACGAACGGCAGTCGCGCCTCCCGAGGGAGGCACCGACGCCGGCGGACGACGACCACGACCTGCTCAGCGGCAGCGTGCTCATCAAGGTGCCCGCCGTGCGCGGCACCGGTCGGCACGAGGCGCGGGCCGGGACGCACGACCGCAGCTACTGATGCCTGCATGTGAAATGCAGAACATTTGCATCTGACCGGCCACCCGCACCATGATGTGACCCGGGGCTGCACTCCGGCGGTCCCGGGACGGCTGGGGCGGCAGTGGCGGGGATCGACTTCGACGACGGTGTGGCGCGCACGCTGATCACGACGGCGCGGAGCGCGGACGACGGGCTGCGCGCGATCGGCGCGGGGCGGCGGTACTCGACCGAGGATGCTGCGACGGACTTCTCCGGGGCGTACGCGAAGCGCTTCATCGCAGCCTCGGAGGCCGAGGCCGCCGACCGCACGCGGCTGGCCCGAGCGCTCGACGCGCTCGCCGACCAGGTCCAGGCCGTGACGGAGCAGGCATCGCGCGAGCGGACGCGTCGCCGCGACCTCGCCGACTGGCGCTGCCGCGAGGACGACCGACGGCGGAGCGTCGAGACCTCCGCGCTCGCGCCGTTCGGCATCGACCCCGGGGTGGTGTTCGACCCGAAACCGTCGGAGCGGCCGATCCGCCCCACGCCGATCAGCGCGTCGTTCTCGGCGTCGGATCGTCCACGCGACGCCGGTGCCTCGAGCAGCGGGCGCAGTTCGGCCGATCCGGACCGGCTGCGGGCGTTCGTCGCGTCCACCCGGATCCGGGAGCGCGACCTCGTCGAGTCGGCCGCCCGGCTCCGGGGCGCGTGGTCGGCGTTCACCGCGCACTGCGGCTGGGCGACGGTGGACAGCGCGACGGTGTTCCGTGGCTTCGAGCGGTACCTGCAGGAGAACGCAGCGGACGCCGACTGGGTCGAACGGATCGCGGAGGCCTTCGAGCGCGCGGGCGCCGGACGCCGCCTGTCCAACGCCGTCCTCGACGTCGCCGGCGCGGCGACGATCCCGGCATCGTTCCGGAAGCTCCTCGCCAGCGGAGTGTCCGCGGCCGAGGCCGCGCGCATCTGGTCCGGACTCGGCTTCGCCCGGGACGGCGAGCACGACCTCGCTGCCCTGCCGGTGTCCGTCCTGTCGATGCTCGGGAACCTCGAGGGCATCCCGTACTGGGTGCGGGACACTGCGAACCGGACGGTCCTGGCTGCGCGGTTGCGGCGGCGGAACCTCGACTCGGTGGAGACGGCGGCGCTGCGGAACATCCGGGCAGGGCTCGGTGCGAACCGCTTCCTCATCGCACTCACGGCGGACGTCCCGCCACTCGCAGCCGTGTCCATCGGTGACTTGGACACTGCGACGAACGTCACCTGGGCGGTCCCGGGTATGGGATCCAGCACCCTGCGGACCGTGGACTGGGTACTCGCGGCACAGAACCTCCACGACGAGCAGGAGCTCGCCGGTGGACCCCGGGAGCGCAGTGTGATCGCCTGGCTCGGCTACGACGCGCCGCCCATCCCCAGCGCATCGAACCGTGATCTCGGAGTGTTGCGGGAGACCTCGGCCAAGAGTGGTGCGAACAAGCTGGCAGCGTCGATCCGCGGACTCCTCGCGGCGAGGAACGGTGATGTGCCCCGGACCAACGTCCTCGCGCACTCCTACGGGACGACGACGGCATCGCTCAGTCTCACCAAGCGCGGCGTGCACGTCGATTCGTTCACGTCCATCGCCTCCGCTGGCATCCCCCAGACCATCGAGAGTGCGTCGGAACTCCACGCCGACCACGTCTACGCCGGTCAGGCGCGGAACGTGATGGTCGGCGTGCCGGGCCTGGGTGACCAGTACGCGTACGTCGGTCGCGACTTCAGCTTCCCCTACCGCAGAGACCCGACCAACGGCAGTTTCGGAGCGGAAGTGTTCGGCGCGGACGGGACCGGGAAGTTGCGACCCGTGACCGACCACGGCGTTGCAACGAAGTCGGGCGGCGGATACCTCGACCCGGGAACGGAGTCACTCGCGAACGTCGGGCTCACGACGACGGGCCAAGGCGGATCCGTCACGCGGCCGCGACGGTGAGACGCGCCGCGCGAGGACTGTCAGAGAGAATGCATGCAATGGTCACCGTGCAGCACGCCGTCACCCGTGTCGGGGTCGTGCTCGTCACGGTCGGGTGCCTTGCTGGATGTGCAGGAGGAAACGTGGACGCTCGTCCATCGCAGGGACCCGAGGCCGCCGCGCACGAGGTCACGAGCCTCGTCGACCGAGCGTCCGACGCGCTCGGGGGTGCATGGACGGTCGTGTCGGGACCTCGTCTCGGTCCGTGTCCCGGCGAGGTCGGTCAGGGCGTCGCGTACACCTACGTCAAACGACGCGACGACCGAGGCGACACCGAGGCCGACCTCCGGACGCTCGAGCGGTTGTGGTCCGACGCCGGTCTGGAGACGTCGCGGTTCACCTGGGCCGACGGTGCGATGCGTGGCCTGGAGGGCAGTGGCGCGATGGCTTCGGCGATCAGCTTCCGTTCGTCGGACCTGGGTGGCGGCGACACCCTCCGTGGAACGTCGCGGTGCGCCGCCGGCGACTACGTCGAGATGCGCGAGCGCGGCGAGGAATGACCAGGCCTCCCGTCGCACCCGAGGTCGTCGCGATCGCCGTCGGCGTGATCGTCAGCTCGGGCCTCCTCACGGGCTGCGCCGCGACTGAGCACTTCACGCTGCGGCCCGAGGCCGCGCGGGATCGCATCAGGACACTGGTCGACGATTCGACGGCCGCGCTCGGGGGCGTTTGGGTCGTGGAGGAGGGCCCGAGCCTCGGGACGTGCGTGAACGAGCGCGGCGAGGGTTCGGGCGTCGACTACACGTACATCAAGCGACGCGTCGCGCACGGCGACACGGAACGGGACATCGCCGCACTCGAGCAGCTCTGGCGCAGCCAGGGCCTCGAAACGGCCAGGTTCGAGGACGGGGCCGGCGTGACGATGGGTGTGAACGGCCGAGGTGGACCCGCGCAGGGAGTCGGTCTCTACTCGCTCGAGAGCGGCGATTCGGTGTCCGGCACCTCGTGGTGCGCCGCCGGCGACTTCGTCGAGATGCGTGAGCGTGGCGAGGAGTGACCCTGACGTCAGCGCGTCGTGAGCTCCTGGTAGTCCGGGTGGCGCTCGATCCAGGCCGCGACGTAGCTGCACTGCGGCACGACGCGCAGCGAGCCGGCGCGGACGTCGTCCAGGGCGTGCTCGACGAGGATCGAGGCGTGACCGCCACCGCGGTGCGCCGGATCGACCTCGGTGTGGACGAACCGGATCTCGTCGCCGTCGACCTCGTACGCCGCGAAGCCGATCACCTCGCCGTCCTCGACGAGGGAGTACTGCTGCTTGTCGGTGTCGTTGCGTACCTCGGGTGCTGCCATGACGGGGACGCTACGCCGAACGCCACGACGGAGTCTGTGCGGCGGGCACGACCGAGCCTGTGCAGCCGGGACGATCGGGCCCGTGCAGCAGAATGGGGTCGTGCACAGCGGAGACGATCGCGGCCCGGACCGGGTGGTCCTCGGCGACAACCTCGACGTCCTCCCGACGCTGCCGGACGGGTCGTTCACGCTCGTGTACCTGGACCCGCCGTTCAACACCGGCCGCTACCAACGCCGGCACGCGAGCGCCGCGGTCCGCGACACGACCGGCACCGCCCAGCGCGGCACGACCGGCCCCGCCCGTGCCGACCGCCGCCGCGAGACGGTCACCGGGTTCCGTGGCAGCTCCTACGAGCGGGTGCGCGGTGACCTGATGCGCTTCGATGACCGGTTCGAGGACTACTGGTCCTTCCTCGAGCCCCGCCTGCTCGAGGCGTGGCGGCTCCTCGCCGAGGACGGCACCCTCTACCTGCACCTCGACTACCGCGAGTCGCACTACGCGAAGGTCCTGCTCGACGCGCTGTTCGGGCGTGACGCGTTCCTCAACGAGATCGTCTGGGCGTACGACTTCGGTGCGAAGTCCCGGTCGCGGTGGCCGACGAAGCACGACACGATCCTGGTCTACGTCAAGGACCCGGACCGGTACCACTTCGACTCGGCCGCGGTCGATCGCGAGCCGTACATGGCGCCCGGGCTCGTCACCGCGGAGAAGCGCGAGCGCGGCAAGCTCCCGACGGACGTCTGGTGGCACACGATCGTCTCGCCGACGGGCAAGGAGAAGACGGGCTACCCGACGCAGAAGCCCGAGGGCGTCCTGCGCCGGATCGTGCAGGCGTCGTCGCGCGAGGGCGACTGGGTCCTGGACTTCTTCGCGGGCAGCGGGACGACGGGGGCGGTCGCGCACTCGCTCGGACGCCGCTTCGTCCTGGTGGACGACAACCCGGTCGCGGTGGACGTCATGCGCCGTCGGCTGCCCGACGCGAGGTTCGACGTCGTGGAACCGCCCGCCGCCTCCGCGGTCTGACGCGGGGGCGACGGGCGGTCCGTCAACGGGTGGCGGTCACTCGGCCGAGTGGCGGCCGTGCGCGTGGTCGTCCGGCCTGGAGGCGCGGCTCGGCGCGTCGGCGTCGGCCCCGGTCTGCTGGGTGGTCGCCTCCGGGGCCGTCCCCGGCACGGCGTCGACCGGCGCGGCCGCCGCGTGGGCCGCGCGCGTCCGGACGGCTCCGGTGGTCGTCGGCGGCTCGTCGACCGGGGCGGCGGCGGCGTGCGCCCCGTGCGTGGTCGCGTTCGGCAGCGGCGCACGCGTGTCGTCGCTCGTGGGGGACGCGTCGGACAGTGCCGGTGAGACGGGGGAGGTCGTTCCTCCCGACCATCCCGACCCGATCGCGGAACCGGCGGGGCGGGGCTGCGACGCGACGTCCGGTGAGGTCGGGACGACCGCCATCGAACCGGTGTCCGGCGAGACGAGCGAGCCGGTGCGGGCGGCCGCCTGCTGGGCACCGACGGAGAGCCGGTCGGCGTCGGCGGCGTCCGAGGCTGCTGCCCGTTCGGTGTTCGCGCGGTCCGTGTTCGCCTGCTCCTGCAGCGCCGAGACCTTGCGGAGCGGCGGCACCCGGAAGAACCAGGTGAGGACGAAGGCGAGCAGGATCACGCCGAGCCCGACGTAGTAGACCACGACGGCGGAGTTGCTGAACCCGACGAGGAACGGTCGGGTCAGACGCTTGTCGGCGCCGTTCAGGAACGACGTGTCGCTGGTCGACGAGCTGGTCGAGGAGTTCGCGGCCGAGTCGCCCTTCTTGAGCTGCTTGACGAGGGTCGGGGCGACCTCGTCGACGACGTTCTGCCGCTGGTCCGCGTTCGAGTAGTCGACCTGGAGCGTGCCGTCGACGACCTCGGCGCCCGCCTTCGACGCGGCGGTCTGGAGGGCCTGCTGCTCGGCGGCGGGCTTGGTCGCGGCGACCTGCTGCGCGATGACCGCGTCGGCGGAGGCGGCCGGGACCCGACCGGCGGCCACCTGCTGCTGCACGGCGGCGGTGACCTGCTTCGTGACGGCGGCGTCCGCGGCCTCCTTGGCCTGCACGGCGCCCTTGTCGAGCCCGTTCTGCACGTTCTGCTTGACCGGGTCGACGACCTTGTTCCAGATCTGGTCCATCACGCCCTTGTTGTCCGACGCGTTCGCGACGGACGGGGTGAGGGCGGCGTTGAGGGCGGGCTTGAGGTCGCTCTCGTTCTGCATCGCGGTCGTGATGTTCGTCGGCATCAGGGTGAACAGCACGGAGAGGAGCACGGCCGTGCCCATCGTGCCGCCGATCTGCCGGAAGAACGTCGCCGCACTCGTGGCGACACCGATGTCCCGCGGGCTGACGGAGTTCTGCGCCGCCAGGGTCAGCGTCTGCATGAGCTGTCCGAGGCCGAGGCCGATGCCGAACATGCCGAGCATGAGGAACCACAGCGGGCGGTCGGCGGTCAGGAACGTCAGGACCGTGAAGCCGATCGCGGTGAACGCCGTCCCGGTGATCGGGAAGACCTGGTAGTTGCCGGTCCGGGAGATGATCTGGCCGGACGCGATCGACGAGATCATCAGGCCGAGGACCATCGGGAGCATGGCGAACCCGGACTCGGTCGGGGTGACGCCCTTCACGATCTGCAGGTAGAGCGGGATCGTCAGCATGGCGCCGAACATGCCGAAGCCGACGAGCACCGACAGCACGGCGGACATCGAGAACACCCGCGACCCGAACAGCTTGAGGGGCAGGATCGCGTCGTCCTTCATGGCGCGTTCGACGAGGACGAACGCGATCAGGCCGGCCGCGCCGATCCCGTAGCAGGCGAACGCCCCGGCGGAGCTCCAGCCCCACTCGCGACCCTGCTCGGCGATCAGCAGGAGCGGCACCAACGTGACGATGACGAGGGTCGCGCCCCACCAGTCGATCCGCGGCTTGCCCCGCTCACCGAACTTCGGCAGGTGCAGGAACGTGAGCACCATGAACAGCGCGATGATGCCGATCGGGACGTTGATCAGGAAGACCCAGCGCCATCCGGAGATGAACAGCAGTTCGCCCGAGCCGGCGAAGACACCGCCGACGAGCGGGCCGATGACGCTCGAGATGCCGAAGACGGCCAGGAAGTAGCCCTGGTACTTCGCGCGCTCGCGAGGGGCGAGCATGTCGCCCATGATCGCGAGGGGCAGCGACATCAGACCACCGGCACCGAGGCCCTGCAGCGCGCGGAACCCGGCGAGCATGAGCATCGAGGTGGAGAACGACGCCGCGAACGACCCGACGATGAAGATGCCGATCGCGGTCAGGAACAACGGGCGGCGGCCGAAGATGTCGGACAGCTTGCCGTAGATCGGCGTGGTGATCGTCGAGGCGATCAGGTACCCCGTCGTCACCCAGGCCTGCTGATCGAGGCCGTGCAGGTCGTCGCCGATCGTGCGGATCGCGGTGCCGACGATCGTCTGGTCGAGGGCGCCGAGGAACATGCCGGCCATCAGGCCGTAGATGACCAGCAGGATCTGCCGGTGGCTCATCACGGCGTTCGACGACGTGGTGGGTGCCGCGGGTGCGGTCGCGGTCTGGGTCATGTGCAGGATCTCCCGAAAACTTTGCGCTGGCTGCAAAGTTACATCTGCCGCAAGGTGGGTGGTCACGTCGGGGCGGGTTCCTGAGTGGATCGGCAGCACCGGCGCCGGAACAGTCGGGTCGCGGTCATGAGCGCGCCCCGACGCCGTCACAGTACGCCCGTGCACCGACACGGGTTCCCGTAGCGTGGGTGGGATGACGACGACGCTCGACGATGAGATCGCCCGCACCCTCCGCACCGCGGCGGACCGTGTCCGGACTGCGCTCGGCACGGAGCTCGGCGACCGCGTCGAGCGCGCCCTCGTGCGCACGCTCACCGACACCGTCACGGTCGACGAGGACGGCGCGTTCGTGATCACCGGGGACATCCCCGCCATGTGGCTCCGGGACTCGACGACCCAGATGACCCCGTACCTCCGGCTCGTGGGGGAGTCCCCGGCGCTCGCCGGACTGCTGTGGGCCGTCGTCGCCCGGCAGGTCCGGCTCATCGAGCACGACCCGTACGGCAACTCGTTCAACCGTGGGCCGACCGGCGCGCACTACGACGACCACGACCTGAACGCGGATCCGCTCGTGTGGGAGCAGAAGTACGAGGTCGACAGCCTGGCGTACCCGGTGACGTTCGCGCACGCGCTCTGGCGGGCGACCGGGTCGACCGCCGTGCTCGACGAACGGGCGCACCGGGTCTTCCGGACCGTCGTCGACCTGTGGACGACCGAGCAGGACCACGACCGGTCGCCCTACCGGTTCGTCCGGTCCGGCGCGATCGCGACCGAGACCCTCGCCCGTGACGGCCGCGGGACGTCGGTCGCCGTGACGGGCATGACGTGGAGCGGGTTCCGACCGTCCGACGACGCCTGCACGTACGGGTACAACGTGCCGGCGAACCTCTTCGCGGCGCAGGCGCTGCTCGCGATCGCGGCGATCGCCCGCTCGGTCTGGGAGGACGGAGCGCTCGCCGCGGACGCCGACCGGCTCCGTGCGGCGATCACGGCGGGCGTCGCCCGGCACGGTGTGGTCACTGGCCCGTCCGGCGACCCCGTGTACGCCTACGAGGTCGACGGGCTCGGCGGTGTGCTGCTGATGGACGACGCGAACACCCCCTCGCTGCTGTCACTGCCGCTCGACGCTCCGGACGTCGTCGACCGGACCGTGTGGGAGGCGACGCGGTCGTTCGTCACCTCGCCGGCAAACCCGTTCTGGTTCTCCGGCACCGTCGCGTCCGGGGTCGGGAGTCCGCACACGCTGCCGCGGCGGGTGTGGCCCATCGCCCTGGCCGTCGAGGGCCTGGTGTCGTCGTCGGCGGGGCGGCGTCGCGAGGTCCTCGACGTGCTCGTGGCGACGGACGGCGGTACGGGCGACATGCACGAGTCGTTCGACGTCGACGACCCGACGCGGTACTCGCGGCCGTGGTTCTCGTGGGCCGACGCGATGTTCTGCGAGCTGGCGCTGGCGACGGCGTCCGAGGATGTCCGCTCGGTCGCAGGATGACGTCGGCCGTCCGGGCGTGATCCACCCTCGACAGCGGTCGTCGGTTCTGCCAGTGTGTTATCGCTTGATAACCGCAAGGAGGATCGTCCCACGATGAGCACGCGGCGCCCACCGGCACGTCTCGACGAGCTGCTCGACGCAGCGGTCTCGGCGTTCGCGGCCCGCGGGTACTTCGGCACGACCACCGCGCAGGTGGCGGCGCGGATGGGCGTCTCCCAGCCGTACGTCATCCAGACCTTCGGCTCGAAGCGTGAGCTCTTCCTGCGGACGCACGCGCACGCCGGCGAGCGCATCGTGGCGGCCTTCCGAGGAGCCGCGGGCGACACGTTCGACCCCGCGCAGCTGGGAGCGGCGTACATGCGACTCGTCCGGACCGACCTCTCATCCGTGCTCGTCCATGCACACGCCTTCTCCGCTGCTCCCGCGGAACCGGCGATCGCCAGCGAGGCGCGGCGACTGTTCCAGGCGATCACCGCCGCAGTCCGTGCCGCGGGCGCCTCGGTCCAGGAGGCCGCTGCGTTCCTCGGCCGCGGCATGCTCATCAACAACCTGCTCCTCATGGACGCCGCCGGGTCGTCCGACGACGCCGACGTGCTCGCCGTCGTCGCGGCGATCCTCGGCCCGTCGACCCCGTCCCATCCACCGACCGACACAGGACCGAGATGACCGAACACGTCCCGTTCACCGACAACGTCACCGACCTCTCCAACGAGGACGGTTACCAGTTCGAGTTCCGTTGCGAGCGCTGCGGCAACGGCTTCCGCTCGGCCTTCCGCAGAGACCCGCGGTCGACCGGTCAGAAGCTCGCACGCGGGATCAGCGGCTTCCTCGGCGGTCCACTCGCGCAGGTGGGGTACATGGCCGACCGGCTCCTCGACCGGGGGACGAACTCGCCCGCGAAGGACGACGCGCTCCGAGCGGCGACCGCCGAGATCGCGCCGCGGTTCCACCAGTGTCGGGGCTGCGGCGACTGGGTCTGCGGCGACGGCTGCTGGAACACCGACGTCGGACAGTGCGCACGCTGCTCGCCGGTCGGCGTCGAGGAACTCGCCAGGCTCCAGGCGGAGGCCCGCCGGAACCAGATCCAGCAGCGGCTCGAGACCGTGGACCTCGTCGGAGGCGTGTCCCTCTCCGAGCAGGCACGGCCCACCTGCCCGTCGTGCGGCGCGCAGACCCGCGGTGGGAAGTTCTGCGTCGACTGCGGAACACCACTCGCCACCACCCGCTCCTGCGCCGGCTGCGGTGCGGACCTGTCGCAGGGCGCACGCTTCTGCGGTGCGTGCGGGACGGCGGCGTGAACCGGGGAACCGCCCGCTCCCGGAGCGTGCTGCTCGTCACGGTCGGACTGGTCGCAGCGCTGTCCGGATGCGCCGTGAGCAGTGGGGACGGCGCGCGGACGGCGAGCACTGCGGACGCGTCGAAGGCCGCTCCAGCGACGGCGACGGCGACCGCGACGCCGTCGGCCCGGCCGACGACCACCGCGGCGTCCGAGGACCGCGTTTCGTCCTTCTGCGCCGCGAACACCGCGGCGGCGGCGGCCGTGACGGGCACGGTCGCCGAGGACATCACCGCACGGCAGGAGCAGGCGGACGCCACTCGCGCCCTGCTCCCCGTCCCGGGCGCGTCTCCGCAGGTCGCAGCGGGCGCGGAGAAGTTCCTCGCCGCCGCCGAGGAGACCGTCGCGATCCTCCGGTCCTTCCCTCCCGAGAGCAAGGTCGCCGACGTGGGCACCGATCCGCGCTTCCTGCAGTCGTCCGCGTTGCGGGACGCCGCGAGCGACGCGGACTACCGGACCTTCCTCGGCTGGGTGATCGAGACCTGCTCGTCCACCCGCTGATCAGCCCTCCGACGTTCCCTCGCTCCGTGCCGCCTGCTCGAGTGCCTCCTGGAACCGCTCGTCGACCTCGATGCGCATCGCTCCGGTCTCCTCGTCGAAGCCGGACACCGCGCTGACCTGCCCGTTGCGGGAGAAGAGCAGCAGGGGGCTGAGCTGACCGCCCGGCAGCCCACGCTCCTGGGTGGTGAGGACCTGCAGGAGCATCCCGGCGAGCGTCTGCACGGCCTGGAGACCGTCGGCGTCCCGGATCGGCGCTGCCAGCAGCAGGTGCCGGTGCGGGATCGCGAACACGGTGCCGAACGGGGACGATCCGAACAGCGCCGGCAGGTTCACGGCCTTCGAGGCGACGAACAGCGACTCGCCCTCGACGACGAACACGCCGGGAGCGATCTCGGCGTGGCCGTCGACGGGTTCGTCGTCCGTGTTGAGCTGTCCGATCGCGAAGAGCTCGTCGACGCCCAGGGCGAGCTTCGGCAGCGCCGACGCGGACAGTGTGCTCACCATCGTCGGGTAGTCGACGCACAGCCCCAGGACGAGCCCCGGGGCGAACGGGCGCGCGTAGGACAGGTCGGCGGGGTCGGACGGTGTCCCGCCGTGCTCGGACAGGATCCGCAACCGGATGCGGTCACGCAGTTCGTCGGCGCCGAGGTCCTCCGGTGCGGGCTCGCTGTACGCCTGGATCATCCGGTCGAAGTGGTCGGCGACCATGTCCGCCTGCACCGCCGGCGGTTCGCCGTGCACCTGTGCCGCCAGGTTCTCGAGCAGGAACACCCGACCGTCCGTGCCGACCAGTCGTGCCCGCTCGCCCGGCAGCACCTCGACGGTCGTCTCCATGCCCCGCTCGGCGAGGGCGCGCTGCGCGAGCACGACGAGCGACGGCGGGGAGCCCTCGGACTCCTCGCGGCGGCCTCGCCCGAACCATCCCACGGGTGCCTCAGCCGCCGAGAGCGGCGTCCACGATCTCCTTGGCCTCGCGCTGCACCTGTTCGAGGTGCTCCTGCCCGACGAAGCTCTCGGCGTAGATCTTGTACACGTCCTCGGTGCCGGAGGGGCGGGCGGCGAACCACGCCCTGTCCGTGACGACCTTCACGCCGCCGACCGCCGCGTCGTTGCCCGGGGCCTTCGAGAGCTTCGCGGTGATCGGGTCGCCGGCGAGGGTCTCCGCCGTGATGGCGTCACCGTCCAGCTTGGACAGCCGCGCCTTCTGGTCCTTGCTCGCCGCCGCGTCGACGCGCTGGTACACGGGGTCCCCGAAGCGCTCGGTCAGCTCGTCGTACAGCTGCGAGGGCGTCTTGCCCGTGACGGCGATGATCTCCGACGCGAGGAGCGCCAGGATGATGCCGTCCTTGTCGGTCGTCCACGCCGTGCCGTCCTTGCGGAGGAACGACGCGCCCGCGGACTCCTCGCCGCCGAACGCCACCGAGCCGTCGATCAGGCCGGGCACGAACCACTTGAAGCCGACCGGGACCTCCCACAGGCGTCGGCCGAGCGACTCGGCGACCTTGTCGATGATGCTCGACGACACCAGGGTCTTGCCGATGGCGGCGTCCTCGCGCCAGGCCGGACGGTGGGCGTAGAGGTACTCGATCGCCACCGCGAGGTAGTGGTTCGGGTTCATCAGGCCGCCGTCGGGCGTGACGATGCCGTGCCGGTCGGAGTCGGCGTCGTTGCCGGTCAGGACGTCGAACTCGTCCTTCCGGGCAACCACGGACGCCATCGCGCTCGCGCTCGACGGGTCCATCCGGATCTTGCCGTCCCAGTCGAGCGTCATGAACGACCAGGTCGGGTCGACGTCCGGGTTCACCACGGTGAGGTCGAGCCCGTAGTGGTCGCGGATGCGGTTCCAGTACGGCAGCGATGCGCCGCCGAGCGGGTCGGCTCCGATCCGCACACCTGCGCGCTTGATGGCGTCGATGTCGATGATGTTCTCGAGGTCGGCGACGTAGTTGCCGAGGAAGTCGTACCGGTCCGGCGATGCCTGCTCGGTGCGTCGAACGTCGGCGTTGCCGCCGGCGATGATCGCGTTCGCGCGCTCGGCGATCCAGCTCGTGGCGTCGCTGTCGGCCGGGCCGCCGTGCGGCGGGTTGTACTTGAAGCCGCCGTCACGGGGCGGGTTGTGGCTCGGGGTGATGACGATGCCGTCCGCGGTGTCGCTGTGCCCGGCGCGGTTGTAGGCGATGATGGCGTGGCTCAGCGCGGGGGTCGGCACGTAGCCGTTCTCGCTGTCCGCCAGCACGTGCACGCCGTTCGCGGCGAGGACCTCGAGCGCGGTGCGTTCGGCCGGGCCGGAGAGCGCGTGGGTGTCGCGGCCGATGAAGAGCGGGCCGTCGGTGCTCTGCGACCTGCGGTACTCGACGATCGCCTGCGTGATCGCGGCGATGTGGGTGTCGTTGAACGCGGAGTCGAGCGACGAGCCGCGGTGGCCCGAGGTGCCGAACACGACCTGCTGCTCGGGGACGGAGACGTCCGGCACGCGCTCGTGGTACGCGGCGATGAGGGCGTCGAGGTCGACGAGGTCGTCTGCTGTGGCGGGTGTGCCGGCGCGGTCGTTCATGCGTCCATCCTGGCATCGCCCCGCTCGGCGCGCTCAGGTCCGGACGGTGGCGGCGCGACGGCGCGGGCACGGTGGCGGCGCGACGGCGCGGGCACGGTGGCGGCGCGACGGCGCGGGCACTGCGACTGGACCCACGTGCTGCTCGCCCGGACGACGGGTGCACGTGGTACGTGCAGCGCACATGTCGTCCGGACGAGCAGATCGCGGGTCGGGCCGGATCGGGCAGGGCCCGGTCGGTCGCGCGTCAGGCGGTGCGGAACGATCCCGTCGCCGTGCGCAGCGAGCCGGTGGCCGTGCGCGTCGAGGACGTGGCGGTGCCGGGTCGACGGAACTGCGAGTCGACGAACCGGCCGAGTGTGCGGCCGGAGCCGGTGCCGGTGTAGCTGCCGACCGGTCGCCAGGCGGCGTCCACCGCGTAGGCGCCGATCTCGTCGCGGGTCTCGAGGCCGGTCACGTACGCGCCGCCCAGGGGGTTCTGACGGTTCTGCATGGGTGCTCCTCGTCGTCGTGCCGAGGGTCGACGGTCACCGGGCCGGCGACCACGACACCGTCGGCCTGATGCACCAACGGTACCGCTTTCTTTTGCATCATGCAAAGAAAGGATTGCTCAGGCGACGAGCTCGCAGAAGGTCCGTCCGCTCGCGGTCCAGCTCTGCCGGGCGACGAGGCCGACCGAGTCGGCGTGGTCGAGCAGCGCCTCGACACCCACCTCGGCCCAGGGGAAGCCAGCGCTCTCGTGCCCGTCGGCGTCGACGACCCGTGCGGTGTACACCCGGTCGGCGCGACGGTCGACGTGGGTCTCGACGACGATCCGGCCGCCCGGGCGCACGATCTCGGCGCAGCGGGCGAGCAGTGCCGCCGGGTCGCCGCCGATGCCGATGTTCCCGTCGATGACGAGCGCGGTGTCCCAGTGGCCCTCGTCGGGGACCGGGTCGAACACGGAGCCCTGCATGGCCGTGCCGCCGGAGCGCTGGGCGATCGCCACGGCATCGGCGGAGACGTCGACGCCGAGTGCCGGGATCCCGAGCGTCCGCGCGGCGACGAGCATCCGACCCGGCCCGCAGCCGATGTCGATCACGGCGCCGTCGACGCCGTCGAGGAGCGAGCGGTCCACCCGGTCCGCAGCAGCACTCCACCGGCCGACGTCGAGGGTCACGGCGGAGCCCGGTCGCGAGGTGTCGGTGAGCCGGATGCGGCCGTCCGTCCGGAGTGCGCGGGCGTACGGTTCCCCGCCGCCGGCACCGAAGGACACGGGTGCGTGCATGGTCATCGGAGGCTCCCCTCGGTGTGGGCGAGTGCCCGCTCGGTGTGCAGGGCCCGGGCGAACCGGGAGTCCGGCACGAGGGCGGCGACGCGTTCGGCGTCCGACACGGTGTCGACGTCGAGCAGCGGCGCGAGGATCCCCACGTCGAGGCCGGCGTCGGTCAGCCGCGCGAGCTGGACCGCCCCGGTGTCGTCGCGGGACATCGGGACGCCGCGGAGCAGGTCGCCCGACGGCTCACGCAGGGCGAGCGACCAGAAGCCGCCGTCCTCCGCGGGCCCGAACCAGCCGTCGCGCGACGCGTCGTCGAACACCGGAGCCAGGTCGGCCGGACCGCACTGCGGCGTGTCCATGCCGACGAGCAGCAGCGGGCCGTCGACCGCATCGAACAGGAAGCCGAGGCGCTCGTCGAGGCCGCCGCCCGGCTGGTGCAGCACGTCGAAGCCCGCGGCGCCCTCCGGGAGGACCTCGCCGTCGAAGAACAGGAGCCGTCGGGCGGCCGGCAGCGCCCGGACCGTCGCGAGGGTGTCGGCGAGGCTCGCGGCGGCGACGCGCGCGGCGCCCTCCGGGGTGAGGGCCGGCGTCAGCCGGGTCTTGACCCGACCCGGCAGGCACTCCTTCGCGACGACCGCGACCGTGACGGCGGCGAGCGCCGGGTCGGAGCCGTTCCGCGGCGTCACGAGCGGACCCCTTCCGTGGCGGCGTCGAGCGTGTCGGACGGGGCGCCGGCCACGTGGCCCGGCCGAGCGGGCGGGACGGGGGTGCGCCGCGCCTCCCGGCGGTACGTGCGCAGGAGGCGCGACATGTCCTTGACGGCGTTGACGGTGCCGCGCAGCGTGCCGGTCACCTTGCTGTCGCCGATGCGCTGGGCGTACCCGATGTCGGACTCGTCGACGCGCCAGCCGGCGGCGTGCGCCGCGAGGACCATCTCGAGCGGGTAGCCGCTGCGCCGGTCCTGCAGGTCGAGGGCGACGAGGCCCTCGCGGCGCATCACCCGCATCGGACCGAGGTCGCGCAGCCGGTAGCCGGTCGCGCGGTGCATCAGCACGGCGAGGACCCGGTTCGCGAACCGTGCGTGCGGTGCCCAGGCTCCCGGCGTCGTCGGCACCCGACGGCCCAGGGCGAGGTCGGTGCGTCCGGTGGCGACCCGGGCGACGAGCGGGACGAGTTCGGCGGGGTCCATGGACGCGTCCGCGTCGCAGAAGGCGACGTACTCGGCGGTGGCGGCGGCGACGCCGGCGGCGCACGCGGAGCCGAAGCCCTTGACCGGCTCGGTGACGACGAGCGCCCCGTGGGCGCGGGCGACGTCCGCCGAGCCGTCCGTCGAGCCGTTGTCGACGACGATCGCCCGGTAGCCGCGCGGCAGACGGCCGAGCACCTCGGGGAGGGCATCGGCCTCGTCGAGGCAGGGGAGGATGACGTCGACGTTCATGTCAGCCATTCGGCGCCCTGGGCCCGATCGACTGGTCGCGGCGTCGTGCGCGTGTGTCGCCGCTGTGGTGCGGTCGGTCTCGTCGGCCGGCTGTCGATCCATGCCCTCGACACAACACGCGTTCGCCGTGTGGGGTACGGGAGGGGCGTCCCCCGGTGGACGATCCGCGCACTCCTTGCGCGGGGAGTCCCCTGATCGGGGGACAGGCGCGCCCGGGTCGGGTGCGCGGGCGCGCAGCGCGTTCGCGCTCGCGCTCGCGCGCTCCCGTGCCGGCCCCGGCGCGCCGAGAGCGCATGTTGTGTCGCGTTCGGGGCCGCGGAGCGGCACGTCGTGCCCCCTCGGCGGACGTGAGCGGCGTGTCCCGCCCGCTCGGGGGGCGACGCAACGGCCTGGAGGCACGGTGCCGGTCCGCCGGGTCGGCACCACGCCTCCAGGCGGTCGCCCCTGACCCGACCCGCGCGCACTCGCGCACGACCGCGCACGACCGCGCACGACCGCGCGCACCGAGAGTGCACGTTGTGTCGTGTTCGGGGCCGCGGAGCGGCACATCGCGCCCTCTCGGCGGACGTGAGCGGCGTGTCCCGCCCGCTCGCGTTCCGCCCGGACCGGCGGGACCGCGCGCCCGCCCGCTCGCGCCCCGCCCGGACGGGCGGGACCGCGCGCCCGCCCGCTCGCGCCCCGCCCGGACCGGCGGGACCGAGCGCCCGCCCGCCCTACCGCACGGCCGCGCGCAGCGGCGCCGACGCGAACTCGCGCATCCCGCGCTCGAACTCGACGCCCGCCCGCCACCCGAGCTCGGCGGCGATGCGCTCCGACGACGCGGTGACGTGCCGGACGTCCCCGAGCCGGTACTCGCCGGTCACGACGGGCCGGGGGCCTTCCGGGCCGGCGATCGCCGCGGCCATCTCGCCGATCGTGTGCACGACGCCGGAGCCGACGTTGTACGCGCGGAACGACTCCGACGGCAGGTCGGCGGTCGCGGCGATGGACGCGGCGTTCGCCCCGGCGACGTCGTCGACGTGCACGAAGTCGCGTCGCTGGCGGCCGTCCTCGAAGACGCGCGGAGCCTCTCCGCGGGCGAGTGCCGAACGGAACAGTGACGCGACACCGGCGTAGGGGGTGTTCGCCGGCATGCCCGGGCCGTACACGTTGTGGTACCGGAGCGCGATCGCCCGTCCACCGGTCGCACGGGCCCACGATGACGCGAGGTGCTCCTGCGCCACCTTCGTCTGGGCGTAGACGTTGCGCGGGTCGAGCGTCGCCGACTCGTCGATCAGCCCGGGACGCAGCGGTTCGCCGTCGTCGCCGATCGGGTCGAAGCGACCGGCGTCGAGGTCCTCACGGCGGCGTGCCGGCGGCCGCACGGGGGTCCCGGCGGCGGTCGTGTACGCGCCCTCGCCGTAGACGACCATCGAGCTCGCGACGACCAGCCGGCCGATGCCGTGTCGATCCATGCCGGCGAGCACGTGTGCGGTGCCGGCGTCGTTCGACGAGACGTAGTCCGGGGCGTCCTGGAAGTCGACCCCGAGCCCGACCTTGGCCGCCTGGTGGCACACGACGTCGACCCCGTCGAGGGCGGCGTCGAGCGCGACGCGGTCCCGGACGTCCCCGTGCACGAACTGGATTCCCTGCTGCTGGTGGGCGGTGACGACCTCGGCGGGGTCGCCGTGCACGTCGTCGCGGAGGGAGTCGAGCACCCGGACCTCGTACCCGTCGGCGCGGGCGCGGCGGACGATCGCGGAACCGATGAAGCCGGCGCCGCCGGTGACGAGCAGGCGGGTCACGCGGTGGCGCCGGTCGTCGTGGAGCCGGCGCTCGCGTGGGCGCGTTCGCTCGCCTCGGCGGGCACGAGCTCGCGCGGGGTGTAGTCCTCCGGGACCGCCGCGACGATCGACCCGATCGCGCGGACGATCACCTCGTTCGCCCGGGCGAGCCGTTCCATCACCAGGGCGTGCGTCACCGGGGCTTCGCCGGCCGCTGCGGCGTCGTCCTCGCTGGGCGCCAGACCGGCGTCCGCGTCGGTCACGAACGACAGGTTCACGGTCCCGATGCCGAGCTCCGCGGCGAGCGGGACCTCCGGCGTCATCGTCATGTTGATCGTGTGGCCACCGGCCTCGCGCATCCACACCGACTCGGCGCGCGTCGAGAACCGCGGCCCCTGGATCACGACGCACGTGCCCGTCGGACGGAACGGCACGTCGAGCCCGGCGATGGCGTCGATGGCGGCGCGCCGGAGCACCGGGTCGAACGGGTCGGCGAAGGACAGGTGCTGCACGGCGTCCTCGAAGAAGGTGTCCGCCCGGCCCCAGGTCCGGTCGATGAGCTGGTCGGTCACGACGAACGTGCCGGGCGCGTAGTCGGGGTGCAGGCCGCCGACGGCGCTCGACGACACCAGCGCCCGCACGCCCAGCGACCGCAGCGCCCAGAGGTTCGCGCGGTGGTTGATGCGGTGCGGTGCGACCGAGTGCGTCCGACCGTGGCGGGTGAGGAAGGCGACGCGCTTGCCCGACATCGTGCCGATGCTGATCGGGCTCGACGTGGGGCCGAACGGGGTGTCGACGTCGACCTCGTCCGCAGTGCCGGCCTCGAAGAGCTCGTACAGGCCCGACCCGCCGATCACCCCGATGCCCACTCGCGTCTCGTCCACAGCCCCGGTCGTGGTCACGTCGTCCTCCACAGGTCCTCCGAATGGTCCTCGGCGCGTTCCGCGCGCTCGTTACGCTACTGGGACCGCCCCCGGACCGACCGGGAGCGGGCACCCTTCCCACCTGTTCGGAGGCGCACGTGCGAACGATCGGTCAGCACCGTGACGAGATCGCCGCGCTGGTCGCGCCGGTCCTGTCCCGCAGACGTTCAGGCCTGGAGGCACGGGGCATCGACGACCTCGCGACCGGGGCCGGCGCCGGACGCGGTCACCGGGTGCTCGGGCGGGCCGTCGTCTCACCGGTGCCCCTCCCACCGTTCGACAACAGCCAGATGGACGGCTTCGCCGTCCGTTCCGCCGACGCCGGACGGGTCCTCCGCGTGGTGGCGCCGATCCCGGCCGGTGTGGTGCCCGCGCCGTTGGAGCCGGGCAGCGCGGCCCCGATCATGACCGGTGCGCGCATCCCGACCGGGGCGGACGCTGTGTTCCCGGTGGAGTCCACCGGGCCCGGTTCGTTCCCGGCGGCACTGGCGCTCGCCGAGGTCACCGTTCCCGACGGGCTGGCAGCCGGGACGTTCGTGCGCGCGATCGGCACCGACCTGCCGAGCGGGGGCGAACTCGCTCCGGCGGGGGCCGCCGTGACGCCCGCGCTGCTCGGGACCCTCGCGGCCGCCGGGGTCACGACGGTCGACGTCGTCCGACAGCCCCGGGTGCTCGTCGTCTCCACCGGCTCGGAGCTCCAGGGCGCGGGGGACGCCACGATCGGCGACGCGAACGGCATCGCGTTGCGGGCGGCCCTGGCCGAGGTCGGGGTGGTCTCCCGCTCGGTGCGGGTGCCGGACGACGTGGCCACGTTCACCGCCGCGCTCGACGACGCGGTGGGCGACTGGGCCGACCTCGTGCTCACCACCGGGGGCATCAGTGCCGGGGCGTACGAGGTCGTCCGGCAGGCGCTCGAGCCGCGCGGCCTCGCCGTGACGCCGGTCGCGATGCAGCCGGGCGGCCCGCAGGCGTTCGGCACGGTCGAACTCGCGGGGCGTCCGGTGCCGGTCGTGTCCTTCCCCGGCAACCCCGTGTCGGCGCTGGTGTCCTTCGAGGTGTTCCTCCGGCCGGTCCTCGCGGCCGACGCCGGGACCGCCGCCGAACGCCCGACCGAGGTGCTGCCCGCCGCCGAGGCGACGACCTCGCCCGAGGGCAAGCACCAGGTCCGGCGCGGCCGTGTCGAGGACGGGCGCGTGCACTTCGTCGGCGGTCCGAGTTCGCACCTGCTCGCCCACTACGCCGCCGCCACGCACCTCGTGCACATCCCGGTCGGCACCGCCGCCGTCGAACCGGGGGACCCGCTGACCGTCTGGAGTCTCCGATGACCGAACGCGCACCGTCCGAACCCGACCTCACCCACGTCCGCGCCGACGGCAGCGCGCACATGGTGGACGTCTCCGAGAAGGCCGTCACCGCGCGGTCGGCCGCCGCGACCGCGACGCTCGTCACGCGGCCGGAGGTCGTGGCCCGCATCCTCGACGGGTCCCTGCCCAAGGGCGAGGTCATCGGCACCGCCCGGATCGCTGCGATCATGGCGGTGAAGCAGACCTCGTCCCTCATCCCGCTCTGCCACCCGCTGCCGATCGCCGGGGTCGAGGTCGACATCACCGGCGACGGTGACCGCGTCGTGGTCGAGGTCTCGGTGCGCACCACCTCGCGGACCGGTGTCGAGATGGAGGCGCTGACCGGGGCGAGCGTCGCGGCGCTGACCGTGTACGACATGGTGAAGGCCGTCGACCGGACGGCCACGATCACGGACGTCCGGGTGCTCGAGAAGCACGGCGGCCGGTCCGGGGACTGGAGCAACCGATGACCTCGCAGCCGACCAGGGGCCGCGCAGCCGTCGTGGTCGTGTCGACCCAGGCAGCGACCGACCCCGCGCTCGACCGCACCGGGCCGGTCATCTCGGCCTGGCTCCGCGAGCGCGACTTCACCGTGGCGGAACCGATCATCGTCCCGGACGGCGGACCGATCGCCGACACGGTCGCCGCCGAGCTCCTCGTCGATGCCCGCGTCGTCGTCACCACGGGCGGCACCGGCGTCACCCCGACCGACCGGACCCCCGAGGCGATCGCGCCGCTCATCGACCTCGAGCTGCCCGGCATCACCGAGGAGATCCGGCGTCGCGGTCTCGCCGGAGCCGGGCCGACCGCGCTCCTCAGCCGCGGCGTCGCCGGGATCGCCAGCGGGGGCACCCTCATCGTCACCCTGCCGGGCTCGCGTGGCGGGGTCGCGGACGGGCTCGCCGTGCTCGACGGACTGCTCGACCACTTGCTCGCGCAGGTGGCGGGCGACGGTCACGCGCCGCGGAGTGCCTCGTGAGCGCCGCCGCAGCGTCCTCGGCTGCTCGGGTCCTCGTGGCCGACGTCGTCGACCGGTCGATCACCGTCGACGAGGTCGCCGCGGTCGTCGCCACCGACCAGGACGGTGCGGTCGTCACGTTCGCCGGGGTCGTCCGTGACCACGACGGCGGGAAGGGGGTGACCGCACTGGAGTACGAACGGCACCCGAGCGCCGGCGACGTCATCGCCGAGGTGGCACGGACGATCGCGGAGGCTCACCCCGAGGTCCGCATCGCCGTGCTGCACCGCGTCGGAGCGCTCGGGATCGGGGACGTTGCGCTCGCCGCAGCGGTGTCGTCCCCGCACCGGGCCGAGGCGTTCGCCGCGTGCGGAGCCCTCGTCGACCTGGTGAAGGAACGGGTGCCGATCTGGAAGCACCAGCGGTTCACCGACGGTTCCGACGAGTGGGTCGCCGCCCTCTGACGGACCCCGGCGGGATCTGGTTGGGTCGGAGTCGATGACCGACACCGCAGCAGCCGCAGAGTGGCGCTGGGCCCTCGCAGCCGAACGGGCAGAACGTGTGCTCGACGGTGATGCGCAGCCGCGTGTCTCGCTCCCTCTGGTCGCGGGCGCCCTCGTCGTCGCCGAGGGCGCGCTCGTCGTTGTGGCGACGTCGTTCGGCCCCGACGACGTCGGGCGGCGGCTGACCGCGATCGTCGGCGCGGTGACCGGTCTCCTGGTCGTGGTCGTGGAGGTGGTCCGGGCGTTGCGCGAGCGTGCGCGGCCGTCCGCAGAGGAACCCGTGATGAAGGGCCTCCTCCGTCGTGAGCAGTCCGCGGTCGTGCGGTCCATCCGGCAACGCAGTCCCGTGCCGGACGACCGCCTCGACGTCGTCCGTGCCACTGCGGTGCAGCAGGCTCGGGGAAGGACGCTCCCCGCGGCCTGCGCCCAGCCCCTGGTGTGGACCGGGTGCGCGGTGTCCGGAGTCGACCTGTGGCAGGTGTACGCCGTGCTCGCGATGCTCTGGGTCCTCATCGCGGCCACCACCTTCCGTGAGGTCCTCCTCGCGCGGCGCTTCCTCGGACCAGAGCCTGAACGGTCGTGAAGCAGACCGTTGCCGGATCGCAATCACGGCACGCGTTCGGGGCGTAGCGCCGGTTCCGAGCGGATCCATAGAATCCGACCTCATGAGCGTGCTGCTGTACGGGGCCGGAGTGGTCCTGCTGGTCTTCGCCCTGATCGACATCCTGACGAAGGGCGACGACCAGGTGCGCGGCCTGCCGAAGATCGCCTGGGTCTTTCTCGTGATCCTCGTCCCGGTCGTCGGCAGCATCGTGTGGTTCGCCGTCGGGCACGACTGGAGCCAGGGCGACCGGAACCACGGCCGGTACCTCGAGCCGAAGCGTCACGAGGACCAGTACGCGAGTCTCGGTCACGCCCGTGCCGCGCACGGCGACAAGCGGGTGACCGGCACGGAGCAGGAGCTCGCCGAGCTCGAGCGTGAGATCGAGTACTGGGAGGCCCAGGCGCGACTGCGCCGTGCCAAGGAGGCCGCGGGCGAGGGCGAGCCGACCCCGGGGAGCTGAGCCGCGCCTCCCGGCCGGTCGAAGCCGCGCAGCTGTGTGGTGACCCGACCGCGGACGATGCCGCCGTCGCGGTGACCCGACCCGGAACGACGACGCCGATGTCGTACGACGTCGGACGTGTCGTTCCTGCGCGCCTGCAACAGTTGCGGGCGCGCGATTGCGACGACGCCGATGTCGCACGACGTCGGACGTGTCGTTCCGAGTCGGTCCGCACCCCCGCACCACGCACCCCCGCCAGCCGCCTACCCTTGACGGGTGGCTCATCTCCTCGGCGCCGAGAACCTGCATCTCGAGTTCCCCACCAAGGTCGTCTTCGACAGCGTCACCCTCGGCATCGACGAGGGTGACCGCATCGGTGTCGTCGGCCGGAACGGCGACGGCAAGTCGACCCTCCTCGCCCTGCTGTCCCAGCGCCTCGAGCCGGACGGCGGCCGGGTCACGCACCGCCGCGGTCTGACGGTCGGCTACCTCGACCAGCGCGACATCCTCCCCGCCGGCGAACTCGTCGGCAGCGTCGTCGTCGGCGACCGTGAGGAGCACGAGTGGGCTGGTGACCCGAAGATCCGCGACATCATCGGCGGACTCGTCTCGGACATCCCGTGGGACGTGTCGGTCGACGAACTCTCCGGCGGTCAGCGACGGCGGGTGGCGCTCGCACGGCTGCTGGTCGGCGACTGGGACGTGCTGTTCCTCGACGAGCCGACGAACCACCTCGACGTCGAGGGGATCCAGTGGCTCGCGGAGCACATCAACCGGCGGTGGTCCGCGAACCAGGGCGGCCTCGTCGTCGTGACGCACGACCGGTGGTTCCTCGACGCGGTGTCGACCGACACGTGGGAGGTCCACGACGGGGTCGTCGAACCCTTCGAGGGCGGCTACGCGGCGTACATCCTGCAGCGCGTCGAGCGCGACCGGCAGGCCGCGGCGAGCGAGCAGCGCCGGCAGAACCTGGCCCGCAAGGAGCTCGCGTGGCTCCGCCGCGGTGCCCCGGCCCGCACGAGCAAGCCGAAGTTCCGCATCGACGCCGCGAACGCCCTCATCGACGACGTGCCGCCCATCCGCGACACGGTGGCGCTGGCGAAGACCGCAACCGCGCGGCTCGGCAAGGACGTCGTCGACCTGCTCGACGTGAGCGTGTCCTTCGACGGCACGCAGATCCTCGACCGCATCGAGTGGCGGATCGCGCCGGGGGAGCGGACCGGCATCCTGGGGCCGAACGGTGCCGGCAAGTCGACGCTCCTCAGCCTGGTGTCCGGACGGCTGCAGCCGACGAGCGGCCGGGTGAAGACCGGCAAGACCGTGCAGGTCGCCGTCCTCGACCAGCAGCTCGCCGACCTCGCGCAGTTCGCCGACGACCGCGTCCGCGAGGTCGTCGCGCGCAAGAAGACGAGCTACGTGGCGGACGGCAAGGAGATGACGCCGTCGCAGCTGCTCGAGCGACTCGGCTTCACCTCGGCGCAGCTCTCGACGCCCGTCAAGGACCTGTCAGGCGGGCAGAAGCGCCGGCTGCAGCTCATGCTCATCCTGCTCGACGAGCCGAACGTGCTCATCCTCGACGAGCCCACCAACGACCTCGACACCGACATGCTCGCCGCGATGGAGGACCTCCTCGACACCTGGCCGGGCACGCTCCTCGTCGTGAGCCACGACCGGTACCTGCTCGAGCGCGTCACCGACCAGCAGTACGCCGTGCTCGGCGGACACCTCCGGCACCTGCCTGGCGGCGTCGACGAGTACATGCGGCTCCGGTCGTCCGGCGCCGGTGGCGGAACCGCTTCGGCGGCTGCCGCCGCGTCTGCCGGGAGGCCCGACACGGCTGGCGGGACCGGCTCGGCCGGTGCTGCGGCCGGGTCCGGTACCGCCGGGTCCGTCGGTGCTGCTGCCGCTGGTTCAGCGGCTGCCGCGTCGTCGTTGTCCGGCGCCGACCGTCGCGCCGCGGAGAAGGAGATGTCGGCGCTCGACCGTCGGATCGCCCGCGTGGGGGACGAGCGCAAGAAGCTCCTCGACGCGTTCGCCACGCACGACCAGTCCGACTACGCCGGCCTCGGGGAGCTGCAGTCGCGTCTGGCCGGTCTGGAGGCCGAGGTCGAGGAACTCGAGGAGCGGTGGCTCGAGGTCGCGGAGCTGCTCGGGGTGTAGCCGGGGACGGCTGGCGACGCGCGGCGAGGTCCTGCGTCGTCAGGCGACGTGCAGCGACGCGCGGCGAGGTCCTGCGTGATCAGGCGCCGATGCACCCGATGTCGGACTCCTCGTGGCCGGTGCCGATGCCGACGCCGAACGACTCGGGGTCGGTGACGGTGTGCAAGGTCCCCAGCGGACCGGACGTGGTGACGACCAGGCCGTGCAACCGGCCCGCGTCGGCGCCGTCGTGCAGGACGATGCGACCGACGACGTCGAGGACACCGTGCGCCGGCACCACGAAGCCGCTGTCCACCGGGACCGTGCGGCCGTACTCCTCGGGGAGGGCCTCGTCGTCGGTGACGAAGAGCCCGGGAAAGTCGTCGTCGAGCTCCGGCGCGATCGCCAGGTGCGAGAGCGTGACCTGGCGCAGCGCCATCGCCCGCACGTCGCGGACCCGCACGCTGTGCCCGGTGTCGTTCCGGAACGACGTGGCGAACCATGCCGCGGCGGTGGTCGCGCCGTCCGGGTACGTGCCGCAGACGCCGCCGCCCCGCGCATCGGTCGACAGCCCGCTCGCCGGTGTCACCGCCACGCCGAAGCCGACCGCGAGCACGACGGCGCCCACCACACTCGTCCCGAGGATCGCCCGCCCGATGTCCACGTCGTCAACCTAGGGCATCACCCCGCGGATCCGCGCGTCCCCCGTCGGGGGCGCGGGCCCGTCGCCAGCGCCGGACGCTAGTCCCCGAGGCCGAGGATGAGCCGCCGGAGCAGCCCGGACAGCTGGTCCTGCTCGGCGTCGGACACCCCCGTCAGGATGTCCCGCTCGGCACCGAGCAGGTCGGCGATCGCGGCGTCCACCGCGGCGCGGCCCTCGGCGGTGAGCGACACGAGGATGCCGCGGCCGTCCTTCGGGTCGGTGCGGCGCGCGACGAGCCCGCGGGCCGCGAGCCGGTCCACCCGGTTCGTCATCGTGCCGCTCGACACCAGGGTCTGCTGCAACAGCGTCTTCGGGCTCAGCTCGTACGGCTCACCCGCACGCCGGAGCGCCGAGAGCACGTCGAACTCCCACGGCTCCACGCCGCTCTCGTCGAAGGCGGCCCGACGAGCACGGTCGAGGTGTCGGGCGAGCCGGTCCACCCGGGACAGCACCTCGAGCGGCCCGAAGTCCAGGTCGGCCCGTTCCCGTCCCCACGCAGCGACGATGCGATCGACCTCGTCCTCCTGCGGCATCCCACCATCTTGGCGGACGCGGGGGCTGCACGGCCAGCCTCGTCGTCATGGGAGGATGGTCGAGCGCCTGCGTGCGCGTTCCGCCTTGGTGTAATGGCAGCACGACGGCCTTTGGTGCCGTTAGGTCCGGGTTCGAATCCTGGAGGCGGAGCGGGGAGGTGTTCGGACTTTTCGACGCTTCCAGTCGGAATATTCAGAGACGGCAGCCGTCCGCGAAGCAAATCGGCTTTCGCAGCCGCCCCCAGGGTCGCTGCTCCCTGTTTGACGACGCTCAGGGAGCCTCTTCTGGCGCGCGCTTCAGCTCGCACCTGATTCGAGCAACGACCAGCAAGGCCCCACTGGCGTTTCGATAGCCGATCGGCTATCGAGACGACGGCGGAGGACGAGGGGTCAGGAGAACAAACCGAGTAGTCGGATGCACTTCGGCGGGTCCCAGATCAGTCCTCGCCCGAGTCCCCAGACGAGGTAGGACATCGAACGCACTACTACCCATGCTCGGGCGCGTTCCGCTGGCACGTCGGCCGCCTCTACGAACGCGTAGAACGCTCGGAACACATCGCGATCCTCGGGAAGCTCGTCGAGGCGGGACCAGAGCACACGACCGACGTCGTACTCACGATCGCCCCGCAGCAACACCGGATCGACGACCGTCCAGGAGTGACGTCGCCCTGCGAGTACCTGCTCGAAGTGGAGGTCCCCGTCAACGGACTCGTCACTGGAGGGTTGTTCGGCCAACCACGAGGCTCGCGCGACCGCAGCATCGACGATCCCGCGTGACGTCGGAGCGCCGACCGCCTCCCACTCGGCGACGAACGACGCTGCCGAATCCCGAGCGATCTGCGCCGTACTTGGCGCGGACGCCGGTGCGGGGATCGCCAGCAGCCGCGTGAGGCCACCGAGGATCGTGACGGCTTCGATGATCGGAACGTCCTGCAACGACTGCGCCGGGTCCAGGCGTTCCAAGAGCGACGCTCGTGCGTCGAGGTCGACGTCGAGGAGTCGCACGACACCGCGTCCGCCCCAGTGTGAGAGCGCGGCAGTCTCGGTTGCGACGTCATCGCCGGGTGGCGCGACCCGGAGCACCGCTGGCTCTTTGGAACGCCGCACTGGAACGACCAGTGCGTTCGTTCCATGCGTCACATCGCCGTCGAGTTCGAGCCGGCAGGTTGCGCACTTCGTTGCGACCAGCTCGGGCAGGTCTGCAAGCCAGGCGCGGCCGGGCTCGTCGTGCCACCACCGTGGCATCGAAAGGAACGACTGCGGCACTGCAACCATGCCTCGACCTTATCCGCGGCCTTCCGCGGCATGTATCGACGGACGATCGGCTAGCTGTGATGTCCGGGGACGTTGTGTCGTTGGGCGGTCGTTGACGCGCTGATCGAGGAAGGCCTCCCGGTGGTGGAGTGGAGCTGTCCAGGAACCGCTGCACCGACCAGGAGGCCTTCATGGTCCACGCTAATGCTGCGCTGACCCCGCGCGCCCGTCTTCGTCTCGCCAGGCTGATCGTCGAGGGTGGATGGCCCGCGACGACTGCGGCGAAGCTGTTCATGGTGTCGCCGATCACGGCCCGGAAGTGGGCTGCTCGATATCGGACTGATGGTGTTGCGGGGATGGCAGATCGGTCCAGCCGTCCGCATCGGATGCCGGCAAAGACGCCGCCCGAACTGGTGAAGCGGATCGTGAAAGCCAGGTGGCGGCGCCGCCTCGAGCCGGTGCAGATCGGCGGTGAGCTGGGGCTCCCGGCGTCGACAGTGCACGCGGTTCTGGTGCGGTGCCGCATCAACCGGCTCTCCCACATCGACCGGATCACCGGG
>Ga0153992_100027_pt1 | contig 42421 bp, 19 predicted proteins | sample TSNC076MetaG_FD_104683 | JGI IMG/M metagenome (GOLD analysis project Ga0153992, IMG submission 104683) | Attine ant fungus gardens microbial communities from North Carolina, USA - TSNC076 MetaG | ecosystem: Host-associated > Fungi > Mycelium > Unclassified | place: USA: North Carolina, Lumber... | reverse complement strand
ATATAAGTGCTAAATATCCAAGTCGTGCTAAATCATAAGTGCCTAAAATCTAAATCATAAGTGCTTAATTTTAAGCTAAATATAAATCAATATCAAGGTAAAAAATTTAATATAAGTTTATATCAGGGTAAAAAAATCTAAGTCATCTTAATATTACTCTAAAATCTATAGCAAGGTCATGCTTAATCTAAATCTTAATCTAAATCTAAAATAAAGTCATAAATCCTAGTATATATCTAACTTTCTAAGTCACTTTATCTTAATCTTAATCTTTATCTTAATCTAAATCTAAATCTAAATATCTAAGTCGAGGTAAGACATAGCAAATAAAGCCTAAAAAAAAAGGTATTCATAATTTATATAATAATTAGATCTTATACTTAGTTTATAATATTAGTTAATTCATATATTATATATAATCAATTTAAGTCTAATTATCAATATTAATAAAAATATAAGTGCTAAGTCGAGGCAGTTAAATTATCTATCCTGAATAAATCTAAAAAAAGTTACAGTAAAGTATCTAAGTCGTGGCAGTTAAAGTTAAAGTATCAATCTAATAATCAGTATTATACAAAGTAGCAGTTTAGTAGGATTAATTAAAATAATAGAAGTCTAAATATAAGTATCAATATAAATATAAGCATAAGTATTAGACAAATAAGTAGTTTAGTAAGATGAGGATAAATAATCTACGTAGGATGAGAACTACTATGATCAGTATAATAATCAGTATTATAATCAATATCCTTAATAAAATATAATTCCAAAGGTACAGGCAGGGTCTTTATTAAATAAGCTAAAATTGCTATTACTATATTTATAATTTATCTAAAAACTTATAATTTATCTAACTTTTAGAATTTTATCTAATGACTTCTACTAAAATTACACAAAGTTAAATTCTGCTAACCTTAAATCATACAATATATTAGCATATATCAGGAAAATACAAAATAATACAATATATTAGCATATTTTCAGGAAAAATTAGTATTAATTCTATTTTAAAAAAGTCCTACTTATAAGATTTAATAAAATATAAATAAAATAACATACTAATATAACATTATAATAATAAATAAATAAGCTTAAAAATTCAAGTAAAAAGTCTAAATTTAGAATTTAAAACTAAATTAATTACTTATCTTTAATTGAAGGAAATGCTCTAACAAAAGCAACAAATTTTTAGTTTTTTCATTTTAACTCCTAAATTAAAACAGATGTATATATCTAAGATTTATATTCTTACTTTAAAGTACCTAATCCCGAGCCTAAATTTGAATTAGTTGGAAAATTTAAAGCCAAATTCTTTAATAGATTAAAAACTTAAACTTAAAGCTCAATAAAATAAATTAAAATATTAAATATATAAAATTTAAGATAATACAAACAAATTAACTCCCCTCCCAAACCAAATAGACAATATTAAATAGACAAAAAATATTACCTAAATTTAAAAAACCAAATTAAATAAAATAATATATAAAATATATAGATCAAACTAAAGCCTAAGAAAAATATATATAAGCTCGAAAATAGATCTAAATCTAGTGTTTTTTAAGACTAAGGCCTTTTAATTTTATTAATTTAATAAGTACCTAACTTTTAAAATAATTCTAACCTTAAAATTTTGATATATATAAGTACTCAGTACAGTCTAATGGGCATATTCAAATAAAATCAACAGTTATATATATAAGTGCTATCTAACCACAAAAGTAAAATCTTTTTTTATTTATTAATAAATCTTACAGATACGGATTTACACGTGCGCCCCACAAAACAAGCCCAAACGCTAGCTTTTGTTTTTGGTTAAACTAGAAATAAAACTAAATTTTCTAGGGATTAATCCTACGTATACTAACCCAATCATATAAATATAATTATAAATTCTAGTATACTAAAACTAATTATCCTTTGATAAGATCTAAGTCGAAATCTATAAAGTGCTAAATCTAAGCAAAATTCTTAACAAATTCTGAACAAATTAATATCTTAAACCAGTATTTTTATACAGTAATTTAAGGTCTTTTATAATAAATATTTAAATGCTTAAAAGAAGGAATTATAACCCCTCCAAACCTAGCGCAAATGCAACAATAACTGCGCAAAATCTTTTTTATATTTTATTTATTTTATAAAATTATTCTAGAGAGACGCGGAAATTAGTTCTTTTATTGATATTCTCTTTATTTAAAATTTTTTATAAAATTACTTTATACTTTGTATTTAATGGAGACGCGGAAATTATTATTTTTAATTTTATTATTAAGTTAATTAGTATCCGGTGTTAAGGGACGCACAGCGTAATAGCTTATTATTTATTTAATTAGTTTATTTTAAATATAAAATTTAGTTGTTGTTTAAGTACGCGGATCGGACTAGTTTATTATTAATTTTTATTATTAATTTATTTATTTTTATAAACTCTATATATTATATCTTAGCCTTTATTAAAGTATATTATATCGGTCTTTTAGTTTAATGGTAAAACCCTAGATTTTTATTCTACAATCAGGAGTTTGATTCTCCTAAAGATCAATATATATATTTACTAATTAATTTAGTCGACTTAGTTTAAAAGGTCAAAATAAGTAACTTGTAATTACAAGAAGCAGGATCATTTCCTGCCGTTGGCAAACTTAAATATATTTATTTCTTATGTTTATTTCTTAAAATATAGGATGTAGTCTAACGGAAAGACACTATTTTTTGGGTGTAGTAATGATTGTTCGATTCATTCCTTCCTAGTTTATACTATTTATTTTAAATTAATATTGATAATTATATGATTCAAACCTATGACTAATTGATTTAAAGTTAATCACTCTTACCACTGAGTTAAATTCCCTTTCTTTTTATTAATATATTCACTCCTATAACATTATTATTATTTATTAGGATAAACTTCTATTGTTATTATTTAATAGGACAAACTTCTATTGGCGCGGTGTGATTGATTGCTAATCGTCTTAGTTTTTCTCATAGGAGTTCGAATCTCCTTTTGTCCGTTAATTTAATTATTCTAGATTTACCTTTTATGAAATTAATTAAAGGCGAGTTTTTATATACTTAGTATATATCTTGTTTATAATACAATGAATACAAATAGTCAATTAAGAATAGTAATTAAATACAAAGTTTAACTTACAGTGTTATTGTAAATATATATTTTACTAACTCTATATATTTTATCTTATCTTTTATTTTGTTATATTTTAAATGGTAGGAACCTCTATTCTCATATTTAAGAGATAGTGATAATTTCATGTTTATTTATATATTTATTTAATCTTAAAAACCAGTTTATCATTTCTTATTTATTAATAACATTATATTCTCATATTTTTAACTTAACTTAACCTTTTCTAAGTTTTATATTACTTACTTATCCTTTAATATATATTTATATATTTATTTTTCTAACTATTTTTATATATCAAATTATTGGGCTATACAGAAGCTGGCTTTATATTTATATCATATTTTTATTTAACTTCACTTAATGATTGATTCCTCTGTTTCAAGTTGACAAGCTGTTATTCGTTTACTTTTTCTACTAATGCTAAAGATATTGGTACTTTCTATCTAGTATTTGCTTTATTTGCTGTCATAGTTGGTACTGCTTTTTCAATACTTATTCGTATAGAACTTACTGGACCTGGTGTTCAATATCTTAATGGAGATCATCAAACTTATAATAGTGTAGTAACTGCTCATGCCTTTGTAATATTCTTCTTTATGGTATACTTTATATTGTATAGCCAAGTTATTATATAATATATAACTTATATATTGCTATGTGCCGAAAACTCAATTAGCTAAAGGAGCTACATCAATAAAATAATTGAAATTGGACAATCGGAAGGAAACTAAATCTAGTACTCGTATTATATCTATTACCAGCTAGAAAATAGTATTTTATGAGGCTACATGCAAAACATTCTTTAAAAGAATTGGATGAAAATATAGTCAGAATTAAATGTATACCCGCAATAGTATGAGGATTTGGTAACTATTTTTACCTGTTATAGTATGTGCTCCAGATTAAATAGTCTATTTATTCTTATTTCGTATTTTACTAGAAATAATTGCAAAACTCTTATTGTTTCATTATTTATGATTATTTGTAGCTTAGTTTAGGATTTTTATAATTTACCTAAGAAAGTTAAACGACTAACTATATTATAGTTTTATACAAAACCCTATTTCTATTATTAGAAGAAAAACATAGTTTAAACTTGATTTAAATTTTAAGTTAATACTTTATTTGATAGCATTTCCACGACTTATTAATATTTAATATTGGCTTCTACCTCCATCTCTAATACTACTACTTTTTAGTGATTTTTGTTGAACAAGGTGCTGCTACTGGATGAACAGTATGAGTTTTATTTATATGCTGTTTATTTTATAAATGTGGTTATATGCATAGAATTTTATCATTTATTAAGTTTAATCTGCAGGGTATTTTATATACCCCTACTCACTAAATGCCAAACATACCTAAATAAGGTAAAGTTATAGTCCTTATTATTAAGTTATCCTCCTCTAAGTACTCTACAAAGTCATTATGGTGGTGCTGTTGATCTTTCTATTTTTAGTCTACATCTTGCCGAAATTTCAAGTATGCTGGCTGCCAGGAACTTTATTACTACTATTATTAATATACGAAATCCTGGTCTAACACTTAATTAACTACCTTTATTTTGTAGGGCCAACTTTGTAACTGCAAATCTACTACTTCTTAGTCTACCAGTACTTGCAGGTGCTATTACGATTCATTATTACATTGTCTTTATATTCCCTCTTACTCCCATTATACCACTTATTTCTAAGAGTAGGTAGTATAAAAGTACTAGAAAATCTGTATACCGTCAAATTGATCAATGTACTGATCTTGTTGTATGGAATGGTACTTCAACTCTTGGTAGTACTGTTAATTAGAAAATTTCTCATCTTGTACGAATGTCCACTGGACTAACTAGTTTTCACCTTGCTGCTGTAGTAGGTCTACTTCTAGGAGATGCTTTTTTTTTTTTGCTACTAATAATAATATGCAAACTGCACGAATCATTTTTGCTCAAAGCCTTGATAAATTCAATTACTTTTGGTTTGTATGAAATATTTTTTACCCGTTTTGTAATGCTATATCTTTTATTATTTGGGGTTTCTTAAACTAGCTGGCAAAATATTCTATGCTATTGTCTTTGCAACTCGTACTTATTATGTTTTTGGAGTACTTGGTAAAATATTTATTGAAAATGAAATTAAACGAATTCCACGTGATATCTTCTTTCTGTTCAATGAAATTAGCTTTTTTTTTTTCCTTCCGCACACTTAATTATAACTGAAGGTACTCGCGCTACTTAACACCAAAACCAATTAACTAATAAAATAAAATTATTAAAAAGAATTATTACTGTGCGCTACTCTTTACCAGAACTAACTAATTAATAGTTTAATTTTTTAAAAAGATAAGATTACTCCGTGTATTCTATAATACAAGCTTAAGTAGCTAATACTATTTTATTTTAAATTTGTATATCAAATAATTTTGGTACTTTTTAAGTAAGCGCAGCGGACAACAACTTTTATAATTTATTAATTTATTATTTTACTTTAAAGTAAATTTAGTATGTGGTTAAAGGTATAAATCCTAAGTGGACCTCCTAGTTTACGTATATTTTGTTGATCATATACACCATGAAGTACACAACCAGCAGCAAGGAATAGTAAAGCTTTAAAGAAAGCATGATTAACTAAATGAAAAATAGCACTTTCATATTGACTAAGTCCACAAGCTATAAATAGATAACCTATTTGACTACAAGTACTATAAGCAATAACTCTTTTAAGATTGTTTTGGATAAGTCCAGTACTAGCAGCAAATAAACTAGTAATAGCACCAACTCAAGTTATAACAATAAGAGTAGTAGAACCATATTCGATAATTGGAAAAGAACGAAGTATAAGGTAGAGACCAGCAGTTACTAGAGTAGCAGCATGAATAAGAGCAGAAACAGGAGTAGGCAAAAAAATGTATGTAATGTAAAAAAGTAAATAATTGGACTATATTTATATGAAATTTCATAGTTTTACGAATAGTCTTTTAAGAATTAATTTCTTCAATTTTTGTTGTGTTGTGAATAAAGTAGAGTTTAAAGAGGGGCCTATTAGATAAATAGTAAGTATAGTCTAGTATATTCAAGTTTTTAAAGGATAAGGTTAATTGTATAACTAAATAAAAACACTATGTTATAGTAAATATAAAAAGAAGAGCCTGCGGGGTTAATATAGTAAATATCAAAGAATAAGAGCTATAATTTATATTAAAGTCTAGTAGGAAAATGGGGTTAGTTAAATGACCTAGTTTGTAATACCACTCTTTAGGTATATGTATAAGAATAAGATCACGCACAGTTTGAACACTACTTTTAATAATTCGAATTCGATAAGTATCTTTTACTCTATTAGTCGAGCTAGACCACTTTTAATGTTATAATCTAGCAGTACATTTTGCAGGAGGATGCCTTTAGTAAATGATTAAGTACACAAAAAATAGTTAATTCAATATTATCCCAATATCCAAATTGAATAATTCAATGGAGAAGAGAAAGAGGTCCAAAAATAAGTTTGATTACAGCTGGTACAATTTTAACAAATTTATTAAGATCTGGATCATATCGATATCACATACTATGAAGTATAGTACAAAAAGGATTAGTAAGAGTTGTCAAACTAAAATGTACAGTAGGTAGATTAGGTTGTTTAACAGGATTAGGATATGGAACAGGATTATTACAAGCTAGAGCTGAAAAAGCCACCCTGAAGAAAATATTCGTAACTAGTAGTTTTTATTGTTAGACCAAATCGGGCATTACCACGAATAATACCATTTTTATTTAATGTACTTGGTTGAATATAACCATCACCTAGAAGAGTACCAGTAATACAATGTTTACGATTTATACTAGCACGAAAACCAAAATCATTAGAATCTTTGCTGTTAGTTGTATTAACAATTGAAAATTCAATAATACCGTCATTCTTATAAAGAAAATAAGTCTAAAGACAAAAACCATTCTCATTGAAAAATAGATTATAAATAGAGTAATTTTAAAAAAATAATATTTAGTATGAGCATTATACTCTAATCTAAAACTACCAAAAAGGTAGAAAGGCTCGAGACCCCTCTATTGCATAAAAAGTCATGTATGTAGTCCATTTTACCCAAGGCAGCAAATAGTAGAATAAAACCAATAATGGTAACAGTATCTTCATTAATATTAGGTGAAATACTAAATACAGTACTATAATCAAGGTTACTATTAACAAAGTAAATAGCAAAGAATCCAATACTTAGGAATATATCACCTACATGATTAACAGTTTAAGCTTTAATAGCACTTTTATTAGCTTGAATACGAGTAAATCATAAATTAATAAGAAGATAAGAGGAAATACCGATTCCTTTTCATAAGTTCGATACGTGGCTAGTTATATTTGGAAATGTATAACCTAATTATAAGAACTATATCTTTTATACTAGTTTTATAGTAAATATCTATAATAGTCTTTGAGGGTAGTTTAAGTTAATTTAATTAACCCTGCATAATTACTTTACTTTAAATTAAAGTGTTTTAGCATATAGTGACATTAATATTCCATTTTAGATTAGAAATTTTTGATATAAAAAATATAATCGGCTGAAATAAGAAATTAACCGACAAATCTATTAAAATAATTATCACAAGTAACTAGTACTAGCATAAAAAAGTAAACATACTTAGATATGAAAAGAATCGTTTATTGTGTGGGTCTCCGATTATATAATCAATACTGAAAATATGTACTAGTGAACTTACAACTAGAACAGGAATTAGCATACTTACAGTTAGACTATCAAATACAAATGCTCATGATAAATCCATAAGTTCAAAGTCAATTCAACTAATAAGATTTATACTAATAGGATTTAAACAGATACCTACTTCATAGAAAGCAAGAATAGCTATAACAGCAGAAGTAATAAGACAAGAACAGGTAATTAGATGAGCACCTGAAATACCATTTTTACGAGCAAGAATACCATCAATAGCAATACCTAGAATTAGCAGGAAGAATAAGAAGAGTAAGGAACATTTCAGAGTTAAGACTAATAGATCCACGTACTCGGTAATAAGCAACTAGAATACCTAGTCCAATAGCAGATTCAGCTCCTAGCAATAGCAATAATATAAATACTATAAGTTTTACCTAGAATATCAACGGAACAATAAGAACTAATAAGTACTATAAGTGTCACAGCAAGTAGTAAAATTTCAATACTAATAAGCATAAGAATAATGTTTTTATTAAGTAAAAAACCTAGAACACCAATAAGAAAATGAATGATATTCAATAACAGGATCTATAAACAATAATTCAAGTAAGTAAGCTATAAATAAAGTATGAATTAAAAATATCTCATTAATATAGTAGTGAAAAGGAGTATAAAATAAGAGAATAATAATTACAATAGTTAAAATTTAACCTATATATACTCAAAAAAAGTAAGAATTAGTGGAATTGAACCACTGTTTTTGTTGTGTAAAGACAACGTTAAAGCCTAAATTATTTTTAAACCTTTAAGAAAAGGGGTTATTTTAAATGAAGATCAAGTGTATCTTTAATGTAAGAAGAAGTTAGAATACAAAATACATAAGTTTGAATTATAGATACAGCAACTTCAAGTCCAGATAGAGCAACAAATAGAAAGAATGGAATAAGAGCAACAGTAGCAGTAATAATACCAGATGTATACATAGGTAGTATAAATCCACTTAGAATAGTTAGAAGGCTATGTCTACTTACCATATTACCAAATAGTAGAACACCTAGACTAAAAGCTTTACCAAGATAAGAAATAATTTTAATATGAACAAGCATATGGATAAGAGCAGAAGGTGCACCCTCAGGTACAAAAATAAAGAAATGAAGTTTATGAATACTAATACCTAGAATAGTAACACCAATAAAATAGTAACACTAAGTTCTATACTAACAATAATACTAGTAGTAACTGTATATGAATACATAATATTACCAGAAAGATTAGCAAATAGAATAAAAAGAAAAGTGAATAAATAAAAGGAAGATAAATTTCATTATTAGCACCAATTTGAGCTTTAACAAGACTATGTATACTACCAAAAGTAGATTCAAGAGAAATACTTCAATAATTAGGAATAAGTTTATTACTATTGTTAGCAATAATATGTAGAGCAATAGTAAGTTAAACAGTAATAATAGTATAAAGTCCTAGATTACTAAGAATAAAATTGATATAACCTAGAATAGGAAAATTGATAGACACAAGACTTTTAACTTCGAATTGGTCTATGGGAGAATAAAAATTATAAACATATATTAAAGGATAAAATTTTAATTAAAATAACTTAATAGAATAATATAAAAATATAGTAGCAAATAAGGATAACTAGATAGAATTTAACATACAGTTGAAAGACGAGGCTATTGAAATAAGGAGCCAATAAGATTAAAGTTTAGTAATATACATTCGGCTAATAAATAGTTAAAGGAATAGCCATTAATCTTAAATATAGAAAATGTAAAATAGCATAATTAAGACATAAATATGTAGAATGTAGAATAGTTGACTAAGTAAGTAAGTATAGCAAATAAAGACAAATGTTTATTTTTATAGCAGGGCACTTTTATTAGATTAAGAAGAGTAGATCCGATCTATTTGATTAGTTAAGTGCTAAACCATTGACAAGGCAAATCTAATTCTAATAAATTGAACAAATAAGTGTAGTATATAATAAAATGTTAAATATAACAAATTAATAAAATTAACAATCAAAAGAATAAAATTAGATGGTAAAACTACCAATTAGTGAAATATTTAATAATTTATATAAAAAATATCGTAAACATTCCATTTTTTGAAAAGTATCAAATATATGATTACATGGTGGATATAAGTTAAACAAAATTCTTGCAAAACTCTTAAAAGTTAATTAAAATATTAACATATAGTTAAGCCATAGTTTAAATCTTTATCTTTTCTCTCTCTCAAATCCTCCATTGCTAAATACAGAATACACCTTAGTAATTGGTCCTAATTGTAAAAGATTTTATTAGTTCGTTATGCTTACTACTTAATCCTAGGTAATCAAGCTTTGAAAAGAGATGCATTAAAAATAAACTTACAAATATTATTACAGATTGTTTTAAATTTATCGAAGTTATGAGGACAAGATCGAAACATGTGAAATAATTTAAAGCTAAGAAAAATGTTATTCAACGTACATCACTTAAACTAGGAGTGTTAGCTCCACAAGAAGATATTAGCTAATTATTTTAATTAATCTTATTCAAAGGTAAATCTAAACCAAATTTTATTTGAATGAAATATCACCATAAACAAATCCTCCTACTATATAATAGTGTACTAAGAGGATAATTAAATTATTATTATTTTGTTTACAATTATAGCAGATTAGCTATCTTCCTATACTGGACCTTAAAAGATCTTATGGAAAACTTATTGCTGCTAAATACTCTATGCGCTAAAAGAGGTAGGAACTTCCCTTACCTTTATAAAAAAAGACACAAATTAATTGATTACTTTATGTGTTAGTATAGTGATTAGTTTATTTGGTTATTGGTTTATTCTTTTGAGAATTAGGTATGTTATTTATTATTTATTTTATTATTTATTATATTTATTATAACTATTATTTAGTAGGACAGCATTAGAAAATAATAATTTATTAATTATATATGGGTACCGTATTTTTTTGATAATAGGAACTTTATTAATCAATAAGGATGAACGCTAAATAGGAAATGGAGTTTACTACTTAAAAAGGTTTAATATAAAGATAATTAATTGAGTATGTTAGCTAAAATAATTGAATTGGGTTTATTTTAATTATATTAATAATATAGGCAAACAGTTAAAGTTTATTTATATAAAATTGTTAATTATTATAGGTATTTAATAATGAGTTAATAAGCGGAGATGGTGGAAATAATTTATAAATAATATTAGTTATATGTGTAACCTTTCTTAGGAAAAATATTTACATTAGTAATCTTACTTACTTTATCTTACTTTTTAAATGATAGTTTCATTTCTATAAGTTTTATTGGTATAGTATTATCTGTTTTATATTAAATAATAACTTTATTTGTTTAATTTAGTAAATATTATTTGTTTAAATTTAATTAAATAATTAATAACTATAAAGATATTGAATTAAGAGCTAATAGTGTATGGAAATAGGAAGTTAACAAAATGTGTTTAGATTAATATGTGTATTTCTTATGATTTTATATAGTATATAAGTTAGTTTTTAACTTTAGTTTTAAATAATTTAGTTTATTCATAAAATTAATATTTGTTTTTAAAATTTTAATATAGTTAACTAGTTTATTAAATAGACGAATCTATATAAGGTTCCACTCTATTTATATTTTTATTATATACTTATTTAATAAATTAATTTGTTATAGAACTATACTTAACATAGTAAGGTTAATTAATTGATGAATGTATGTAAGGTTTTACTATTAATCGCAATTGAATTTAATGAATTTCAAATATATGAGTACTTGAATTAGAAATACAAGATCCATTTTATTGGATATTAGCTTTAAAGTAAGAATATTAACTAATAAAAGACACTCTGAATAAGCCATTACAAGATAAAATTAATCTAGTTAAAGGAACTAAATAGCTAGCATCATTAAATATAAAAATAGCAAGAGTTAATTGATCAAAATAATCAACAATATTAGAAGTTAGTTCTTTTCCATTATTATATCATAATTCTTGTATTCAATTAAAATTAGAATAATAAAATGTATGAAATCTTATTATTTTCTAACTATTCCTTTTTTACTATAATTAAATATAGGAACAATTGGATTACAATATTCTAATTCAGCTAAATATTTATTAAATCAAAGAAGAATGGAGATATGACTACCTTCTTGATAAACTTAATCTATCACTAAGATATTTACTATGATAATCAGCTTAACTATCTATATATAAAATATAAAATATGAGGTCCAAATCTAGATAAATTCTGTATTAAATAGGAGTTTATTTATAAAAGGTATTAGTATAGTAGGGTTTTAAAGCACGAGTTAGATATTAATGTATTTCTGGTTAGAATAAAAAATAGAACAAAGCAATATATTAAAAAAACATATAAACAATTTTCCGTTAGGACTGTAAACGCATAATTATTAGAAATAGTTATACTTTAAACAGATACAATTTTACGCTATGGGAGTATACGTAGGATTGTTATATCTATTTTAAATTTGTCAGATAAATATCTTTATTCGATTCATTAGTTACGAAGATTAGTGCAAGCTTTCGTGTTAGTTTTCGTGTTAGTAATTTAACTGTGCAGTATAAAACCATAAATTAACCCGCTATTTTAAAATAATTTAATATTATATTTAAAGTATTATTATTGTATTTTTACTTATAAAATTTTAAGAAAAAGAATTTATTATTATAAAGTATTATAAAGGTGTTTTAAATAGTTTGTGTTCAAATATTAACAAAATGAAGTGTTTTAAAACTAATAAGGCAATTCAAGAGAATATTTTAAGTTTTATTTGAAAAGATTATAATCTTGGATATGAATTTTTTTTAGTTAAAGTAGTTAAGTTTAATGAATGTTAATTTTAAAACCAATTCAGTTATAGTGAACAGTTATAGTTTTATATCTATTTTCTATTTCTATTTCTATTTGTATTTCAGTCTCAGTCTCACTCTTCCAAGATAAGTAATTTTATATAAATTAGATTAAATTTAGAAATGATTTAAGGGATAAAATAATAGTTATTATCATAGACCATATAACAAAGTTAGGCCTAGAGTATTTAACTTTATAAAAAGAGATAAGAAATACATAATTGCAAAATATAAATGAAGGCGGTTAAAGTCACTTGCACATATACATAATAAGGTAAACTTTAAATATTTTTTAAATGGATTTAATTAAGAAGATAATAATTAAATAAAATTAGATTAAACTAAAAATAAAAAAAAGGTAAGAAGAATTCCCGCTATACTTAAAGTAAATTGATTATAATTTATAATATTATTTTAAATAGAAATAAAAGATAAATAAAATACCGAATCTTAATAATTAAATAAAATTAGAATCCCTATTAAGAAAATCTTTAGTAAAATTTTTTAAAAAAACAAACAAAAAGTTATTTTAACTAACGCTTATGTACCAAGTATTCATTTAATAAATTTAAGTATTCTTTTCATTAGCTAAATAAACTTTAATAATCTCCACAACTTATTCTACCTTCTGTTTCTTTTATTTTTTATTTTTTGAAATTTTGTCTTTTGTGTCTTTTTGTCTAGCCCTAGGTTTCTTCAATGCTTAAAATTTACCTCAAAGTGAGTCTTAGTATTTTTATACTAGAAATAAAGATATGTGGAAATCAATTATAAAAACCCATTGTTATTTTAAATATTTTTTATCTCAAAATTCTTCGTAGCATATTATAAATTTTATTACTTTTTAATAACATTTTAAAATAATTAAATTAGTCCTTAAGTATTTGCTTTTCTACCTAAAATATGTATTTTTTTATAAAATTTTATTTATTTTATTATTTAATATTATAATTAATAATTTATTGATTTATTGTTAATCCACACCTTTATTTAAAATTGTGTTTTTTAACAGTAAATTATGTATGTATATATTTTTCTCAACTATAAACCTAGGACGGGTTAAATCTTTGTGTTTATCTAAATATGGCCAGAGTTTTTTCAGGTCAGGTTATCTCTAAATAAAAAAATAAAAAAATAAAAAAATAAAAAAATAAAAAAATAAAAAAATAAAAAAATAATTTTGCCAGGTATTTGTCTTTGTATTGATAGTTATCTTTGGATTTGTCTTTTTATATAAAAAACAATTTTTGTAAGCAAGTTTATAGTTAAATTTGGGGTCAGCCTTTATCTTTAATTGTTTATTAATATGATTTACACAGCAGGAAGTCTTAGTATTTGTGGGTCTTTATTTTATTAGCTTTAAATGGTAAGCTTTATTAGCTTTAATTGGTAATCATTATTAAATTTTAATGGTATTTAAAAAATTTGAACCATCTATTGATTGGTTACTGAGACTTATACTTTAAGTATAATTTTAGCTTTCACTTTAACTGAGACTTATACTGAGACTTATACTTTAAATTTAACTGAAATTTTAACTTATCTTGAGACTTGCTTGAATAGGGACTGATAATTTATCAGTAGGATTTTTAAAAACTTTATTAAGTTTAATTGTTTAATCTTTTTTTCTAGTTTATATTTAATTTGTATTACATAAGATCCTATAATTTATATTATTTTATTTTTTATAATTTGCTAAAATACATTGGTCCTTTTGCTTTATAATTGTATTTAGCACTGTCGTATAAAATATACGATTCTAGGATTAACTATAATGAACTTTGTTCTACATATTACACTTAAATTAATTTTATTGCTCAGATACTAACATCTAGATTTAATAATTTTAAAAAATATAGTTTTATTTAAATTAGCCTTTATTAGCACTTGTAAACTTTGTCTGGTTTTATTTCATGTTTTTTTAATGAGTTCTAATAATTTATAATTAATAATTTATAATTACTTCTAATAATGAGTTCTAATAATTTATAATTAATAATGACTTCTGATTTAGACTAACCTAATAGATATTTTGTCTATTTATAAGACTAAGATTTTACTTATTATAATACTTAATATTTTTTATGATATTTAATATATAATGGATTATTATTAATTAATCTTTTAAGATAGATTCTTTGTCTGATATTTAATATTTTATAATAAAAATTTATTTCTAGTTGCTTGATTTTTAGTTTACTTTTTTCTCAAGATCCATTAAGATTACCTAAAAAGGATATTATCAGTTTATCTAATTTAATTTAGAATTATTTATTAGATAACATACCATCATTGAGGTTATGGATTAAATATTTAGTTGGCTGGCTTAGGCTAAGGAGTTAATTTAATTAACCAATTATTAGGCAGGTTTAAAAATAAATTTAAGTATAATAAAATTTAATAAAGTCAAAACAAAAAGAAAATTATTAGACTACTCTACTCCAGTAACTAATCCTTTCCAACTAATCAATTAGATACTGCAAAGATTAAGTCATCGTTAATTCCTAATTTAGTTCATTCATTAGATGCTTCTAAGATTAATTTTTATCTAAATACTTAAATGAGGAACCTCTATATACAATTCATGCTTGTTTCGCTACTACACCTAATATGATGAATAAATTGAATTTAATTTTAAAAAATGCTTTTATAAAGATATATATCGATGATTCAAATTACTTAGAAAAATTGCATAATAATTTAATAGAAAAAGCTTTGTACCTGCGGATAAATTAATTTATGAGAATGATGAAAAATTTTTTATAATAAATGATACAAAGAAATTTATGATAATCATACACCTAATATTCCTAGTGGATTTTTGTTTTAAGGATGTAGCACAAATATTTGTTCTAAGAATTAGAAAATCAAAGTATTTTATACTTTAAAGTATCTTTATCTTAGTGTATTATAGAATTAAAGTTAATATCGTAATATCCATTATTATTAATTATACTCTTTTGTAGTATCTTTACTTTGTACGAGATTTATATCTAATGAGGTCCATTTAACATGGAATGTTTTACTCATAACCTAAAAAGATTTACCTGATAATAATAATATAAAACTTTAAAAATCTAAATAACCAGATTTTACTCAAATAGCTTTTATTTTAATGAAGGATTATTGTATAATTAACTTTAATGTTGTTAAATGATTGGTTATAGTATGATAATGATTATTTTATTTATTTATTTTAAATGCTTGATGTAATAAGCATAAAGTAATTATATTATTAATAATTTTTATTTGTGTTATTTTGCAGCTACAATTGATTAAGTTTTAAATAAACTAAATATTTTTATTAAATGTTTAATATTATCCCTTTGTATAATATGCTGAAATTATCTTTAATTTTCTTTTATTTTTATTTTATAGTTTATTATAAATTCGTGCTAGTGTTCTAATATTATTAATGTAATTAATTAACTTAATTTTTTAAAAAGATCCCTATTTATCTTTACTATATTTTGATTTAAATAATAAATATTATCCTAATAAAGTAATTATTCCCCTAATGCTACTAACTATTATTTAACATAGGCATATAATTTTATTTGTATCTCCCCATTAACTATGAGTCTGCTTCCCTTTTCATAAACTCTTATTCCCTTTCTTTTATTTTACTATAATAGTATTCAATACTTTTTCCCCTGGTTCGGGGGGGGGGGGGTTTAAGGATATGGGAGTGGTCCAAAATTTAGCCAGCTAGTATTAAGGACGGTACTTTCCTTTTTAAATTAAATTTAGTGATCATTTGCCGCAATATTAAGTTTATTAGAAATAGCCCGACTCATGGCAATCTGAACTATCAAGTTTCTTATCGTAAGCTTGTAAGGAACTCTTAATGAGACAGTTAAGGATTGACATTAAACCATCGATTTCACATTGGACATCTGCAGCAGCGAATAGAATATCTTGAGGCGTAACATCCCGATTGCTATATTAGATATATAAAATATAATAATGTTATGCTTTTTTACCTAATCTTTTTCTTTTAAAATTTAAACTAAACAAACAACAAAATCCTAAATAAGTCTTTTAATATACCTAAATTAATAAAAAATAAAATAGGATGGTCTTTGCCTTGTCTTGGACTTACTAAATGTAGTTGATTCTTACGAAATTCTACAAGTTTTTTTTTCGTGTACCCTATTCCGAAGCTTTAAAAATTGAAATACAAAACAGATGGTTATAAAAAATACCTAAACCAATTATCTAGCTTGGTTTCAATATAAAATCGAAAAAGAAAAAAAAGGCCCCCGACTAAATGTCAGAAGCCCCCAAAAAGAATATTACCAAAGGCAATTTAATAAAATTCAATTCTTTTTTAATTATATTGGAATGAAAAACAAATTGATTTGAGATAATTTTATTATTATTTGAATCCGTATTTAAACTAATGGATTAAGTATTTGCTATTAGTTAGTTTAATTTCAGATTTAGTATTTTGTAATACTGAACGAATAGAAGGAAATTTAATACTGATTATTTCATCATTGAAATTTATTGAAACTTTACCTTCATCATCTTTGAATGAAACGGCTTGTGTACCATAAATTTTATTTATTAGAGATCTAAAGTTGGTATCAAAATCAAGTAAGTATTTATTATCTGAATAAATAATGCAATAAGCACTTTTTAATAATCCATTTAAAATATTAACTTTAATACAAGGAACTGCAAAACAATCGTGAATTGAATCAAAATTTAAGTTATCTATTTCTTTAAATTAATTAACAATAATTAAGCATAAGCTTGCAGCATCCAGAGAGTGTATAAGATTAGGCATAAGAGCAATTTTTTGCTTATTTTTATTAAATTTGGTTTTATTTAATACAGATAAATTTACAATATTCTTAGTATAAGCAAAGGGTTTGATTTTAATAGTTTCTGTTTTGTAATATTGTTGGTTTACTATTAAACCGGAAGGTAAATACCAAGGAATTTGAATTTCTAATTTATTAGCTACATTAGCAACACCTTTTAGATATTCCGCTAAAGCAGTCAATTTAGGGTATTCAACAAATATTGTAAAGTTTAAAGCTTTTCTTAGATTTTTAAAATCTATTTCCTTAAATGTTACTACTTGTTCGTTTTTCGATACATCGGATTTCATTACATAGATGTAATAATCTTTATACCCGTGCTCTTTTGAGACATCCACTGAGTCTAACTCACTCTCTGGCTTAAAGTTAGGATTTTTCTTTTGATCAAAATTATCCTTAAGATATTCTATTATTGAAGAAGCAGAGGCATTATAAGGTATAGTCATCACAGCTTTTTTAACCAAATTTCGAAAAATATTTAATTCTGCTAATTTTTTAAAACTCTCGAATTCTTCTAAGGTTAAGTTTAAATTACCTTGTCGATATTCTTCTAATTTATTAAAAAAATAATTTTGAACTTTTAAACCTATAAATATATAAAAATCTTTAGGAATATCTTCCCAACTATAATAATTTAAATTTAACTCTTTAGCTAAAGCAAGATCATCTACTAATAAAGTTAAATGTTGGAAACCATTACAGCTAGCATCCAGCTGGATGGGCAAGTTAGTTATAAAGTCAGAGCTGTTATTATTTAAAGCTTCTACATACTTTTTATATTCAAAACAAAAGCTAAGAAAAATAGTTTTATTTTCAGCTTTACTTAATAAAATACCATTTTCAAAGTTTACAATGTCTAACTTATTATTATCAACCCAAGCTATTCTATGCTAGAAAGATTTTTTTTCCTAGACCATTACCAAAAGAGTTTGCTCCAAATATTTTTAAATAATTAATAGCTTCTTGGTTAGTTAATTTAACTATTTATCCGGTACTAAATTCTAGTTAGCCTTTAGCTAATTCTATACCTAGATAGTTTAAATATTCTGTAATACAATACAACCTACCTCTATAATCTATTCGTACAGGTAGATAAATAGAAGGAACATTTCTAAAAATAGTAGCCAAACCTAAAATGTTTAATTCTAAGTGTTTTTTGCTATTTAAAGATAATAATTCCTTTTGTTCAGTAATAGTAAGTTTATTCTTTGAACTTAAAGAATTTACATAATTAATATCTTGAAAAAATCCATATTTATGGTTGTTTATTAAAATAAAATCCAGAACATTTTCATTAATTTTAAATGCAACCGAATTAATCTTATTAACCATTTCAACAATATCATTTTCTCTCAATAAACTACTTTTGTAGCTTAGTTCCCTATTAGATAATAATATTTCATCTGCATACTCTTCCCCATTTAATAAATATCCCCCAAGTTCTAATATTTTGTTTTCTTCATATTTATATGATTTGGGTGGATAAACCATAGGAATTCTATTTGGAATAGTCTGAATACTGAATGAAGTTTTTAATTCAGGTACTAAGTTAACTAAAGCTGGACCTGCTACCAGAATACTTTTTTTTTTCATTTCTAGCTAAGAATTTAACTTCATTTTTTATAAGTTTTAAATCTATCATAAAATTAATTAAGAGATTTCCTAGTTCAAATTGAAATTGAGATTCACTTGTTTGGTTAATAATATCGACAGAAGAATTCTCTTCTCTTCAATTAATATAAGTTAAACTTGGATTAGATTGTTTGATTGTTTTATACATTTCACGTATATACTTATTTACTATCTCCCTTCCCAAATCGATTGTAACTTCAACTTGATAGGTTTTATTGTTTAATAACTGATTATTAGAAACTATATTTAGTATTCTACCATAAATTATAGATATTAAATATGTTGTATTCACATTGTATAAGATTTTTTAACTTAAACTAGATAATTTACTATCCATTAATTTTAATTTAGTTTTATAATTATTTATAATTTTGTCTAATCTAGGACTTATCTCTTTCAATTTAAGAATTAATAAGCTATGATTGGAATTTTGTCTGAAAGATTCACCATGACTTTTTAATTTATTTTTAGCAATTTCTAATGCTTGGTTTTGTAATAATTGTTCTATTTGTAATTGAGTTTTCTTATTAACTCCTTCATTGAGAAGTGATATTAGCTTTCTAAAAATTGGACTATCAAAATCATAAGATATAGAAGTTAGGACTAAATTAGAGTTATTTAAATTGCTAGCTTGAGTACCACAACTAAATTTTCTCTGTGAACTCTTTAATAAAGAACAATGAACTGTAGATTTTTGTAATAGGGGTTGAATTATATTTGTAACCCTTTTTTTTGTTTTACTTAATATGGTAACCTTTGAATTCGGTTTAGAAGACAAGAAAATAGCTAAAATACTATTTTTAGTAGAAATAAACTGGTGTAATTCTATATCTAGTTAATTCAAAGGAATTTGGTGTGTAAATAACCAATATAATCCATGAGTGATTGTGTATAAACCTAAGGCGATGAACAAAGGAAAGTAAAATAAAGATATTTTGGCTATAAAAGCTTGATACTTGAAATAAAGAGTACAAAACTTATTATCAAAAAACTTAATAAATTTATCTTTGTTTAATAAAAAAATTAAATTAATAAAAAAAGCTATTATTAATAAGATTGTAAAAAAACAAGATATAAATAGAATAACTTCAATAAACATTCTTTGACCTATTAAATTATCCAAGAAACCTTGAACAGGAACAGGTTGTATAATCTGAATTGTCTCAGTAAAGATTTTATCTATAATTGTATTTATACCTTGAGGAACTCCAGATGGGTACCCTTTAACAGGATCCATATGTAAATTATAACTTTCACCATTAGTTATGAACTGATTATAACCTATTACTTTTTTCCAATTAAAGTAGAAATTATAAGATAAAAAAACAAAGTAAATAAAAATTGATAATAAGATTAAATAACCTAAAATTTTTAGTAAACCCTTAATGTGGAATTTACAGTGGACTATACCCATCTTTTTAATTTTTTACTATTTCCAATGATATATATTAGCATTTGGTTACTAGTTTTTTTTGGATTTCCTATACATTTTATATTCTTTACTAATATGGATGAATTTATTATCTTTAATTTTTCTTCGGGTATTTCACTAAAAGGTGTGGATGAGGTTAATAGTTTAGTTACTAATTCTTATAATTATTCAAATAAAGAATTTAATACAAAACGAAAGGTTAAAAAAATAATTGTAGCTTTCCCTGATTTGAGTGAAAAAAAATTTATTGAAACCTTAATTTTAAACTTGTCTATTAATTCATTAAATACGATACTATTCCAATATAATCATTATCAATCATTTACAAATCTAATGTTAGGTAGTCAGGTAGGTATAGTTGTTCGAGACTCCCATGACATTAAATACTATAAATCTCTTTTTGAGCACTATCAAGATATGTTAGAAATTACTCTATCTTTTTATAAAGTTGAAAGTCCTGATTTTTTCATTATTTTTCTTACAGAAATAACAAATTCTAAAAACTAAAATTAAATAAAGACAACAAATAAATAATAATAAATTGTAATAAAAAATAAAATACTATTCTTCTTTTAATAAATAAATATTCAAAGAAGAATAGAAAAAATTTATTGTTTATATGAGTTGAAGAAAATTATTTTGTTTTAGTTGGTTTAGTCAATTTAATAATAGTGTTCAAGAGGTTTAGAATTGGAAAAGTGAAACTTTAGGAGAGACATTTATTACTATATTTGTTTATTATTTTTATTGGTTTAAATTTATTTATATGGGGACTAGAGTTTACCATTTGTATTAATTGTTGGAATTGGTTTAGAGGGGATTTTTAGGGGGAAATTTGTTATCTGGTAAGTTAGGTACTGTAGGATAAATTAGTAGTTTTAATGTTTATTGTAATATAAATGTATGTATTTTACCTTATTGAAACACAAGTTAAATTATATCAAATATTAGAAATAATAAAAATAATTATATAGATAGGTATTAAAGGTCAATAATTATATTACTTAACAACAAATACAACAAATATTAGTTAGTTTATATTACATTATAATTGTGAAGTTTAGGGTGTTTTTAATAAAATAGACATACGAAGAGGATTTTCTTATTGATACAAGGATTCTAACGAAAATTACTATTGTTTTAATATAGTTTACTAATTTATTTATTAATTAAATTATTATTTCAATTAACTTATTAATTTACTATTGAATTTATTTAAACTAATTTAATATTTAATTAACATAATTTTTTATTTATTATATATTTTATAAAATAATAATAGCAACTTGTAAGCTTTTTCCTTAATTTTAATTTAATTTTGATACAATGAAATACTTTTTTATACAGAGATAATATTTTATTTAAAATACTTTGATAGTCAAGTTTTAGGAGAGTTGCGAAACTTTCATTATTTGAATAACTTTTTATTTACTATTTAATTACTTTGAAATACTAATTGAATTAAGAGATGCGGACACAAAAGTTGATTTAGTTTTTATTTATTTAATCTTTTTATTTAGAAAATCTTTCATTTAGCTTAAGGACGTGCAGCGAACTAGTTGTTTAATTTAAATATTTTATTATCAAATTAATTTATACTTGGAGATAAAGGTAGCGGAGCACTAGTTTACTTTTAATTTAAAAAAATTATTTCTTAGTCGGTGTTTAAGAGACGCGCAGCGTCATACCTTATTTATCTGATTATTTATTTTTATTTTAACTATTAATTATTTTAAGCTAAGGACGCGTAGCGTCTACTTTATTTAATTTTATTATTTTATCAATATATTAAGTAATATATGTTATATGGACGCGCAGCGTACTACCTTGTTTATTTTATTTACTTTTTCATTTACTTTATTTAATTTTTATAACTATTCAGAGATAAATGCGAGAGTAACTTTATTACTTTTTTATTTAATTATTTAATTAATTATCTTAATTATTTATAAACTGAGATGCGCATGTTCTACTTTATTAAAAAAAAACTTTAAACATTAAAAAGAATTAATATAAAATTTATATTTCAAAGAGAACAAGAGGAAATATTCATGTTCTTATAAAAATATTCTTATAGATGATTAGATGTAAAACAAAAGAGTTTGCTGATTTTCTACCAGAAATGAGATATTACTTTACTTCTGATTTTAAATTTACTAATTTATTTTTCTATCTTTATTTTAAAAAATTATATTATTTATAGATACTGAGTATACCTAATTTATATATTAAGAAAATACCAAAATTAACTTTAGTTAGGAAAAGAATACAAATTAAAAATAAGTTTAGTGAGGATTAGCAAATTTTCATATATAAGCAAAATTAGCAGGTTGAAGATAATCAATAATAAAGGGATTAACAAGTCCTAATGATATGTTAGGTTTTAATAAGTCTCAAAGTTAAATAAAGGATAAGATAAAATAATAAAGTAAGAGCACCTAATATAGTACAATTAAAAATGATATATAAAAATTAAACTTTAATAGAGATAAATAATAAAAATGGGAATAGTAATTAGTAATTTGAAGATACATAGATTTTATCAACGTTATGCAGCTTATCAATTTGCGTAGTAAGTAAATAAGAAACAACCATGATTAAGTATAATACTCTAAAAGTCAAAGTGTAATATTACAATATGTAAGTAAGTAATAAAACTTCATTATTCATAAAGTACCTATACAGTAGTTGGATTTGCTCTAGTAAAATTAATCCAATATTTTATATATCCTCAACGCTTTCTATTCGATTAAATAATAGCAATTAATTAGCTTTAAAAAGGGTATAATAATTACTTAATTCTTAAGAGCACAATCGGTAAAGCAGAGTACGCATCATGATAATACTATTAATAATAAGCCACATAGCAACATTAGTAAATACAATTTGCCCAAGATATTGAGTTTAAATAAACTAGTAAAATAAGTATCAGCAGGTATATGATTAAATGTAAGAAAAATATCAGATGTTTTATCAAGTCCAAGAATAAGTTAATTAAACCATTGAAATAGACCAAGACTAAGATTATTAAATAGTATAACAATATTTTTATAAAGTTAAGACTAGCATTAATAAATGTTATATAACTACTTAGTTCAAATAAAAATAGACTACCAACAATGAAAGCTAGAGGAAGAACATGATTATAATTACTACCACTAAGTTCAGCAAGTTGAATATTAAGCATTAAAATAACAAATAAAAATAGAATAGCAATAGCACCAACATATACAATAAGATATGAAATACCAATAAAACCAACACCAAGTGTCCCAAGATATACAACAAGAAATACAAATATTTAAATAAGAAAATGAATGATACGATAACAAGTGGTTCTATATACAATAAAGAAGCAAGGAAAATGAGTAGCCTATAATAAATAAGTATAAAAATAGAGTAAAATAGTACAAATAATAGTTAAACCAATTTAAAATTAGCCTATATAGAGAAATAAAATAATGAATGTTCAACCTTGAAAAAGTTATTAAAATAGGAGTAAACAAAACTACCAGAATCGAAGTGGCAGAATCTAAAGTTACAATTTAGGGCATTAACCATTATGCTAAATTCTCTATAATAATAGAATAAAGTAGTAATAATAATAATAATAATAAAAGGGGTTATTCTTCATTTCATTTCATGTTCACAATTTATTATCAAGAGCAATATCTATTAGAGTATTTTCAATAATACCAACAATAGGTATAATAATGATAAAGTAAGAGAAGTACTAAATAGTAGCAATAGTAGCAATAGTAGTGTAAGGTTCATCAACATGGAGTTGTTGTGATCCAACGAACATAAGTAGAAAGAAACAAACAATAAGTGTACCAAAGAAAAATTGAGCAATACCTCGTAATTGAATACCTTTAACACGATAAGTATCTACAATAGGTAGAGCAAGTAGAATAAGTAGAGTTATAAACATAGCGATAACACCAAGTAGTTTATTAGAAACACTTCTCAGAATAGCATAATATGAAAAAAGATCAAATAATAATAAGATAGAGTATGTATTACTTTACAGGAATAAAATTTTAGTGTATAGTCGTTTAACAGTTAAAAATAACGGCAGCAAATAATAAATAAATAAACAAGTTGAAAGACGAGGGTATCTGTTCTCACCTAAAACTATAAAAATTCAATACAATAACTAGGTTTTTAAAAAGGCAACATTTCTTCTCACAAATAAAATAAATACCATTCAGGAACACGTTATAAAATAACAATAATAATAATTGACTAGACTATTTAATAGTTAAAACAAACTGTAGGGTGTTCAAGTTAGACAAAAATCTAATAGTCTTTGTACCTAATTAAAATACAAATAGAAATAGAACTAGTAGTATTGCAAATAAAAAACAAAAACAGTTACAAGATCTTTAAATACAAAATAAGGATGGAAAGCTAGTCGATTCGTATTAGCCCTAATAGCTATAGGTTTATAACTTCCGTGTTCATTTAGAACAATTAGATGCATAACAACTAGAGCTGCTAAAACAAAAGGTAGTAGATAATGTAGTGAACAAAAAAAAAAATTGTGTTAGTGTATCATTCTTAAGTGAGTATCCATCTCAAACAACTATAAATTTAATTAAAAATTAAAAGAAAATTTTCTTTATTTACAAAAAGTATAGACTATGTTATCAACTATTTAGTTTAGCTGTAGGGGTAAGACTAGCTGCCCTCTAAAACCGAACTTGATACTTTTCCATCATCCGGCTCGCCCCTTAAATTACTTTGCTGAGATTGCGTTAATTAAATTAATGACGTCGAGTTGGGAGAACGCTAGCATAAGTCTTGACAATACGATTTTTGGTATTTACTTGAGGATTCGAAATACCACTGGACCGATTACAATGAGCTGGTACGTAAGATCGCTCCAATCTAAATGACCGGTTAAGCGCATTATGATTAAGACCGAATTGATTCCGGTTCAAGACCTTTGGTGAAATCGCTGACCAACCTTATATCCCAATAATTTAGTTCCCCTTATGGTAAAGGATATGGTGGTATTTACACAGAGGTATCTGTTTACGCTTAAACGCACCCGTTCATACTTCAAATGTTGCATTTCCTTTTCTAATTTTCTGTCTAACGTCCTTCACATATCTGAGGTGGTGCATTTGGGATATCAGAAGAGGTTCCACAGATTGCACACGCTTTGTTTATGTTGGACTCTGTTAGCTTTTTACTCCAACTAATATCTATGAAGTCAAGGTTTATTGGAGCATTGCGGTTTACTTTATAGTCATAAGTCGCTTTTAGGGTCTGGGAAAAAGTATTTCTACGTCTGTCTTCGTACACTTTAGGGTTCGCCCGTATCTCTTGAACATGGTATGCATACTCCTTATTTGTTGCTTTTTTGCTAGGGTAAGAGCGCAACTTTTAAGCAGGACTCAGATAACGGTTCAGAGCCTACTTCTATTTCCAGCGAAGGTGACAAAGTTTAGTAGACCCCTAATCTTCATATTGTACAAGGCAATTATATCACAATGATCGAAGTTGATTAGGGCATTTTGCTGTACCTTGAGGAATGTGAATATTGACATTTGGGTTGTATCGAGCGAATCCACTGTCCACCAGCTTCTTATAGATCTTACGAAGGTCGACGTACATTCTCATTCTAGTAGTCATTCGTCTTCTAAGATTCGATTTGGTTCTCAGCAGAGAGTTTTTACCATCTGTGCTTGACTACAACTCGCGCCTAGGAAACTTAAAGATTTTCTAGTATTGGTGATGAGCGTCTTTTCTTTGCTTAGATTAAGACCACATTTATCGATTAAGAAATTACTTACTTTCTTTAAAAGTGTTGGGCGTCAACCTTTTTTTTAAACCATAATTACGAAATCGTCTGCATATCTCACGTATAATAGTCGTTTTAACTTAGGCTCTAGGGAGTTGTAGGCCACCAACTTAGCATAATTATATGGGCTTTAGCCTATCTTCGGGGTTAATCGAACGTTGTTGCATATTTACTAGTGCCGCATATTTTGGGTTTCTCTGTCTTTATTTATCTTTATTGAATCTGATTTTAAGATCAGCCATAAACTTATCAAGTTCGTTTAGATTGATGTTCGCAAGCAGCGGACTCAGTACATTACCTTGGGGCGTTCCTATGTTGGACTTGACAAGATTGCCGGTGTCAGGGTCGATGTATTCAGCTTTTAGGGCTTTTGTATTAATTTTAGAGTTATAGCACATTTTACCCTTTTTTTAACGAGGTTCATTAGGGTGTTATGAGGGATGCATCAAAACATTTGGAAATGTTTCCTTGTATTAGTCCATAGTAGTTTTCCCTTAAAGATAGAGTACTTATAAAGCAGATTGTACTGATCTTCCAAGTATGAAACCGTGGCTCTCATAAGAAAATAAGGGTTATCAGATCTGTTTTAATATAGTGGCGAGGGCTTTTCATGCAATACTAGTATATAAATTCATATCAAAAATATTTATTTAAAAGATTCAACTTGACATGTAAGTGAAATAATTTATTTTATATTTACTTGGCACCCTTAAGGTGGATTGAAAAACCCTAAGTATAGTTTTAATTTACTTAGAATTTTAAGGTCTATATTCTTCTACTTTTCTGTACTCTCAATAGTTTAGATTACCTCTATGTAATTCTTTATGCTGAAAGTTAAAAAGAGGGATTTGTTTACGGTTCATAGCACTAATTTAACTAATTTATAGGGGTCATCCTTGTTAAATGTTTTAAATTTAATTTGAAAGAGCTTAAGTTTCTTGTAAATTAGACGCTCAATCTGAGATTAAAATTTTATCAATATTATTCTTATCCATTTCATGGTTTCTAAATTCATTAATAACCTTAAATTGTGTAAAATCATACAAAGTAAGATCAGTATCAGGGACTTTTAAGTTAAAACCAAAAATTTTAAAAGCCTTTCTCATTGTTTTTAATTTATGTTTATACGCTAACGTCAAAGCACAGGATGCTCATAGTAATCAAATTATATATTCTAATTTAGGACGATTTGATGCGAATGAGTAATAATTTATTATACCATTTACTTTGGTATTGTATCCTCTACTCAACCACCAATCATATGACTGACTATACTATACTCATATGACCTATACTACAGACTTAGATTTATATAATTGATTCCTAACACAGAGCCTACCCATATTTAACCCTATTACTATACATATGATCTATCTTATCTATACATATTTATGAGCTATACTACATATTTATGAGCTATAATACATATTTATGAACTATAATACATATTTATAAACTATATATTTGTGAGCTATAATAAAATACATATGTCTTGTCTAGTGGTATTATTGGTTCTTGGTCTATTATTTTAATGGTAAAACCTAAGTATTTAAAACCTGTACTGAATTTTCATCTCATTTTTAGACTATCCTAGTACATATATACATTACCTTTTTAGTGTAGTATTTTACATACTCTAGTGTAATAGTATCCCGTTACAGGTTCTAGTAGAATACCGTTACAAGTTCTAGTGTAGTAGTATTAGTAGTAGAATCCCATTACAACTTCTAGTTTAAATTAAGTCTAGTATTGTGTGCAGGTTACCTTAGTTTAAGGTAAAATATATAACTTTACTTCGGTGTCATTAGTTCAAATCTAATAGGTAGCAAGTTTCATACCCTGATACAGTCAGTCCTTAGTTAGTGAGTTGTGTTGTGTCTCTGGGTAGAATATTGTTTAAGGGTAAGACTTTACATTTTGGTAGTAACTATGTTTTGTTCGATTCAATCTGTCCTAAGTTGTGGATATGCTACTATTGGTGAGGTTAGTTAATTACTAATTAAGATTCTATTTGAATTTATCACTTCGTACCTTAGTATAGTTGTATTATTATAATATTATATTCATATAGGCGATATCTTATAGGTGATGTATATTACTATGTATTATGGTCTGTAGTATATCTTATGCGTGATGTATACTAGTATGTATGTATTTATTATGGTGTGTGGTATAGTATATCTTATAGGTGATGTATGTATTATGGTGTCGACTGGTGTCGGCGGATATTTGCAATTTATTTATTTACTTTGGTTCAATTCCATCATAATATTAGTGTTCAGATAACTAAATAAAATTAAATTAAATTATTTGTATCTATACTCATGTCTTGATAATGACTATTGCACTTACTTACCTTATGTTTATATCTTGATACATTTTTGATCTAGTTAGTATCATACTGATTGATATTATTACTGTGGTATGTTTACTATTGATTATAGCCTATATTACAATTATTGAACGTAAGTTCATGGCCTATATGCAGCGTCGAATTGGTCCTAATAATGTGGCTTATGTTGGTCTGTTTCAAGCTATAGCTGATGCGGTTAAACTACTGGTGAAAGAGGTTGTATACCCTAATCAGTCTAATGCACTACTATTTTGGATTAGTCCTGTGGTTAGGCTGTTTATTAGTCTAGTTATTTGATGTACTGTGCCTTTTACAGAGTACTATATGGTATATAATAACAGTATCAATGTGATAATTAGTATATGTATTAATAGTATTTCTGTTTTTGGTATCGTATTTGCTGGTTTATTCGCTAATAATAAGTATACGTATCTATCTACTATTCGTAGTACTCCTCAGTTTCTAAGTTCTGAACTAATACTAGGTATCCTAATAATGACTATTATGTGTGTTTCTAATTCATTTAATTATGTGGACATAGCCCATAATCAGATCTGTGTATGGAATATAATTATTATGGGTCCTGTGTATCTAATGTTTTTGAGTGACTATACTAGCAGAGACAGGTATAACTTCTTTTGATATAATAGAGGCTGAATCAGAGCTTGTAGCAGTTTATATGACTGAACACTCATCGGTTATATTTGTGTTCTTCTTTTTATCTGAGTACTCTAATATTGTGTACTTTAGTACTAGTATTTCTAGTCTGTACTATGGTGGTTTTATATTTACTCTTATACCTATAAATTGTGTGTTCTCGATACAATCTATAATCCTAGGTCTTAAGTCTGTATTTAATATGATTGTCTTTGTTTGAGTTCGAGCTACACTACCTCGTCTTAAGTTTGATCAACTAATGCAGTTTTGCTGGCTAGAGCTACTACCAATCTCTGTAAGTATTGTTTTTATGACATTTAGTATACTATTTACTTTTAAGTTATGTTTTATTACCTTACCTTACCTTACCTTACCCTTATCTGTAAATATTGAACTATTAGGTTGGTCATTGTGTATATTACTCTAAAAAAAATAAATTAAATCTGTTGACAGTCTATTATATAATTATGTGTATATATTTATATTGTGATATCAATAACTGATATTTTTGTATATGCTTTTATTTATCTAGTAGAAACTGTTATTAGTTTGGCTTTTATACTAGTAAGTATGATTAACATATTTGGCTTTATTTAAAAACTGGTATATATTGGTGCTATACTCATGATCTTTATATTCCTTATTATGCTGCTAAACCTACACTTCATTGATATGGTAACAACTAGTTCTCAGCTCTATTATGTTCAATATACTGTTATTATACTACTATTTATGTATTATTATACAGCTAGTGGTCATTATACTATAAATTATTATATAGATGTGTGTGCTAATTACGATATTAACTATCATATTGATTATGTTTATATGTTTAGTATTATAGGTACATATATTGTACTATTACGTCTCTATACACTATTGTTGTTGGTCTTATACTATTTATATCTGTACTAGGTAGTATTATTATACTGTTTCCTTTAAACATCACTACTACTTTTCTAATCCCTATTAACTACTAAGTAGTTGGCTATTACTTAATTAATAGTATGATTTATCTGAAGATAATATAATGATGTTGTGTATAACCTCAGTGTAGTCCTAAGCAATATAATAAGGAGTTCATTATGTGGGATGTATTTTTTTAGTCCCAGGTTACTCATAAAGTAAACTAGAATTGTGTATATAATACAGTTAATTATAACTATGTGAACTAATGTATTAAAGTAGCATATGAAAAATAAATCAATTGAGGTATATGTAGTATGATCGACATAAACATATATAAAGGTGTGTATTTATCTAAAATAATGTGTATATAATATGGTATTAATTATTTATATCTGGAATGATATGCTTGTGTTATATACTTATGTATAATGCTGTGACTAGGGTTGATCTCTAATCTTAGTATTAATCTGTCTTATATATATATTTATATTGGTATCAGTATACAGAGTTATCATGTTATTATCATGGTGTAATATAGGAGTACTATTGAAATCTAAACCTGAGATATGATTATATTAGCTATAGTGTATAGTACCGACAGGGAATAGGTGGAAAGTAAGTTGTTTGACTGGTGATACATAAACTTATTTGTGGTTATAGTTAGTGCAAACCAATTTATTGCTAGGTTTGATACCTTTTGTATAGGCGCGTGGACTAGTTAACATGCTTGGTGTGACGTATAGTCTATATTTATATGTATGTATAAATTAATTAAGATATAGTCATGTGTGTTATACCCGAAACTAAATGATCAATGCTGGGTTGTGTCATAAGGACCTAATGTGTTGCTGTTTCAGTATTATACATGTAGCTCAGTATATGAATGAAATGTTAATCGTATTTAGTTATATCTGGTTACTTGCTCTAAAAAGAGACAAAACTTTAGTCTAATGCAACAATAAATATATTAAATATATTAAATTTAATAAATAACTAAATTAAAATTAGGATTAATAAACAATAAATTATTAAAAAGCAGTTAAATAAGTATAAAGTTATATAAATTTATATAAAAATGGAAAGTCTTACCCTGATGTAAAATGTAAGTTGATACTAAAATCAGTCAAATTTTAAAATAAAGTAAAATCCAAAAATGCTTTAAGTTCTTACATCTCAATTAACAAAATTAGTAAAATAAACAAAATAAAATAAAGGAACAATTTTTAATAAATTATAGCAATATCAAAACCCATTTAAATTGAAAGTAATAAAACTATGGAATAAAACTTAAAACAAAAAATAAAACACAAACTAACAAAATTTATGAAAATAAGTATTATCTTTAATGGTTACAAATTAGGTAGGTTGAGATAAAAATTAAAAATTTAGAAAAACTAGATAAGTCATAAAATTTTTTAAAACTCTTACTTTAAAACAAATAGTAAGAAAGTATTAAAATAGCATATTAAAAATAAATTATACTTAGGTTTAATATTAAAAAAGAGATTGCAGGAGAACACAATAAAAACTATTAAGCAAACAACAATTTTCTAACATAGTCCATAAATACCAATATATTTATATATGCGATAAATCTTAATTTGTATTGTTATTGAAGCTGCTCATAAATTAAATGTAATTAAGAAGATGATATAAATCTTATTTTCTAGCTGAGATCGATTCATTAGATTGTCGTTAATTTAACTAAAGCTATTGCTATTCCTTAAGCTGTACACATCTCTACTATAATATCTAGTTATGAATAATAAAAATATTATTTAATTCTTGAGAACTTTACTAATTTTGGCCAATGCATTAATAAATTTTATTCAATTCTCGTATATTTATTCATGTTTTTGATAATAGATAAAGCTATATTAACTAATTTGTTTTCCACTGTTGAGCAATAAATTTTGAGTTAATTCCAATTATGATTAAGGTAAACTACTTGATGTTGCTTTTGATGTAATTTGTCTGATTGATTTAGATGTGAGATATTTTTGTTAATTTCCTGGATATTTAATTTTTTATTTTTAATTAAACTAACGTAAAATACCTTAAAACTTAAATTAGGCTACTTATTACAAATTTTTCCAATTTAACAATAAGTAAAACGACTAGACTGAAACGACCTTGATATATCTATATAATTTAATTGATATTAACCCCGTACTTTTACTAATTATAGTAGACTTATTTTATTAAATTTTTTTTAAGAATAGATTAAACTAAGGATTAGTATTGCCCTACTTAGTTGCTTTACTTAATTTTTACTCAGGATTAATTAGGTATGAAACTTACAAAACAAAAATTATTTCTTTAGTTTTTTCAAAATTACTAAGTAATAACTAAATTATAGCCTAACTTATTAATTAAAAATAAAAATAAAAAATGCTGACTTATAAATGTATTAAAATGAATTAGGTTCTTTTTAGAAATATTAGTAGTCGATTTATAAATGTACTAATACGAATTAGTTTTGTTAATAAGATTAATTAGTTTTGTTAATAAGACTTTTTATTTCTTAATATTAATAATTGAATTAAGACTAGCCTTATATATACTAAGATGCTGTGTATTTATAATAATTCGAGTTAGGTATTAATATGACTTAGGTACTAAGATTAATTAGTTCTGTTAATAAGACTTTTTATTAACTAGTTTTAAAGTAAATTAGGTACTAAGACTTGTGCTAATATTAATTTATTAAATAATCTATTTGTTTACCTAACTTTTGGATATCTTTTTCTTTCTTTTATCTTTATCTTTTTTATCTATTCGAACTACCCGAACTATTAACAACTAACCTAATTAACATAAATTTTCTAACTAGCCGTATAATTTTTCCTATGAAAGATCTTTACTTTAACACATAGATTAATATTAAGAAATAATTAAGCAGATAAAAAATCATAAACTTATATTTAATATATAATTCAATATAGACGTAGAAGGTTAAAAACAAAACAATAAAAATTTTATATGGATTTTTGAGGTTTATTCCAAACCAATTAGGTGTATCAGTAGTAAAAACAAACAAAAATTTAAGTGTATCAGTAGTAAAAAAAAAAGATTAGATTAGATTAGATTAGATAAGGTGTATCAGTAGTCATAAAAAATAGTAAGTATAAATAACTAGTTAGTCATAGGATACAAGATTATTTTAGTGATCGAACATCAATCATTTGATGCTTCAAATAAATACTTTTTCCGATAAGCTACTATAACTAATATACCTTGTAGGATGAGACATTACAAAAATATACCTACCCTGGCTTATTTGTTTATGGGGTAATACCTAAATATACCAAACCTGTAGGATAATACCAAACCCTGTAGAGTAATTAACTGATTGTGGGCTGATTGTTGGATGATGGCTAGAATATAAGATATTAAGTGGAATGTACTGGAAATAACCAAATTTAAACTGGTGTCCAGTTACTGCAAATAACCAATAATGACAAAATATAATATATTTCCGTCTTCTTAGACAAGATAATAGGTTAGACTATAAAACATAAATAACTCCTGACTATAGGTACTAATTTAACTAACTGAGTAACTTACTGACTTACTCTAGTGGAAAAAACAAAGATAGCTCCAATGTTATAAATAACAAATTCTAGTGGGATGAACATAGATAACTCCATACTACTAAGTAACTAACTCTACTTTAGTGGGAAGAGATAATAGAGAGAGATTATGGAGTATTAAAATCAAGTATACCGAAAACATATTCACATATAAGACCAAAGCTTAGAATTATAATAATATAAGGAAGATATAATATCCGTAGATAGACACATATATAATACTAGATATAAAGGGGTATACAAAGAGTATCTCAATATCGAATACCATAAATATGATAGCAACTACACCATAGATGATAGCAATAGGACTTCAATTCACGATGTAATAGGACTTAAAACCACATTCATAATAAGTAACCTTCTGACTATCGTTAACAAAAATAGAAAATAGTTTATTAACTACTAGTAGTACTGTAATGAGTACAAAGATAAATATAAGATATACTAGGAAAGTCAAACTAGAGATTAGATACAAGAAATATACATAATACATTATGTTGATATAATACAGAACATAATCAGAATATATAAAGAATATAAGTATAGCTAGTGTAATTATAGAGAGTATACCACTAAATAGAGCAGAATATGTGCTATTAAATAGCAGTGTATTTTTATACTTAATACCAGAAGTATTAAATACTGTGTATCGGATCAGATTAATATAGTAATAAGAACCAATTATACTAGTAATAATAGCTATATTTGCAAGTATATAATATGAGTTATAAATACAGAGCATAATAGTATAGTACTTACCAAAGAAACCAATAAGTGGAGGAAGACCACAAATTGAACATATAAATATATAAAAGACTATAGCTATATAACGGTTATGACTTATTAGACCTGTAAGTAGATACATATGTTTGATAACATAACGATAGATAGTATCTATAAACTAAATATAAAAAAGTACATTAAATATAAGATATTAAAAAATATAAAGTCATACTTCAAATATACTATATAAGTTACATATGACTATATGTTTAAGTATAAAGGACAGATGATTAACTGTTGAATATGTAGCAATACGCTTAAATTTAGCATAGCCTATAGGATAAATAGATTATACAACAAACCTTATACAGATAAATAGAATAAATATATTATTTAGATATAGATGACTTATACTTAGATTATATATTATACTATAAAGTATAAATAGATTAGAAAGCTTAGGTACAATCATGATTATATTCATTATAATAATAGGTGTGTAATTATATACAGATATAGATCATATATGAAAAGGTGCACCGCCAATCTTAATTATAAACCCTAGCACTATTAATATATAGCCTATTATCATGTACCCATTACATAGTTAAACATGTGTATAAATATACACTCAAGCCAGATTAGTAATTCCTGTACAACTATATACAAAACTAAGACCAGCAAGTATAATTAGACTAGCTATAGTACATAAAAAGTAGTATTGAATACTAGCCCTAATACTGTATTTATTACTAAGATACATAGTACAGACTATATATCGACCAAAACTCTTAACTTCAATTTATATAAAAATACCAGGTAGATCATTAACATCAACTAGAGCATATATACTATACACCATGAACATATATACCATATAGAACTCAAAATTCATATACACTAGATAATTAAGACTAATAGTACACAGTATAATTACAAACACTACACAACACAGAATTATGCACATCATAACATAATAATTAGTATAAAAATAAGCATTTTAGTTAATTACATAAATGTAATCTAGACCTTGAGTATTTATTACTTTTGTACCTAGAAGCATAGCTATAACAAATCTATGTATAGAGACAACCGAGATACGATTATGATATGGTATTGCAATAATAAGTATTAGACAACAAACTAGTAGCATTATACATATTATGTACTATTACATATCGAAAATTGAACCCAAACACTATAATTGGTAGTTATACATTCTACCATTAATTTATATTTAAAGAACCAAGACCTACCTTACTAAAAGCTAGTAAGATATACAATCCGAACTGTGCACTCTTACCAATAGAAATAATAAGTATTATGATACAGATATAGTATAGTATATCATTATTTATATAACCTGATACAGAATTTACCACTTCCAATTCCCACTACGAGACTAGCTTATTTTTTTGTTTTTTTTTTAAAAATACTTACTATTATAGTTTAAAGTAAAATTACCAAGATAGTATCAGATAATCCAATTCTATTAACTAAATAGTTTTATTATTACGGGACTATGACATAAACCTACTTCATAAAATAGAATAGTAGCTAATAAAGAGGCAACACTTAAACAAGAAATAGTAATAATATGAGAACCTGTTGTACCTATTTTTCTTAATAAGAATTAGGTTAAAACTACACATTAAAATTGCTAAATACATTTATAAGTTGTTCTTTAAAAAATTGTTTCTATAAGTCTATAATAACCAACTAATATACTCAAACCTATTACAGATTTTGCTCATGCTATAGTTTGTATATAAATTATACATGTTTGTCCTATATTATCATTAAGTTTAAAAATAAAAATGAGGATGATTAAAGTTACTGCTAATAACATAATTTTAATAGATATTATTTTGAAAAAAAAGATTTTGGTCTATTTAAGATAAAACCTAATATTTTCATTTAAAAATAAAGTTAAAAATAGATCCATAAAATTCACCCCACTCCACGAATTAGAAATAGAAATAGACTAGACTAGACTAACTAGACCTGTACATACATTTATTAACTATAATATTATGATACTACTTAAAGAAGTCATTGTATTTTACTTATCAAATTAAGTATAAGTCGATACTATTATTTATTAATTCTTCACTTCACTGCAACCCTTGGTTTTTAGCCATTAAAATTTTAAATTGTTTTCTCATATTTGTAATTAGCGTTTTGTCTTTATTTAGAGTTAATTCACAATTTTCTTTAAACAAAGTTGTTATATTGTCTATAATCTCCACACATTCCGTATGTGATGCAGTGACTAAATTTAAAAAATCATTCGCATATCTTATGTAGTACATACTTCTAAAATAAGTCTCCATATTATGATATAAATTGATTTTACGCAATTTAACTAGATATTGTACTGCAAGAGAATATTATTTAACCTCGGTAGCTTTTTTGGCGTAAGTATTGAAGGTTTGTATATTCAGGGTTATGTTTTTTAATTTTTTCTCTCTTAAAAGAGCTAAAATAGTTTTCCATGTATTTATCACAAAATCTAGAACAATATTAACTCACAAAAAAAGACACAACAATAGGGGGTACAAACTGTTCCTTGCGGAGTACCTATTTTATAAAAAATTATATTATCGTCTTTATTAATAGGATATGCAATTACTTTATATATAAGATATCTTAGGTTAGGACCTCCGAATAATTTAACTATCTTTTTTAGGGTAATATTATGAGGAATAGAGTAAAAACATTTCTCAATATCACCTTGAATAACTCATGTAAAACCTGCACCTCTTAATTTAACTTAAAGCATCAAGGGTAGATTTTTTAAGTCTAAACCCACAAGAATGTTTACTGAATAAAGGTTCGTATGCAGCATCTAGGGTAACTCCTATTGCTTTTTTTTTTACTAATTTATGTGTGTCTCTAGGTGACGTTATACTAAGAGTACGTATTTTACCATTTGCTTTTGGTATTTTTTTAATCTAGCAGGTGTAAATTGAAATTCTCCACTATGCAAAGTTTTTGCTAGTTTAATTAATCATTTTCCATTAAGGCCATCTAACGTGTAATTAACTATACCTTAGTCATATTACCAGGCTTACTTTGAATATCTTCGTAGCATACTATTAAAAAGTATGGATCTGATAATATCTTAATTAAATTATAATATTTTTGATTTTCGTTTTTATATTTCTTCATTCTTTGATTAACTTATGCAATTAGGTTCGGGTTAGTTTTACTATTGGTTTACGCTTATTAGGCTTATTTTCATCGCCAGAAGGTTTCATTGATGTTCTTAAATCACTATGATCCTTCTCGTCTGATTCATAATTTAAATCAGTTTCGATACTACGATCATTCCGAGCCCTCGTACCAAGATTAATAACTGTATGCTCAGCGGTTACTTCCACTAGTTCCGTTTCGTCTAATTTTAATGTTCTTGTATCTTTAGAACCTTGCGTTATTAACATTATCATGATTATAATTATATTTATATTCAGAATTATGTAAACTACTGTATGGTAGTAGGTAATACTATTTAGTCTATATAATCATCGCGAGATATTTGAGTATACTTTAGTATTCAGTTGCTGACAGATTCCGCTTAGAACAACAGGAGTATCTTTTACTTTTTCCTTTAACGTTTTAAGTTTCTTAACGTATTTTTGGATAATTTCACAAATATTATCTATTATGTTTCACGGTAAACACTGTATAATCTCTTTCCATGTCGCTATTCATTTTCTGAGTTTATTAGACTTGCCAAAAACGTGACACTTAGTGGTAATTATAATGCTGTATAAAACAGCACTGACTAAAATAATTAGTATATTGTCCAATATAATTATATGTTCGACACACGGGGTCACTCTCTATGAGATGTTATACATAAATAAATGCTAGATCAACATTACATGTATAGTTGAATCGACTACCCTCACCGTGATTCCCGAGAGAACTGGCAACGAATACCCTTCCACCAAAGCTATAGCAAGTTTTTCCGCATACGGCTCTCCAAAAACATAAACAAATTTACACACTTTTTGTTTTAAATCTTTAAGACTCATCCCGTCATACTTACCTGGGATTGTGTGTACTTTATTGTGACAAGAAATACAGAGTGGAATAGTTTTTCTATTTATTCTACTTATTATTTGTATTATTGTATTCTTGTCCTTAGTATCTTTCAAGTGTTTTAGGTGATGCATTTCAATATCTTCAGTTGCTCCACAAATATAACAAGGTTCTTCCAAAAAGTTTTTTTTTTTTTTGCGCTTTGTGTATAATCGAGTTGAAGAAATCATACGGCAGTATTTCATTAATCGTATTATTCCACCTGTTTATTTTCATGTATTTTTTGTTCAAATATTCTGCAGATAGTGATTGAGGTAAATCGAACTCCACTGTCTTTAGTACTTCACCTTTATCTGATTTTTTTTCTTACTTTGATAGGTTTACCATATTTTTTAAAGACTCCTTTCAGTAACATACGATGTTTGGCAGCTATTGTATGGGCAAGTGAAAATTCAATAATGTATACCCTCATAGATGATCTGTTTTCCGTAATATTATCAAAGTTAATAAACCCTTTTATGATGCTATTATATCTTTTAACTATTTCATAGTCCGAGAGAAATATAAGTTTTCCATTAAATCTGGGTTTACCCTTCTCATTAGCTAGTCCTTTTTCTATTAGTTTAGCTTTTATTAGATCCTTTGGAAATATAAGTTTGGGTTTACCTGTGCCTTTTCTGCTTTTTAAATCCCCCACCGGATGTTTTCGTACGACTGGTAAGATTTTGACTAGTTGTGTTAACTTTAATGTAATATCCCAAAAATTTAGCGTACTCGAAACCAAGGTGTGTATTTTTGTTTTATCCATAGATAGTTCTAAATTTAGTTTATCCTTTAAATAAATTCTTACTTTACCTTTTATTTCTTCCGTTAATTATCTAGTTCCAGAGACTCCTATTACTCAGTCGTCAACATATTTTATATAGTGAAATTTTACCTATTCGGGTGGGTGAAGGTAATGTTCTAAGTAAGATGCTGTTTTTAACTATTTGCTCTTTAATTAAGTTAATTTCTTCTTTCGTTCTTTTTTTCGGTCGGCTTAATTTATCTTTTAGGTTTCCAATTTTTCATTCTACTTTTCTATATTCAGGGTTTTTAGTGGATATGGGTAATTTTTCGTATTCGTTCTTTAATTCGTCAATATATTTATTGAATTGTGTAAGGTATAGGTTTGAAAGTATCGGGGATAAGATTCCTCCTTGAGGTACTCCTAAGATAGAGTGTTTAAATTCTCTTTCTTCTATATAACCAGCTCTTAAAATTTTCCATATAACGCCCAGTATTGTCCTATCAGGGTTAAGGCGTTCCTGTAATATTTTGGCCATAATTTTGTGATCTATGTTATCGAAATATCCTTTATTATCTCCTTCGATCATCCAGGTGATACCCATCATACTGCGTACTTCTAATAATTTGTATGCTTGATGAACTGATCTTTTAGGTATGAAACCAAAACTATTTTTATTAAATATTCTTTCACAATCTGGTTCAATGAGTAGTTTTATCGCCACTTGTAAGATTTTATTCATAATAGAGGAAATCCCTAGAGCTCTTAGTTTTTCGTTTGCTTTGGATATAAATATCCTTTTTGTCGGTTTACAAATATATTTCCAGCTTACTACGAAATCTTTAAGATTATCTAGTTTGACTATGGACATTCCGTCTATTGTTTGGGTTTGGTTGTCAGAACCCGGTGTCATATTTCCAGGTTTAGATTTAATGATATTGTAACCCTCTTTATATATTTTTATATTATTTAATGCCCTACTTAAGATATTTTTAGTTAAACTTGGTCGTATGCAATAACTTACAACGTTTGTTTTTAATAGTGATGAAGAATGTATTTTCATACCGGTTCTTTTCTTATTAAATAATGTTTTATGTAACCTTTTGTTAATCGTACTACGGTTGCAAAAAAATATTCCGTCTCCCCCACTACTTATTATATGGTTGTGAGTCTTGCTCTCTACTCCCAAGTTGCCAATTGCTTGGTTTAGATGGTTTAGGTACCCTTATGCCGAGTGAAAGGAATCAAATCGATTCGGTATTAAAATTTAACTTAATTTGATGAAATCTCAGTAGATAACTCACACCGTATTTTACTATTCTTAATTTGAGAAATAATAACGACAAAGTATTGAAATCTATCAAAATATTGAGAAATAATTAGTATAATTTAATTATAATTACTATCTAAATCTAAGTGGATAGTAGTCAAAAGTAACAAAAATTAAAAATATCGTATTCATTACCCAACACCAAACACCTAAACACCTAACACCCTTACCATACCCTTTTACACTAATTAGTATAAGTTTTCTATTTTTTTAGTTAGAGACAAAAAGACAAAGAGACAAAAACACTACAATTAGATTATATAGGTAGATTATAATTTAGTTATAGAATTATACATCAAGAACTTATAGAAACCCACTGTGATTCTATAGAAAGATTATACTTTAATTATTGAATAATAGGAAGAACACCCTTACTATCCTTATACACTACTTAGTATAACTTTACTATTTTATAGTAATTAGTAGAAGTTTACTATTTAACACAATGAGTAGAAGTTTCTAATTTAATTTCCTAAATTTTTGTTGTTGTTTGTTTCCAAAAACTTTTCTCCAATTCAATCAAAATATTCCATAATAAACTCCAATTCAATTATAAAGACTCCCAAATATTACTATTATTTATAAAATTCTATTAATACTATAACTATAATTCTATTATAAAATCTAATCAAAGTAAACTCTTTAAATACCCATAAATTATCATATTTGACGTCCAGAAGTCTTAAAGTAAATTAGTAATAATATATTTTAGAAAAATAAGTAATATATATTTGATAGTAGAATATAGTAATTATTATTAATTATAATTTTTATTATCGTTACACACCACTAGCGTAAAAATGATTATACGACAAGATTCTGTTGGATAATAGTAAATAGTATAGTTATGACTAGTTCATCTTAATTTTTACAAGTAATTAATAGTTAATAATAAAATAATAATAAGTTATAGTCTAATATAGTAAAATTTAGTATATAAAGTACTAATAATATAGTATCCTTCCTATTTTATAATTAAATAAAATACTATCCATAAAATCCCATACTTCATTGCGTAAAATCGATAGATTAGATAGATTAGCTAGATTAGAAAGATTAGATAGATTGTGTTATTAAGAAAGAAGTAATAGTACTAGTTATTATTAGTGAGAAATAAGTAATAGTTCTAGTTATTATTAATAAGAAATAGTTATTAGTAGTAAAGTTAGTTAAGTTATTTTTAGTAAAGTTAGTTAAGTTATTAGTAGTAAAGTTAGTTATTTGTAGTAAAGAATCTGTGTTACCTTTTTGTAAAATATATAGTCAGTTAGAATTAGTAAAAGTTTTCCATTAACTGAAATATGATTAAAAATAATCTAGATTTTCAAATATTCTTTCCTCAAATCTACTACCACTACTTGTGTATATATAGGAATATTATACTTTTTACTTCTTAAGAGGGTAAAAGGTAATAGACACTATTGTTAGTATATAGGAAGATTATACTTTCTTAGAACAGTAGACGTACTTTATAAATAAAAAAAAAGAAAAAAAAGTTAAAAAATTATAAAAAAGTGTGGAATATCTTAAAAGAATAAAAATACAAAATATTATAAAATAACTAAAAAAGTTGCATTCATTCTTGTTTTT
>Ga0153992_100026_pt1 | contig 44113 bp, 16 predicted proteins | sample TSNC076MetaG_FD_104683 | JGI IMG/M metagenome (GOLD analysis project Ga0153992, IMG submission 104683) | Attine ant fungus gardens microbial communities from North Carolina, USA - TSNC076 MetaG | ecosystem: Host-associated > Fungi > Mycelium > Unclassified | place: USA: North Carolina, Lumber... | reverse complement strand
CAAAAATAAAACAATGCCAAAATAAAAATTAAACAATTAAAGAACACATAAAATAATAGAAATATCGAACAGTACAGTTAAAATAAATAGTAACTAAATAAACTAAATTTAATTATAAAAAACAAAATAAAAAATAAACAAACTGGCTATTATCTAAACAAAACCAGGAGAAACAAATAACCAAAATTAATAAGCAAAAAGAAATAATAAGTAAATATTTTAAAGAGTGGATTTGACGCAGAAATTCTACAAATAGTATTAAGGGTTAAAATATAACCTTATTTTCTTGCTAAACTAAAAATTTGACACATATTTATATAAATTAATATATAGATTATGAGTATAATAGTAGGGGTCAGTATAACTGCCCTCCGAACCGTACGTGATAGTTTCCCATCATACGGCTCTCCACCTAAATTGTACAAAAATAATATAGGAAAAAATAATTTAGAGAAAATATTGAACATGACAAAAGGAACTATTTGGTTTCATTATAAGATTTCGTAAATCGACTAATTTCAGTTATGTCGGAGTAGTTCAAAAGACCTTGATGGTAAAGTGAATGATGATAGAAACAAAGAGGTATTTGTTTACGTTTATATGCTTTAATTCATGGTGCGAAACTAGCGTTTCCTGTGCGAATCTTCGTTCTAATATCTTTTATTGATCTTACGTGATGCATTTTGCTATTATTTGAGGTTCCACATAAAATACAAGTTTTGCGGATATTGGTTTCAGTTAGTTTAGCTGATCATGAGATAACAATTAAATTCCTAGCTTTGAATAGTATTAAATTTATAGTCGTGGATTGCTTCTAGGAAAGATGGAATTTTTAATTCAATACCAGTTTCTGGGCAAGTGTAAAGCTTACCATATTTTTTATAAATTTTATTAAGAGTTCTAACTTTATATTTCTTGGCTAAGGTTAAACCACAACTGCTAATCAGTATTCATATGATATAGTGTAATCTACTTCGATTTTCGAAAAAATAATTAAAGTTAATAAGCCCATTAATTTTACTGTTGTAAAAGCATATAATATCAGCATGAGAGTGGTTAATCATGGAATTAAAAGCCGTACCTCTTGCTAATAACTTGTTACAGTCTATTCATTTTGCGATACGAGTTTGTATTAGTTTTTGTAACACCTTACGGGTGTCCATATTCACTCTCAATTTAGTAGTTGCTCTACGGGTACCTTTTGCACTTACTTTTAACATATGGTTCTTAAGCATATTGGCTTTAACTATATGGGCCCCTAGAAAGTTAAATCCATATTTCATATTAGATATTATTGTTTTATCCATATTCAGATCTAGAGCACAGTTATCTTTAAGAAAATTTTTTATATTACGTTTAATATTTATAGCATCGGATTTCGGACCAATTATACAGATAACAAAATCGTCTGCATATCTTACATATAACAGTCTTCTAAAATTAGGATTCCTCATGTCAAGGGAATGATGTTTTTTCATTTCTTTTAAAAGTTGTTTTCTGATTAAAGGGTCTTTACTGTAACGTCTTTGTCCTAATAATCTAGAGTAGGTTGGATTTAATATTCGTATTTTTCCTTTGTCATATTTAAATTTATATTCTTTCATATACCAGTCCATTTCATGTAACACTATATTAGCTAGAATGGGACTAACAACACTAGCCTGAGGGGTTCCGATTTTACTTTTAAAGTTTTCTTGAGTGTGTAAATCACGCACAGTAACTTTTATCGCTTTATGAATTAGTTCGAGAGTACGAGCACATTTTATTGTTTTTCCGATTTGTTTCATAATTATTTTATGAGGTATCGAGTCAAAGCATTTAGATATATTACCTTGAATAACTCATGAGTAATTTCCTCCTTTCAAATATAATTCCCTAAGAGCAGTATAAACAGATTTATTAGGTCGGAAGCCATGACTACTTTCTAGAAATTTGCTTTCCCATATTTGTTCCATAATAACCGATAGGGCTTTTTGAATTATCTTATCTTTAAAAGATTCTACTTCAAGATGTCTAGTTTTACCATTTGCTTTGGGTATCTGAACTCTACGAACATGAGAAAACTCAAATTGTCCTCTTCTAATAGTTTCTGCTAGTTTTATTAATCAATTTCAGGTCAATCCGTCTAATGTTAAACCATCGAAGCCTGGTGTCATATTTCCAGGTTTTCCTCTTATTTCTTCATAACAAAGCACAAGAAATTCTGGTTTGGATAATAAGTGAATTAAACCATTATAGTTATCTTGCTTTGTTTTGTATTTTTGCATTTCTTTGTTAACTAAAATGACAAGAGACTCTTTTCTATTAACTTTATTGGGTCTAACGGAAGAAGAATCTTTTTTGTTCTTGAATATTTTAGTTTTCTCGAAATCGCTTAGGTTGTTTCCCTTTGTCTCCTGGCTGGAAATATTTCATTTTCTACGACTCGTATGGAAACTCCGTCTCCGCATTAAATTTGTTGAATTAGAGGCGGTTGGATCCCGCAGTATCAAATTCATTCCATATCTAGATCTGTTATAAACTAGTCCCACCTTACTTAGATCTCTGCATTTTCTATCTCTAACTGAGAGCACAAATAAATTTCTGACTACTCAAAACACTCTTACTATTGTTATGAGGTTATTTATTAGATCGTCGACAAAGTACGGTCTGCCTGGCAATATGCTGTTAAAATGTGTCAGATTTGTTAACCTAATCTTATAAGGTTCCACAGATCGTTTTCTGCTTACATCAAATTCGTTAGTTATTAGCTCAACGAAAGACGAAAAGATGTGGTATTCAATTATATGATATATTACTATCATTATAAGTCAGATTTGAATAAGTACTTTTGGGAGAGAGTACCGTGAATGAAAGTGACCTAACGGCGCACATAAATGAACTAGAATAATATAACCCTTCGAGGAATACCAGACGTTCGTTTTTACCTTCGAGGCTCATTAGGGTTTTTTACGTTTTAATCAAAGAACAATCCTGTGATAGGGTTCTTAGAAATGTTAACGATTCCCAACATTCGACTGTTTCCTTTTGGGTTATACTACCCCTTTCCCGAACCGTACGTGATAGTTTCCCATCATACGGCTCTCCATCAATACTTGTATTTAGGTTTTGTTTGATGTTAAGATCTAGACCGGTTTGTCGTGATGTAGTTTCATATGACATGCTCTACATAGTGGCATTTGTTTACGTTTTAATTTAATTTGCAATTTATCAAAGTAAGATAACTTAGGATTTAAATCTTTCATCATTCGGATGTGATGCATTTCCACCCGGTGTTTAGATCCACATGCTGTACATTCTACCTTTTCTAGGGAGGCTATAGATACAGGGTGAAGATTTAAAATCGGGGTGTGTTGATTTACTTTGAAGTTCATATAGTTTGCCTTATAATTCTCATGTTAATAAAACTTAGTTTCTACTATTTCAGTGGATTTCTGATCTGTCTTATTACGAGGTTTTATCAATTTAATCTCCTTGTATGTAAGGTCTTTACCAAATTTATACAGCACTGCACTTACAGATCTCAGATTAAATTTGGATGCTAGCAGCATTCCACACGATCCTTTTAAGGTTCAGTAAAGGAATGTAGCCATTCTGCTGTAATTATGTGCGAACGAGTAGTAATTTAAGTATCCTCTGAAAATACTGCTGTACAGGATTAAGATTTGTCTATGAGTATAGCCTCTTCATACATTTCGAGGGTAAGGTCTACCATTTTTCAATATCCCGAGTGCGTAAAGTTTTCTCCGGATGTCATCAAGAGGAGCTTCTATTCTCATTCTTAATGGCATACGTTGGATTACATGCTTTTTGCTTGGTGATACGAAGTGTTTAACATGTGATTGTCTACTCATTTGAAAACCTAAGAATTTAATCTTATCCGTTCCCATGTTAGAGATTTTTGTTTTCTCTTCGCTGAGAGTTAGACCTTTATCCGTGAGGAATACCTTTATTAACTCCTTTATTTTTTCAGCGTCTATTTTGGAACCTCTTATTCCTATGATTCAGTCGTCTGCATATCTGACATAGTGTAGTCTCTTGTAACCCGGATCATTGAATAATGTGTATTCGGTATTCAATAATTTATTATGTAGCTCCTTGATTAGTGGAATGTCAGAGGTTTTCTCCGCCTTACGTTTCAGATGTCTGATCTTGGTGTATTCAGGAGATACCCTTATTTTTTTTCCAACATCAAATTGTTTTTTGATTGACTCTACATAATTATCTAATTGATGCATAAATACATTCGCTAGAATAGGGCTTATTATTGATCCTTGCGGAGTACCTATTAAATTGTGTTCATGTATTTTGAATTCGAAGTATCCCGCTCTGAGACTCTTTCAGATTAATTTAGTGAATTGACGATCTTGAATTTTGTTTTCTATGATCTCCATAAGTTTAGTATGATCGATGGTGTCAAAGCATTTTTTTATGTCTCCTTCTATTATTCATGATACGGATTTAAAGTCGCGATAGATATGTTGTCAAGCTGTATGACAGGACTTATTAGGTCGGTATCCATGCGAATTTTCGAAAAAGGTCGGTTCGAATATGGCTTCCAGGATAATTCTCATTGCCTCTTGTATGATTTTGTCTCGCGGAGGAGCTATTGATAGAGGTCTGCTTCCCCTTTGTTCCATTTTCGGGTTTTGTACCCTTCTGGCGGGTGAGAAGGAAAACAGTTCTGATTTTAGTAATTCGCTCAATTTAATGAATTCTTCTAAGCTCATACCGTCTAAAGTAGTAGGGACTATACCAGGAGTCATATTACCTGGTTTACTTTTGATATTATTGTAAGCTAAGTATAGTAAACTCGGGTCACAAATCATGTTATATAACTTTCTATCAACGACCAATTCCGGGTTTGATTTACATCATTCTGCTAAACTGTTCAATTTGTCCACTACCGTTTTATGTGCATCCGCACTGTAATGTCTAAGTTGAACGTAAGTATTAACTGCAGATCTTCCCTTTCAGAGACTGTTATGTCAATCGTATCTTACTGTCGTAAGTCAGGTACTACCTCTGCTCTGTGACCGATAGGAATTGCTTCCCTTAGGCCATCCCGTTGTATGCGTATTCGTTATTTTACTTGTCTTAGGATGTCAATTCATTCCCTTTATTATCCTTCCTGGATAACGTGTTAAATTAGATTGATTAATAACTACGCCTTCTTTATAGTTTTTACAATTTAAGTAACCTTTAACGGACATGTTACTCCCTATGATGAGAGGGCACTGAGAATTTGACTTCAGATAGTATAATCTTATCCATAACAAGAACACTTCACCCATGTACTTCGAATATCCGCTTAATTCAGAGATAGGTTTTACAAAGATGCTATGTTCAGCAGGCGACTTTCTCGCGCTACCTAACTTTGTCAGTGCCGAGATATATCAATAATCTACGGTTAGTTTAACTAACGTAACGAAAGGCACCAAACGGCGCACGAATGCCATCATTAGGGCGAATACATTTAATTTAATTATCTTTTAATAGTTATAAACTATCTTACTCTATAAGGAGTCTTTAATCCTTTTTCTTCTCAATTTTCCTTCTTAATAACATTTTAATATCTTAATTTATTGAAATAGCTGCTTTTCTAATTGAAGTAAACACAGTTGTAGTATTAGTTTCCGTATCTTTAATTACTAGCTCAATCCCCTGTTTGTTTTTGAAGGGTTATTTCTATTTAAAGCTGCTTCTGTAATTAATTGTATAGCTTGTTCTTAATGTTTTTATTGTAAAACCTTCGAATTATTTTCACCTCTTCTATTCAAACTCAGGTTATTTTTAACTTATTCATAGTGTTTTATGCCCATTTTACCCTTGCTTATTGGTTCATTTTTAGGCTTCAGTATGTTTATAGTTTTTATAATTTCCAGTTGTTTTTAATATGTTATATTCTGGTTTAAGTAAATCTATTCATTTTTGCTCTAATAAATTTTCTTCATTAGAATATTCTAAGATAATTAAAATTTTCCATATTTTTTATAGCTTTCACAATATATAATTTATATTTAGATTCCATGTACCATTTTTGATAATAGTCACTTAATCGATTATATAAAGGATTACCGCTTCCTACGTATATTTAACTATTTAGATTATTATACCAAGCATAAACACACCAAGCTATTTTCTCAATATTTTCTTGATAAATTAGATTTCTTTGATTTAAATGATCTTTATAGGTTTTTATCGACCTTTTGATATAAAAATAATATTATATTACTAATAATAAGAGTATTATCTGTCCACTTCGACCCTACCTTTGTTATTTAATCCGGAAAATTAATAAGTAAATTGAATTACTAGATAATAAACATTATACTTAATCTTTCCTCTATCTTTGTAATATAAGGTTATCTGCATCCCTTCTTATTTAAAATCTGTAAGGGTTCTTATTTACTAAATAGAGATTAAATATTGTTGTATTAGTCATGTTTATTCAACAACTCACATTGTTGTTTAGACTATGTCTTCAATATATAATACATGTTTAGTACTATATAATGCTGGGCGCTAATGAAAGGTTATTGTTAACATTGACTCACTTTCTAGTCGTTGAACGTTCTTAACACTTCTTTAAATTTTGTGTTTAAAACAGATAGAAATTATTTCTATAAGATGTTGAATTAAGCTTCGCTGCAAGTTGACTTATTTAAGTTATTCTTGCAATTCACCCAGTTTATACAGAGCTATTCGCCTAACCCTGTGGCTTCAGCTAAAGCACTAGAGATAGAAATTATTCTCGCGAATAAGACCCCTCAAAGAACCGTACGTGCACCTTTCAATGCATACGGCTCAATCTAAGTCTATATATTATATGTAGATAAACAAGGCAATTTACACAGTTTGTTTATTACTGTTGATATTATGTAGCCGACTATGGTGTTTTCTATGACATTCGCTATGTACTAATCTAAGATTCTTGATATTGGATAAACTTCCTTTTCTTGAGATAGGAATAATATGGTCTATATGTAAATTTCTAGTTAATCTATCATCTAGGTCCATTCTATTCTCACAAAGTAGGCATACACCTTTTTGTTTCTTGAATAGTTTTTCTTTTAGAGATGCGTACTTATCTTTAATAGATCTAACTTGTAAGTTATGGTTAAATTTAATTAATTCTTCAGCTTCTTTCGAGAAGGCTTTAATAGGTTTTAATTTGGTGGGAAGATTGTAATCGTTTGTTGCAAAAGTCATTACATCAAAAGGATTGAATAAAATATTCTTTTTACCTTCTTTACCTTCATTAAATCTAGAGTTATCCTTAGTAAGACCTCTTAAATATCAGCGTCTACCTTTGAATGTCTCTGATGATTTAAAGTAATTATTAACTATTTTTCTAGTGCCTCATCTAGGATGCTTTCTTATAGCTCAAAGCATTAATTTTTGGTACACTGCATGACCTATTTTAGATCTAGCAAGACTAGAATTACCTAAGTTAGAATACATATATCATCCTCTTAATATAGGATTTAAGTCTGCAATTAATTTAAATGCTGTTGAATTTTTGCTATTTCTAATTAACTGTTTAACTTTGTTAAAAACTTCTACCACTTTATCTTTAGAAGGATAAACTGCAATACCTTCGTCAAAAGACGATTTACTATACATTAATCTATATTTTCTACTTCAACTTACTCGGTGTTGAATCACATATCCCAAAAAGTCGATTTTGTTGTTTTCCATGCAAAATGTTTTAGTTTTATCAGGAGATAGAGTTAAACCTCTTTCTTCTAGGAAACTTGTTACTGCAGGTCGAATATATACGTCAATTATACGTCTACTTCTAGCTAGTATAATAAAATCGTCTGCGTATCTTACAGTTTTAACGTACATATTAATCATCTTTCAACCTCCTCCCTTTTTTGGAACACTTGTTACCTTAGATTTAGTTAGACTTTTTATAGAGTTTTCTACACAACCCTCTAAACCATTTAGTGTAAAGTTAGCTAATAAAGGACTAATAATCCCTCCTTGAGGAGTTCCACTATTAGTAGGTGAAAGTACACCTTTATATACTACTCCTGATTTTAACCATTGTTTAAATATTGATTTAATGTAGGGTTTAAAAGGTAGATTGTTTAGTATTCAATCGTGGTTTATATTGTCAAAGAAACCTTTAACATCACAATCTAATACTCATTTACTACTAGCATTTGTATTGGATCTTAGTAGAGATATAAGTGTACCTAAGGCATTTTTAGCCGATCTAAATTTTCTGAACCCATAGCTATTAAGATCACTATTCATTTCGACAATGGGATCGAATATTAATGCAATTAATTGTTGTAAACATCTATCTTGTATTGTAGGTATACCTATTGATCGTTTTTTCCCATTGGACTTTGGTATGTAGACTCTTTTTAGTGGTGAACTTTTATATTCTTTAAGTAAAGTTAATAATTTAACAGACATACCCTCTTTTTGATCTTGAGTAGTAAGCGTTACTCCGTCTATCCCTGGAGTCTTACCTCCAGTGTTTCTAGTGACCTTAAGTACACTGTATAGTCTAAATTGTCTAGATCTAATTAAAATATCTATAAATCTTTGGACTTTGTCATGTTGAACACCAAGTTTTGTGGCAAGGTCAAACAGTTTCCTTTGACTAGTAAATACCTTTTCTTCCAACTGATGAAAAGAATCATCTTTAGGAGTTAATGGCCCAGACGTCTTAGATTTAACATCTACTTGAGACTTTTGTGCCGACATATTTACAGTTTCGGATTGTTGACCCGACTTAAACAATAGCAAATTCAGCTTTCCTGTATCGTGGTTAAGACGTACAGGTCATGTACTTATATAATTTCTGCAAACTATTTTTAACATGATATCCTTAACATTTATTAAGGCATTTGCTTTCTTGCCTATCTTGCCCCCGTTCCGATTTATATAATCTTGTACAAGTACTTGACTATATAAAGTTACTAAATGTAACATTTTTTGCGATAAAACACAATTTTCGAAAAATAACTTTGACGCTATTGCGACTAATGACTTATTTGGTCCGGGGTTCCCTGCTTTAAGTATGTGTAGTATAATTGTAACTTTCGTCACAATGTTAATTAGAAGGAAGGATGTGCCTGTTCAAGAGTAGTGTAAAAGGTCGATTACAGATGCAAGGATTCAATTACATTTGTCTTTATTACTACATACGTCCATAATTTGCTGAAGACGTAGGATCCATGATCTTGTTTTAAAATAGCACTTCATTTTCATTATCCATTTTCCAATTAAAATACCAAAGGAACACCCTGTAACACCTACAGCTAGGCGGATTGGGTTATTCAATGAAACTTCAACCTGTATCTCGTTGGATACAACTTGTTCAAATAATCCTTGAGCGGTTAACCGACTTGCTCAGCAACATCCACTAGTTTTATCAGTAGTATAACTAGGGTTATGATGTAGTATACATACTATTCGCAGTCGTAAGAATCCTAAGATTGCGTAAGAGAATAATTGTCCTCTTAATTGAGGGTTTCTAGCTGTTGCTAAGATTAATGAACCGAAAACTACTCCGATTCCTGCTCCTGCTCCAATTAAACCTGAGCAAGCTACTCCAGCTCCAATATATTTTGCTGCTGCTAACATTTTTAATTATTTATGTTAATGATAGTGTCTAACATATTAATTTATTTAATACACTTTTATGTGTGATTTTGATTCTCTTTGTTTTCGTGTTTATTTAACATTTTTGACTATTTAAGGAACTTTATTAAATACTTATTTTTGGGGGGTATATAAAGATGTCTAATGTGTATAATGAAATACACCTATAGGATGAAATTATTTTTTAATTATTTATTTGAATGGCTATCAAAATTTATTAGCTATAAAGAAAATGATTCGATTTGGAATAGAGTTAATTTATTCTTTAAGTATTATGGTATTAGTAATATTATTGGTATTGAGAAATTTAGTTCTAAGAATAACACGGGGATTAATAATTTAAGCAATTTAGATAATCTTGTGAATGAGGATAATAATAGCAATATGATGAATATCAATAGTATTAACAAAATCACAGGGGGATATAAAAGCTATAAATTAGTTACAATATTTAAAGATGTTATTTTTAGTTATAATGCTGATTTACAAATGATAACTATTGATAAAGAAGGATTATATAACAATATTGTTAATTTTTTAAGTAAATTAGATAGAAATAAAACTTATACAGCATTATTTATTGCTGAATCTTGGAATTATAACAGAATTGTTGGTACATTATCTGAACATAGTATATTAATTCATAAAGATTTGGAAGCTAAAGTGTTAGCTGAAATTATTGAAATAGATATTAATAAATTTATGAGTAAATATTTAAATAATAAATATGATAATATTGTTGATTTTAAAATATCTGTTCAATATAGAGAATGGTTAGATGAAAATAAGTATGGTAAAGATAAATTCCTACAAATTAAAGAATTAATTAATAAAAATAGTCTACAAAATTTAAGAAAATTAACCTCATTAAATAAAATTATAAGTGAGGATGTAAATATTATTAATGGTTTAAAATATATGAATTTCTTTGATTTTAATTTACCTTATAATTATTGGTTTGAAATAGAGTTATTCTTTAAAAATATTATTAAGAATAATTTAATTAACTTTAATAAAGATAAAGATAAAGATAAAGATAATAGTATAGATTTAGATGGTGAGGATATTATTAAATTATATAAGATTTTATTGGAGAGTTTAAAGGATAATTATTAATATTTATTTGATTGAGGAAATAAAAAGGATTTACTTAAAATAGTATTTACTAATGTAGATGAAATTAATATAAATATGGTAAATGATTGTAGTAAGTATAATATTAAAGATAAAATATTTATTAGACAAGCTGAAATTTACATGGTTGAAAATAGTCAACGTGAAAATAAATGTTTATTAAAATGGATAGATATTATAGGTTTAGATAAGAATATATTTAATGATCTGTTTAATACAAATACAAATACAAATAATATAAATGTTTTAAATAAAATTATTTATTATAATAGTTATAGAATTGTGGAAAGACATGTTGATAAAATTAAATTTACTTGGAATACTATATTTAAACCTACATATTTAACTAAATTTGATAATATTAATAATATAAAGGATTTATTTAAAATTATAAGACCAATAGAAAGTATATTTATATATAAGAATTTCGAACAAGATTTTAAATTAGATATTCTGGAGGAATTACCACATGAACAAATGTTTAATAATAAAATAGGTGTTATTGATTTAGAAACATGCCCTGAAAAAAGTGAAGTAATAAGTACTGAAGTTGATGAAGAGGGTAATAAAATTTACAATAATAATGGTTCACAGAAAGTATATGCAGGTGGATGGAGAGTAGGTTCAGATAAACATCTATATTATTATGGAGATCCAGGTTGTGAGAATCAAGATGGACTAATTCAAAAAATGATTACTGATATATTCGAATGCGGGTTTGCTAAATATACCTTCTATGTGCATAATTTAGGTAAATTTGATGGTCATTTTATGACTAAATCTTTATTAGTTGATTTACCAAATAATGAGAAATTTGAGGATGTAAAAATAATAGTTGGTGATTCTAACGACATCATTCAAATTAAAAGAACAAAGGGAAATAATAGATCAATAAATCCAAAAGAGAAAAATAAATACGGATATATTAAAATATTAGATAGTTTAAAATTAATACCTAGTAATTTAGATAATATAGGAAAAGAAATGTTAAATGTTAAAGGTAAAGATATATTTCCACATAATTTTATTAATTATAATAATTTATTTTATGAAGGTAAAGTACCAGATATTAGATTTTTTAATAATATAAATAAGGATGATTACAATAAAATATTGGAAGGGTGTAATACACAAAAATGGATAGCTAAAGATAATTGCTTAAAATATCTTGAAAAAGATTTAGATTTACTATATGATGCTGTAATCATGTTTGGTAAAGAAATTTGGAATGAATATGGAGTTAACATAACATCTAGAAAAACAATATCTGGTTTAACTCTACTTATTTATCAAGTTTATTACTACAAAAAATGTGGTTATAAAATTCCTATTGTTAATGGACAATTAGAAAAATATTTTAGAAGTGCTTATTACGGAGGGCTAACACAAATACATGCACATAAATGTGATAATGGTTATCATTATGATATGAATAGTCAATACCCGGCAGCTATGTGTCAGGATATGACGGTAGGTAATATTGCGACAATGAAGACTATTGATAAAATTGATGATTGCTTTGGTATTATATATGCAGATATTGTGAGTCCAACTATTGAAGAATTAAGAGTACCTATTTTACCTAGAAAGTTACCTTCTGGACTAGTAGATATACCTCATAACAGTAAATGGAGTGGATGGTACTCTACAATAGATTTAGAAACAGCTAGAGAAAATAATTACAAAATAACACCAAAATTAGGAATCCATTTTCAAAAAGGAAAACCTTTTGATCAATTTGTGAAAGAAATATACTCTAAGAGATTAGAGGCTAAAAAAGATAAAAACAATGTTAAATCTACAATGTACAAATTATTATTAAACACATTATACGGTAGAATGGGAATGAGAACAGAATTCTTCACAGCTAAAATAGTTAAAAATGAGGATGTAGATAAAATGGTTATATATAATATTTGGAATGCTATGTTTGACTACAGTAATACTAATTATACATTAATTAAAACTGGTAAACATATAGATTCTAAATTAATTGAAATAATTAAAGATAATGATAATGATAATGATTTTGCAGAGTTTAAAATAGACCAAAGAAAAAGAGGTAATTTTACTAGTTTACCTACAGCTGTAACTATTACTGCTAGAGCTAGAAATTCAATATCAAAATATAAAAATATACCTTATAACCCTATGATATATACTGATACTGACTCTGTTATTTTACCATTCCCATTAAATAAGAAAGATATTGGAACAGATCTAGGACAAATGAAATTAGAAAACAAAATTAAAACTGGTATTTTTATAGGTAAAATTTTAGACTCATATAAAAACGATACTGATAAAGTTATAATCGCATCTGCTGGTATTAATAATGATTTATTGGAATGGAATGATTTTAATGAACTAATTAGTGGGAAAAGTATAACTAAAACTTCAACTAAATTTATTGTAAAACATTCAGAAGGAGGGGTTACTATTGATAATAGTTGTAAATTTACAATTAAAGGTATCGTTAATTCTACTCCAATCCAAATGCATATTGCTAAACCTGCTAATTGGTTAACTAAAAATAAATTATACTCTTTACAACGTACTTAAAAAAGAGAATTTTAAATTAATTTTAACAACTTTGTTTTATGTAAAAGGTCAATAAATTACTTTGATTTTAAGTTTTATTAAGAAATAAAGTAAGTTGAATTTATACTATCATTTCTTAAAATATCTCTATATTTATATATATTTTCATCAATTAAGGTTGGAAATTGAGGTATTAATTCTGCTTTACCATTTAAGTAAACAAATAAATAGTATTTTTTAGATTTATAATTTCCATTAATACTTGAAAGATCTTCAGTTTTTACTGCAAATACTTCAGACTCGTTAATATCTACATTTTTAAAATTTTTAATTATTTTATTTTCACTATCTTCTTATTCTAAAGGACATGCATATATAGTAGTATAACTAGATAATTGATACAATAAAGAATTATGTACAATTTTTAAATATGGAGTTCTAAAATACATAAAACTAAATAAAGCTGTTACATTCTTTTTAATCATACACATAATATTGCCCGTTGTATCGAAGCAATCGGGAATAGTATACAAAGGTATGATATTTTTTAAAGCTAGTATTGTTTTATAATCAATATTTGAAACTAACTCACTATCAAAGCAAGTATTATCCTTTATTAAAAATTCTCTAATATCATCAGTATCATAAATGATGTTGGATAACAATCTATCTATTATAATTTCTTCTTTTTCTAAAGTTTCCGGATTATATCTACCTTTTTCTAATTTAATATTATTTTTTAATAAACTAAATAAGTCAAATGTTAGTTCAAGTATACAGGATGCATCTAAAGAATTAATAAAATTAGGCATTAAAGCTGTTACTGATTTACTTACATCCATATCTGATTTATCTATTATATTAATTTGTACTCCACTACCTTTTTGTATTATTCCTTTACCAGCTCTTTTTGTTATTACTTTTCCTAATGCAAATTTAATTTTCATACCAGCAGGTGTTACCCAAATAAAAGGTATGTTACATTTACCCATTAATCTCATAAAATCATTAAGATAATGGTTAACCTTTTCAATTGAAGGTTCTATTTCAAAAACACTTTTGTATATTATAGTTGCGAATAATCCTCATTCATGACTACTTAAATGTATATCTTCATTTGTTTTAGAATACTCTTTATTAATTTTAATAAATAATAACTTATTATTTCCACCTTTTCTACCCTTAGTAATAGAATTAAATTCCAATAAATTAATCTTACTTAAATCTACATTATCTTCTACTAAATTATTGATAGAAACTAATTTACCCATTTTATTTAGTAATTCTTTACCCATATTTTCTAATCCAACAATATAAGATATTGTCATAACCGGTAATTTTAATATATTTCTATCTACTTTAATTTTCATTAATTTATTTTTAGCTTCAATATTAATTTTATTATCAGGTGAAATGTTAGCAATATATTCTTTAACATGATCAGCAGCTAAACTGTAAAAATCATTTCTAGTTTTCTCTTCACTTACAACATTGACCATCTTAGCGACAGTTAAATCATTAGCTAAACTAGCTAAATGTTGAACCCCACTACAACTAGCATCAAATAATATAGGTATAGTAAAAATAGAGTTATTTTTTTTGTTAATAACAACATCTTTAATAGCATAAAACACAGATACAAATTGGAAAGGCTCATCTGCTTCTAATAAGTAATTTTTAAGGAAATCATATTCCATTTTATAAACATCTAACTTAGTTAAATCCTTTTCAGAATATAGTATTTCAATCTCTGAAATAAAATTATCACACCATTTTTCTTTTTCTGTTATAGTTTTTTTTACTTAACTTGTAAACATTTCCTGCGTATTGTTTTATATATCTAAATGATTCTTTAAATATTTCCTTATTATTATTATCAGATTTAATATTTTTATATAAATCATCATTATTATTATTTTCTCCATAGAATTCTAATAAATATATAGCTAAATCACCACTTTGATAACTTAAATAAGATACTTTACTATATAATCTACCTCTAAAATCAAGAAAAGTAGGTATGTAGAATACTTTGTCTTTATAAAGAGTAGCCATCATTATAGTATTATAATTTTGATAATAGATAGAATTATGTGCTTGAATTTCTTTATACACTTCACTACTAATATGACTATTTATTTCACTAGTTTTAACGTGTAACTTATTATACCCTTTAAATAAAATACTATCCTCTTTACCCCATTCTTTAAAAACAAAACTCAGTACAAATTTATTAATTTTAAATGGAACATTGTTAATATAATTAATACAGTCAATTTGTTTATCACTTATATTACTTTGTTTAATTAATTTAGGGTTCGATTTAACAATACTTTGATCAGGGTTAGCATATGATCTTAATGCTTCAGTAATATAACCACCTATAACACCCTTTTTCCATAATATAGGTCTACAAATCATAGGTAAAAATAAAGTATTCACACTTTGAACAAACACCTCATCATAGAATTGATTAGAAAATGATAAGTTTATATAAGTTTTAACTCCTTCTCGAATGTTAACTTGTTCTATGAAATCACAATTATCTACAAGCATATGTAATAAAGTATACCCTATTTGAGTTTTTGTCTTCTTCGCTAATATTCTCTAAAATATTTAATAATATATTATATATAATTTCTCTGTCCCTTTCCATACCTTTAACAGAAGTTAATTTTAGATAAAAATCTATAGGATTAATCTTCCAATCTTTTATATCTCTAATCTCAATAATTTCTTTAACAACATTATTAATTTTAAATTCTTTTTTTAAATTTCTAATAAAATTATTCACAATGTGATTACCAATTATCATAACACATTCATTAAATCTACAACCAGCTAGTTTATAAACAGTATCCATTACTATTTTAAACCCTATACTAAACGAATTTATTGAACCTAAACTTATTAACATAAATACAGCTATATTCCCTGTTTTAATTTTGTTAATATCTTTAAACTCTTTTTTTAATGCTCTAAAGTTATTAACTGTATATTTACTAAATACAATATTCCAATTTTTATCAAATAGTTTAAATAAATTACTATAAATTATTGACTCAGTAGATTTCTCTAAAGAAGGATTATCAATTATATTTTTAATTTTATAATTCTCATAATCTATTTTCCATCTTTCTAATTTTACCTCTCTTAAACTATGATTAACATATAATTCCCCTATACTTAGTATATTACTTAATTCATTATAAAAACTAGATTCCTTTTTAAAAATATTGATTGTGAAGGTTTTGAAAGTGGTTTTGAAAAAGTATTTCTTATAAAAATATTGTCCTTTTTATTAAATAATATTACTCCATTAATTAGAAAGGGAAGAATTTTAAATTTCAAATTTCTTTTTGGATCTAATAATTATAGTTTAGATTTTAGAGATTCTTTATTTTTATTACCTAGTTATTTCACTAAATTAGCTAAGAAATTTAAAGTAGAAAACAAAAGTATATTTCCTTATTTATTAAAATGATAAAAATATTTCTTTAAATTATTGTGGAAAGGTACCCTCATATCAAATGTTTACTAATATTTAGTTACATTTAGAAGAGTATAATAATTATTGTAATTCATTCAATATTTGAGATTTAAAAAGAAACTATTAGGCTCATTAATTAAGCCTTTTATTGCATTTTTAATAACAGGATAAATATAAGTCTAATAGTGAATGTTGACATAATTTTATATATATTAGGAATAAAAATAAGTTATTTAACTACCGATGGATATATAATTGACAATGAAAATTTAGAATATGAGAATATAACTAATCCTATTTGCAAAAACACTCTAAAAAGTTTTAAGAATCTGAGAATAGAATTATCTGGTAATATTAATATTTAATACTATAGCAATTAACCGTAGCTGTTGTAACTTGGAAAAATAGATAACAACTAAATATAGGTTCTAATTTCAGGGGTACAACTGGATTTTATTAAAAATTTACAAACCTTTATTTTTAAAACAGCTATAGATAAACGTAAAACAGGGTGGGCATTTTTCAATAAAATGATAAGAAATTTAGTCTTTTATAAGATAATAATAGCAAAATTTAAATTTGCCTTTAGGATTAGTAGATAATATTGATAATTTGAATGATTTTTAAAATTGGAATTATAAAGAAAATAAAGATATCAAAAGCGATAATAAAGTTTATTATATTATAATTTATAATAATAGTAGTCATAGAAAGTATCGTTGATATTATAGTAACATTATTTTACACAGAATTTTAGGTAAATAATTATTTAAAATTAGATAGTAAGCCTGTAAAGCTAGTCAATTGTTTTAATTCCTGTATGGCAATAAACTTTCTATAGTGAGCAGTTCACGAAGAGTATCTTTGCAATAGTCTTATGTACTTTTTGTATCAAATACCTTAAATTGACTCAATACAAAATCATGCCTCAAATACAAAATTACACACTAATAAAAATTAGATGGATACTTAATTATCTCTTTAAAAACCTAAATTATACAAAGTATAGCGCAAATAGTTTAGTACAAAAGGATAAAAAATGAGTAAAAAATTTGATAAAGTTAAACCTCAAAAAGAGGAGCTAAATTTCAAAAGCCTTAGTTCATAAAACATTATCTTTAATTTAAAGCCCTACAAATTTTTTTGGAAATAAAGTTTTAAGTAATAAAGTAATAAACCTAAAATAAGTCGAATATTAGCGATAAATAACTACAAGTAAATAAATAAAACAATACAAATAAAACTTTGTATCTCCATTAGTTAAAATTTTATTAAGTTTTATAAATCAGTGTAAAATTTAATCAGCTAATAAATTACAAATTCTTCTTGTACTCATATCATCATTTTTAAATTAAAGCTTTCTATTACATAAAATGTAAGTTATATACTTAAGGAATAATTTATCTAAATTAAAGATTAAAATATCTTGATAACTAAAACCTAAGTTCTATAAATAACTAAATTTCCTACAATAAAGTTTAAGATAAGGAAAGTCGTAGTAATAATAAAATTAAAAACTATAATAATTAAAAATTAAAGTAATTAAAATTTCATAAAGTTTTTCGATATAATGAGATAAAACCTATTAAACATTTACTTTCAAAACAATTTAAATTTTTAAAATAAAGTAGTATCAAATGTAAAGCATACTCCTAGCTACAAATTAAATCTGAACAACATTTAAAACGCTATTTATTATAGTTAAAGTATTTTTAAATAAATCTTATAATCTATTTTCAACATTAGGTATAACTCCTTAAATTACTGCTAATCTTCCATAATTTTTATTATATAAATAATCATTATAAATTTTATCTTTATTTGTTACTTTATAGTATTTAATAGGTTACTATCTCAATAATTTATTTAGTTTAATTAGTTTTTAATTTATTTAAGATTTATTTTTTAATATTTGTTTACTTAATTTAAGTATGATTTTTGTCAAATTTAAAGTTAATCTCAAATAGAGATAATAAAATTATTAAGTAATAAGCTTAATATATATATTAATACCTTGGAATTACTAATAACCTCGATTAAATAATATATTTTGATAGTTAAACAAGGTGCTCACGTTACTAGAATGTATAACGATAAGAGATTTACTCTGTTATTTGATAATAGAAGATAGATTTTATCTATGTCTTTGTGGTTATTAGCTATTATTAGCAAAGAATGAACATGACAATTATGATTTTAATATTTCTGATAATAAATTTAAGTTTATACAAAGTTGTAAAAATGAATATGACAAGATATTATCTATTAATAACTGGTAGTTTAAATTGTATATATATAAATATATTCTATTTTGTGGATTGATACTTATTATTCTATAATATAGAAGTAAAATAATATAACTAGATAAACTTATTGATATTAATTATTAACTATATTTTATATACTTTAACTATGAATCAAACTTAATTACTTTTTTTTATTATTTTTAATACTTTATTTTCTTTTTAAAACCAGAGCCATAGCGGTTGGATTAATACTCCTAGCGCTAATTAGTCTGATCTTAGCAAATATTTGAGCAAATTTTAAGTAAATTTTTAATGACTCTTATTTAGTAAGATAAGTGTTTTAACAGAGTGTATTAGCAAAAATTATTCATTATGTACTTAGCTAATTAATCATATACTAAGACTTACTTATTAAAAACCAGTTAAAAATAAATTCGTATTACTACTTATATTAAAACTAAGATTTATCTGATTATAATTTATCGAATATTTTCTTTTGCTTAGGATTAGATATATTTAAGATTGATACGATTTTCGTTTTCTTTTGCTACTATTTATTTCTATGCTACATACAGATTTCTATAAATCTACATCTAACTATAACTCAATAATAGTTTTTTAAAGCACTGTATTTTCCTTCTATTTGTTGCTAACCATATTATAAATAAATATTATAAAAATTAAGAGGTTAGTTTATAAAACTTACTATACGATAATATGTTTGCTTCTCATTAGATATCAAATATGTACACTTAGCTAAAATAATCTGAAAGATACAGATACCATAGACTTCTAATTAAATATTGTATTAACCTTTCTCTTATGTAAAATTTGGTAAACTCCCGTACTCAAGATATAAAGTAAATTTAGGTATTCTTCTTAGAAACAATAATTAGCTTGCTGTACTCTGCTTTTAAATATAAAAAATATACATTTTAAAAATAAATTAAGTATTATCCACGTCTTTAAAAGAATTAAAGTAGTTTTCCCTTTACTAAAATAGAATAGTAATTTAGATATAATCACGTACTCATTTAAATATTAGTTATTTAACGGTATAGTACCGTACTCCTAAAGATAATTTAGGTAAAGTACCTATTTCAATAAACAATAAATAATAAATAAATAATAAAGTAAATAAAGAAAAACAATAGTAATTTTGGTATTTTCTGGATATATATAAAATATATAATTAATAAATAAAGTTAATTAAAACTTTCATAACTAAAAAAATATTAATAAAATATTTAATAATAATAAATATTAAAATAATAAAACTATTAATATAATAATTAAATAATTTAATTTAAAATAATCAAATAATAAATAAAATAATAGAAATAAACTCTCCGTAAATAATAATAAACTTAAATAACTTTTTTAAATAAACTATATTCTGTTACTCGTTGTTTCTTTTTTCTTTTAAAGAAATCTGTGTATAAAAGTACTTTTTTATTTGTAATGTTTATACTATATAACTATTTCATTTGTTAAAATAGATATTAAATAATTAAAAAAAAAAGATTATCAGTGAAAGTCCTAAAATTTAAAACAATAAAAAACTACAAGTTATTGATTAAAAATAGAATAAATAAATTAAAATAGTAATAGCTGCGCGCTTCTATCACTCCGAGACTAGATAAATTATTAACATAAAAATAAAATAAGATATTAACTTCGCGCTACTCTTTACCATGGTTATTAAATTAATAACTTAAATTTTCAAATAAATTGTTACTCCGCGCTCATTACACTCCGGAACTAAATAACTTATAACTAAAATAATTAAAAATAATTAGTAACTGCGCGTATACTAAACTCCAAGGCTAATGAATAGTATTTAAATTTTAAAGATAAACAGTAACTGCGTGCTACTTATTACCGAGACCATATAACTAATAGTTTAAATTTTATAAAGGTTACTTCTTATTACCAAGGCTAATTAATTATTAGTTTAATAAATAAAAATAAAAATAAAAAGGTATTAACTTCGCGCACTATATGTTTTAAGCTTAAGTAACTAATAGTTTACATTATAAATAGGATATTGTTACTCCGTACATCTTATTTTCCGAAACTAATTAATTAATAATTTAATAATTAAAAAATAAATAGTAGCTTTGCGCTACTTACTACAAAGGCTAAATAATTAAACACATAAAATTTTATAATAAAAAGTTACTCCGTGTATACTATAATCCAAGATTAGGTAACTGATTAATTTAATTAATAATTAAAAAGTAAATGCGCCATACTTTAATACCAAGGTTAATTAATTAATAGTTTAAATTTTATAAAAATAGTTGTTACTGCACGCTATTTAGCACCAAGACTAAGTAACCTATTAACGATAATTTATAATAAAAATTTATAGCTACGCGCACTCTACACTCCAAGACTAGCTAAATTAATTACTAAAATTAATAATAATAGTAACTGCGCGCTACTCATTACCGGAACTAATCAATTAATCGTATAAATTATAAAAATATTAATTACTGCCCGCACATTACTTACCATAACTAATTAAATTATTAACCTAATTAATAGATAGCTAACTTCGCACATATGATATACCAAAAGATTCTTAAATAACTTATTAGTTTATAAAAAAATAATTAGCTAACTTCGCGCATATTACTATTAATACTAAGTAACTAATTAACAAAATAAAAAAGAAATATTAGCTCCGCGCATACTAATACCAAGATTAAGTAACTAATAACTTTTTAAAATAAAAATATTAGTAACTTCGCCCTCCTTATTTACCTAGGCTAATTAATTTTAATTAAATATAAATAAGTAACTACGCACACCCAACATGCCAAAACTAATTAACTAATAATTTAAATAAATAAAGATAATAGTAGCTCATTCTTAACTTCAAGACTAAGTACCTATTAACCTAAATTATATATATTAACTGCGCGTATTCTATACTCCAAGATTAGGTAACTATTAAACTTATTTTAAGTAATAAAAAGTAACTGCGCGTATACTACATTCCGGAACTAGATACTTAATCACTTAAATAAAAAGAATAATTTACTTAGCGCTACTTATTACCATGCTTAATTAACTAATATTTTATTATTAAAGATAATATTACTTCGCGCATTCTATACTCCAAGACTAAGTAACTAATTTAATTTAAAATAAAGTTTACCTTGAAATCGTTTAATTACCTAGTTTTATTTAATAATGCTAATTTAAATCATTTTATGATTGTCGATTCCCCTACCAAGTAATATATACTTAATAATTTAATTAAATTTAAAAAAGATTTATTATTATTAGATTCCTTTTCAACTATTCTGTATTTAATAACTAAATTAATTTATTTATTTATTAGTACCTCGTTGCCATTTCAAGTAATATTAAATTAATAATTAAAATAACTAAAAATTAGTAGAACTCGATTCCTTACCTAGAATATTAAATAATATTTAAATTAAAAGATTCTTTCCCGTGTATCTTCCAAATACTCTGTAAATAATAAATTTAAGAAATTAAATAAAGATTTCATATATTCTTAATCCATTCCAACTAATATTAAATATATATTTAATGAAATAAAAGTTTATTTGAAGTCGTTGTCTTACCAAGTATTATTCAATTAATATTGATTTTATCTAAACTTTATTATAGCTCGTTTTCCTACAAGTTTATTAAAATAATATTTAAGTTAAATTAAAAAAAAAAGTTTGATTAATTTCAGATTCCTTTCCTAGTATACTATATTTAATAGTTAAAATATTTTAAAAAAAGTTTATTATAGTTACTTGCCCTACCGATTTGTATGTAATTAATATTTAAATTTAAATAAAGATTTAATTTAACTCGTTATCATTCCATGTTTTATGTAATATTTTGTATTTTGTAATAAATACAGTTTTGCATAGAACCTCGTTGCCTTAGCTAGTTGTATACAATTATTTTAAATAAATTTAAAGTTTAAATAGAGTTAGTTCCCCCTTTCATCTTTTAGGTAATAATTATATAAATATTATATTGTTAATCATATTATCGGTATCATATGCGTAAACAAATTAAATGTTTTAAAAGTTTAAAGTTAATCTTAATAGATTTATTAATTCTCGTTTTCCTTCCAACTTTTATTAACTAATTCTTTAAAAGAAATTAAATTAAAGGTTTAGTAAACTTCGTGTCCTTTCCAACTATTACTGAATTTTTTATTCAATTTTTGAAAAAAGTTTATTAGAATCCTAGTCCCTTCCAACTTTTATGCTTTTATTATTTAAAATAAATGAAAATAAAAAGTAAACAAAGTAGACGCTTCGCCTCCAATTAATATTATGCTAATATTTAAATTTAATAACTTAAAGGGTAACTTAATCTGCGCACCATTGTAATCTACAAGTACTAATTATATTTATATAATTTATTTAATAGTATTAACCTGTACACTTATAGTTACCAAGTAATATAAATTATTATATAATATTTTATAAAAATTGTGATTTTTATCACTATAGCTAGCTAGTAATATTTACTTTTGTAATAAATTTATTTTATAGATAATATAATCTTATTTATCCTAGGGGTTTAAGCTAATAATTATTAAAAATAATAGCTATAATTTATATGTATAACTATAGTTACCAAGTAGTAATTAATTTTAATTAATTTTATTAATAGATAATATTAACTTGCGTCTACTTTATTCTCCTAGTAGAAAAATATTTATATTATTTTATATAATCTTAATTTGTATCTACTTTAGTTACCAAGTACTAATAACAATTTATTTTTATTTATAAATAATATTAATTTGCATATCCCATTAATACCAAGTAATAGTTTTTTTTTTAATTAATATTAACCTGTGTCTCCTTTAATTCCAATTAAAATTTAACTTAATGAAATATTTAATAAATAAATAGTATTAACTCGTGTCACCTTTAATAACAACTAATAATTAATATAATTTAATAATATTAACTTGTGTATACTGTGATTTCCAACTAAAATTTAATAAATAGATAGTATTATTTGTGTCTTTTATTATTCCCAAGTATATATTATATTTATTTTATTCACAAGAATGTAACCTGCGATTCTTCTTTAATATCCGGATACTATTTTATTTAATAAAATTTAAGATTAAATTAATGTAAACTTGCATCACTATAGTAACATACTAAAAATAGTATTTTTATTAATAAATAATAAAGTAATGTTAACTTGTGGGTACTATAATACCCTTACTAATTGTATATATAATATATACCTGTAGTATCCAACTAATAGTTAATTAAAATAGAAGAATATTAACTAGAATCTACTATGCTTTCCATGTAAATTTAACTTAATAATTATAAATAAGATTAACCTGTGTAACATATGATTTCCAAGTAAAATTTAACTTTAGATAAAAATTAATAATAAAGTATTGTAAATCCGCGTATCCATTTAATACCAAGTAAATATATTTTATTAAATAATATAAACTCTATTATGATTTCCAAGTTAAAATATAACTAAATATATAATATTTTATTAGAATAATATAACCCGCGTCACCTTAACTACAAACTAAATTTGATTTATTATTATGAACTTGTTTACCTATAGTTACAAACTACTAATTAATAAAGTTTTAAAATTTAATAGATAATATTAACTTGCATCTACTATAATATCCAGATAAAAATAATTTATATAAAAATAGTAAATAATGTTATAAACCTGTGTCAACTATAATTTCCAAGTAATAATTATATAACTTTATATACTAAATTAGTATTAATTTGCATCTCCTTTAATACCAATATTATTAATTAATAAATATATTATTATCAGGCTTCTCCTATTATACCTAGTAATAAATTTTATTTAATTTGTAATTAATAGTTAACCTTCGCATCCCAACTAATTCCTAATATTAAATATAATTATTTAAATAAATAGATAGTATTAACTTGCATACCTATAGTTACCGAGTAATACCATTATTTATCTAATTTAATTAGATAGTATTAACTAATACATACTTTACCACCCAAGTAATTTAAAAATAAAATTAAAAATTAATTATTTAAAATAATATTAACTTTGCATCTACTATAATACCAAGTAAATTTATATTTGTTAAAGTATAACCTCGCATTACTATAGTTACCAAGTAAAATTAAATTAAATTTTAATAAATAAATAATCCGCGTCTCCAATAAAAATTTCTATCCTATAGTTGTAATCTACCACATAAATCTTAAATCATAAAACATTAGTTATAATTTATAACAACATCATCCATCACTAAACGTTATACAATAATCAGTTATTCTTTTCATCTTCTATTTAAATCATTCAATAGTTTTATAATCCTCTCTCTTTTTAGTCTTAAATAACCTTAGTCTTTTAATTATTTTTTAAATAAATTCTAATACTCATATATATAATATTGTAAATGTTTAATCTTTATCTTTAATATCCAATTAATTAAATATCTTTAAATATTATTAATACAAATAAAAATTAGATGAAACAATATAAGAGATAACAAATGTCAGTATAGGATACTACACTCAATACCCACATGTACATTATTAGTAACTTGATACGCATATACCCGATAACTTGATACTAGAATCAGAAGTGTTCCTATATTAACATGGAAACCATGTAGACCAGTTGTGTAATAGAAACATGTACCATAAACACTATCATTAAGACTAAAACTACTAGTACTATACTCAATGTATTGAAAGTACACATATAGAACAGCAAATAGTAGGATAACCAATAGTCATATAGACTATGTATACGATCTTTACCTATCATATAATGATGTGCATAAGTTATAGTTATACCACTAGACAGTAGTAGGTTAGTATTAAGTAGCGGTAAATCAAAAGGATAAATAGCATGAATACCAATAGGAGGTCATATATTACCTATATCATCATTAGGCACTAGACTACTAAGCTAAAACGGTAAGAAGGCACCAATCAAAAGAAAATATCTGTTACTAGAAAAAGATAAAAACTAAAACTAGGCCATACTTAATATAGGTTTATCTGTAGGATGTCCCAGGTAACTAGATTCAATTCTGATATCTCTAAGTCATAGTATGATACCAAGCACTAGATTAATCAAACTAAAGACCTGTATAAGACTACTAGTACCAATAAAACTATAACTATTATGTAGATAATTCACTAGATTAATAGCCAGTATCATTAGGTCGAAGAATACATATATAGGTCAAGGACTAATAGACACTCACTTCCAAGGGTTATTTAAATTTTATTTCTCTTGAGCGGTTATTTTTCCAAATAGTATCAGCGGATCACTCTTACATGTTTGCACATTTTTTTAAGCCATCGGTCTTAAAGTTAAGCATGATTATATCATTATTCTTTATAAAACTATACATAGTTAATTGATTTATGGCCAATTTAATCACACCTTTGTAGTTCTCTTAAACTTTATTAGACCCCCATTACAACTATCAAAAATGTTACTGTTTTTAATAAAATTAAATAAAATAAGAGGTCACAATAATACAGTCAAGGTATTTCAATTGTTGCAACATAAGTCACTCCCTTGTATTCTACACCTGTAGATTATGTCCTTAATAACAAACTATAGTAAAGCTGCATAGGATCTGTTGAGATAGGTAGATTATTCACATAATTTTCCCCTCTAAGAACTATACGTACTACTTTCATAGAATATAGGTCATACTCCTAATATAAGAGTAAGTTTCAAGTAGGCATATACTTAAAATTAAACTAAGTCGTTAGCTTTTTGGAACATCCTTTAAGCAATAGTTATAAACTAATTTTACAATTAAGATTCTTTTTTAAAGGCTAAGATAAATTTATTAAAGAAAAAGAAACAGAAACATATTGGTCTTACCCACTTGAAATAATAATACCTTATTGTTATCCTTAGAATTCCACTATACAAACAATTGATTATATAACCATTAAATAGAATACGGGAATATCCTATTACTTTAAATAATAATATATATAAAAGATAAAATAATATTAGCCGTTGATATGCTTTAATTGTGGATTAGCTAAAGTTATTCATAGATAACTAGTCTACCAACTTAAATATTTAAATAAAGGGTAAAATAAAATAAAATAATATGGATTTAGGAGGAATTTAGAGTAAATTAATACTATAATAGCATACCTCTTATAGGAATACTCATATAATGGAATATATGGTGGTTATTCTTCACATTATTATTAGATCGAATAATATGGTTTTAGTTCCGTCTACCAGCTTATACGTTGCATCTGCACATCGAATTCAATTTCACTGAGCTACTTGTTGAGACAGCGAGTATACATTAGCCATTCATGCGGTACTACATTTAATAGACAAGGAATTTCGCTACATTATTACTTTATAAGTTAAAGCAGCCATTCACTTCAAATCAGCTTAAAACACTTTCTTAATTTTTACTTTACTTAATGAAGCATTGGGCAGGCGACACAAATTATACATTGACGATTAGTCTTACCCTGTGTTTTTGGTACAAAGTTGTAAACTCCAATTTTTTGACACACTATAAATTTAACTATTTGTTATTTAAAAATAAGGTTACCTTTGTTGTCATAGTACAGGTCAAATTTTCCGAGTTCCTTAACAAGTATTAGCTCAACGGCTTAGTATACTCTACTAGCTAACCTGACTCGGTTTAAGGTACAGTTATATAATTAATAATTCTAAAGGATAATTAAAAATTATAATATCTATTAATTCTAGCTCTAAACATGTAGACTATTTAATAATAATTCATAAGTTAAAAATATTCATTAATAACCTTAGATACTGTATAAATCTAGGGGTATAATTTTAATTATATAAAACCTTTAGCATACGGCGATAAGTCTTATAACTTCTTTTTACGTTACTCAAGATCGCATTATCTCTTCTGTATAATCCAATTTATTAAAAAAAAATCTTCAAATCGTAAAGAATGTTCTGCTAGCCAATAATATAATAAAAAAGATAAGATAAAATAAATATTATTGTTGTGGCTTAAGTATATAATATATAGAGCCGTTAAATCTTTGACACACTAATCCATTTAGGCTTTTAAGTTGTTACACTTTGTGATACGGTGAAGACTTCCAACCCCACGTCGAAGCTGTTTTAAGATAAATATTTTTTAAATTTCACTTAATTATAATTTAGGGACTTTAGCACACAATCTAGGGTGTTTTCTTTTTTATAGCCACCTTATCATGAATATACTGTACGAATAGCATCAATTACTGTATTTTCGAGGTTAACCAACAACAGTAGAGTGAAAACTCCTTATTTTAACATTAATAATATTTATAAATAATATATAAACCAATAGTATGAAGGTCAGAGCTGTACACATACAATATTTAACTAAGCGTCAGACTGAAATAGGTTCCGCAAAATACCTGAAATTATATAAGCAAGATAGATTAACCTATCACTCCATACCACAATTCATCTCATAATAATGCAACATTAACAAGTTCGCCCCTTTTTAAAATTGGGGCTGATTATGGGAAAATCACACTGGTTACGGCTCTTAATAATATAACTAATATTTTTAAAATAAAGGATAAGATAAATAAATTATAATTGCTTTCTTTTGCTTTGAAGTTAATATTGCTATAATAGTAAACTTGCGACCCCACAAAACCTTGCAAAAGGTACATTGTAACTCATAAATAAAATAGAGTATCAATTGCTAATAAACCTACTAATTAAGGATCTATTTCAAATGTCAAACACATTCTTTTCACCTTTCAATCACCTTTACTCTTTACTATCGCTTGGTATATTATACTTAGCTTTGGTTAATGGTATCACCATATTCAAACAATGCACCCGTCCTCATTTTACTTAATCAATATGAAATCAAATAGAATATAAATATAAACTAATGGATAAACATTTAAGATAATAGTTAATTTAAAATAACATGCACGGGCCGATCACCATATATGAATCTATATTCCTGTAACTTAAAGGCTAAGATAAAAAAATAGCTATTTCAATTTCACTCGCCATTACTATTGAAGTATCGGTATGTTTACCTTTTCTATTGCTACTATATTGTTTTACTTTCCAACGTAATTATAATCAATTAATAATATAAATAACTTAAATAAAGGATAAAATAAATTATTAACAAAATTAGTTTTCTCTAGGAATGTTTTATCTTATTAAATGTTAATCAACTTATTAGTTCCTTTTTTAAGATACCTGCTACCCATCCTTAATAGGCTCTGTAATTATTTAGTCATATACTCTATATTGATAAAGATACCTTTAACGTAATAAAATACCATTTGAAAAGAATTTATTTATAAAATTATAAAAACGGCACCACTATAATTGGATTAAAACTTTAACACTATAAGAACCAAGTTTATTAAGATTAGTAAATTTAGCGTAATCGAAATAAGTATGAGAGGCAGGTCTAAAGGATTTAGAATTTTTAAGAAAACCAATTATGAAAGATTTTTGTGTTTTACGAGGGATAACTTTATCAGTAACAAAACGACCATTAATTTGAAATATAATTCATAGTAATCTTAATAGGTAGAGCGCTAGCTAAAAAATCAATTATTGAAACTAATTCCTCATAATAATTAAAAACCAATTTCCAAACTAAACATAGTTAAACTAGGTAAAGCTAGGCTGTGTTAGACTCCAGACACTTTAATACTAAAAGCCAAAGGGCCGCTAGAAAAACTTATAAAAATTATAAAAGTTTAAAAAAAAAATAGTAAAGGTTTAGTATTAACAAATTTATTAGATTTATCTAATATTAACTATTTCTTACCGATAGTAGTTTTAATGTATAATTATCATTATCTATTGTATTAGTACCCGAGGATAAGTTATTACTCCACTTTTCATGGTTAAGTAAAATATAATTATTTTTTATAATAATGCGTAAAAATCTTCATAATTTATAGTTTTATCTAAATCATTATTATTTAATTTTAAAATTTTAAGCTTAGCTATGTTACCTAATTAGTATTAAATTAATAAACTTTATGAGCTAAAAATATTGCTTTTTCTTAACTATATTATAATTTAATATTTTATATTTCTGATCCTACATAAGACTCAACTAATTTATGAACTAAATCCACACTATCGGTATAATAAATATTATTATTATTTAATTTTTTAAATTGATACTTGTAATTTCTAGTATAATCAGTAACAGCTGAAGCTATAGGTATTTAAATTTTAAAATAATTAAATTCATCATCAGACTTTTTTAAATAAAATATTCATTCTTTATCTTCAAAACTTATAACAGTAGTTATTAAATAATTTTTATATTTTTCTTAAGATTCAGAACTATTAACTATTATAGTTTTTTTGTATAAACTCATATCCAATCTTTCATAGAAACTATTTAAATTTATTTTAGCTATAGCATAATAAGCTGAATTTTTTCGATTGTTAACTTTAATAGTGTAAAAATAATCTACACATTCTTTGAAAATATTCTTTTAAAAATTATAGCCTCTTAAGATTTCAATTTTATAATTCAACATCTTAGCTTTAACTATTTTAGTTAAAAATATCCAGGAAAAGTTCATATAGGAGTTATAGTTTTATAACTATTTTTATAGTTTCAGTTTTGTTTGCAGTAGTGGAACATATAAATCTTTAGATGCTTCAACTTTAACTTCAAAGAAACCAAAAGGATCATTTAAATATTAAATTGTATCTCCTTCAAAGTAAATAGGTTTACCCACAGGCATAAGAATTACCATCCTAACATAAGGATATAATAAATGAACCTCATAATGTTAAATATTAACACCAAACGGTTTAAACAAATCAACATTAACTAATGTATAACTTTGTGATATTTCATTAAACATTTTTCCAGTTATAATATTAAAATCCTTTTTGAAAATTTTACATCTAAATATAGCTAAAAATAAAGAAGAAACAAATAAATAAATAAATTTAATTAATTACTTAACTGATTGCTTCAGTTGGTTGTTCTCTCTGTTCATTCATGACTTAAAAAGTAATCATAGGCTCAGTAGCTATTAATCTATTCTTAATCATAAATTATGGTGATAACTTAAATAAGTAGTAATCCCCCTTTGAATTCATAATAATAATTAAAGTATCTCTTAATTAAATTAGTACTGATAGCTTCAGTTACTAGTTATTGAGTCTGAATCTCATTTCATATTATAATAATTAATCATGATATCTTTAATAGATAGTTATCACTTAAGTAATCTTAATAATAATACTAATACTAATATTAATACTAATTATAATACTAATATTAATCAAAGAATCCAATTAGGGGTTAAGTTACTAGTTATTGACTCTGTTCTTATTATAGTTAATTATTAGTAAGTATTGATAGCTTGAACTAGTAGTTATCACTTCTTAATTAATTAATTAATATCTTTAGCTGATAGCTTGAGTAGATAGTTATCTCTTATGTCTATAACAAAATAATTCAATATTAAATCAAAAATTCAGTAATGATGATAGCCTGAATCACTAGTTATCATCTCTGTTTCTATTAATATTAAAGATCAACTCTTCTTTTAATTCACATTTAATTAATAATTAATTACAATTATTGCTTCAGTAGTAAGTTATTATCTCTGTTTTAATTCATGAATAATGATATCTTAAGTAACTAGTAGTAAAGTCCATTCTTCTTAATTATTAGCTTGAGTTGTTAGTTCTCACCTAATTCACTTCTTCTTTTCATTTAATGATTGTTTGAGCTAGTAGTTGTCCTCTCTGCTCTCCTTTATTAATTAAACTTATCATTTTGTAATCTTATTGATAGCTTCAGTAGTAAGTTCTCACTTACCATTTAAATAAATAATAATAATCAATTAATGATAGCTTAAGTAATTAACTCTGTTTCTCATTCTACTCTCATTCTTGAACTTATTTTAATTTTTATTTCATTCATTGCTTCAATCACTAGTTCTTTACTATGGCTCTTATTATTCATATTATTATTATTCTAATTGATAGCTTGAGTAGTAAGTTCTCACCTAATTCACTTCTTATTCTCCACTTAAGGTTGGAAGAATTAAATGATAGCTTGAACAATTAGTAGTCTAGTCTGTACTTTTCTTCTCATATTAATTTCTTATTATTAATTAAATTAGATCATAGCTTGAGTTGTTAGTTACTATCTTTCCTTTTAAAGAAAATTATTATTTTAAATTCTTAACTAGATTACTATCTATTCAAACCGTCGAGTTGAATCTTAATTAATACTAGATTTGAGACCAGCAACAATAATAAGCACATTTTCTAATGAGGTGATCACAGGAACTAATTTTAAAAAATAACTAAAATAGAAACAAGTTGCTAATTGACCTATTTGAATAAAGGAAACTTAAACCTGCAACTCAGCAATGTGACCGAGTAAGATGAAATTGCAAGCAAATAAGAAAAAGAGCACTTTTGATAGGGCTTTGAAGCTGTTACCTCGAATTAGACTTCGATCTGTCACAGAAAGTGATAATAAAATTAAAATTGCACCAAACATTGCTATTACACCTCCAAGTTTATCTTGGATTGATCGTAATATTGCATAAAATGATAATAAATATCAATCTGGTACTATTGATGCGGGAGTTACTAAAGGATTAGCTTCAATATAATTATCAGAATGACCTAATACATTAGGATTAAAGAAAACGAAATAGCAAAAGGCAATTAAATAGACAAAAACAGTGATCAAATCCTTGAATATGAAGTAAGGATGCATTCCTATTCTATCAATATTAGCCGTTAAACCGATAGGGTTAGATGAACCATGAGAATGAAGTGCCATTAAGTGCATAATGGTAAGGGCGGCTAGAACAAAAGGTAATAAGTAGTGACGAGCAAAGAAGCGTTGAATAGTAGGATAACCAACACTGAACCCACCTCAAATGAACTCAACTAATTCCTTACCAATGAACGGTATTGCTGAAAAAAGGTTAGTTATTACAATTGAACCTCAATGACTCATTTGACCATAAGGAAGAGTATAAGCCATGAAGGCTGTGGCCATTAGTGCTATGAAGATCACTACACCGATTAGTCACAATTGAACCCGTGGTGAACGATAAGAACCCTAATAAAGAGCTTTCGCTATATGCAAGTAAACACAAATGAAAAAGAAAGATGCACCATTAGCTTGAGCGTATCTCAGGAATCAACCAAAGTTAACATCTCTCATGATATGTTCAACACTATTAAATGCTAAATCAATATGAGATGAATAGTGCATTGCTAATCATATTCCAGTTAAGATTTGAATCACTAGGGTTAAGCCTAATAATGAACCAAAATTGTAGCAATAATTCAGTGAGGATGGTTGAGGACTATCCATGATGTAGCTATTAAATAGAGAGAAAAATATGTTTTGTTTTCTTTGAGCCATATCAGATTACCTTATCTTTTTTTTTTCTTTCTTATTTTTTTCTTCATTAAAGAGAGATAGGAATTTAATATTTTAATAGTTTTAGTAGTGTTAGAAAGTGAAATTGATCACGATCGATGGTAGGAATGATAAGATCATCATTAGTTACTTAATCACGATATTAAATAGTAGTTATGGCAGGTTGAGTTGAGAGTTATCACTCTAATAGTATAATAAGAATGAGAGCTTGAATAGAAAGTAATCAAGTAAGTAACAACTAAGAATAAGAAGTAATGATAGTTTGAGTGGCAATCAATCTAGTCTAATGAAATTCAAGAAATGAATTGTTAGCTTCAGTAGTAAGAAATCAAGTTAACTCACCTTTTGTTCTTAATTATTTTAATGAGAAGATGATACCTTCAATCAGAACTTATCACCTCTAGTTATTAATAAAAATTAAAATATTATTATCATAATCATAATTAAATATTAAATATTAAATTTCAAATTAAATTGAAAGCTTAAGTAGTAAGTATTCTAGTCTATAATTAAAAAATAAGAGAAGATGATAGCTTAAGTAATGATTAATCAAGTAAGAATTAATAATTAAATTAGTTTCAATAATAATTGATAGCTTAAGTAGTAACTTATCTCCTCCAAAGGCTTGAGTTAGATCACTCTAGTAGTTAATTAGAATAATAATAATTGAAATGATAGCTTCAGTAGTAATTAATAAAGTAATAATAAGTTAAAGTTAAAGTTAAAGTTAAAGTTAAAACGAAAAGAATGAATGCTTGAGTAGAAATTAATCTTGTCTTAATACTAATAGTTCTTACTTTCTCATTTTAATGAATTATTTTTACTATCGCTTCAGTAGTAATTAACAAAGTGTTATTATTATCGTTCTAATTTAAGTTAAGTGAATGAAAGCTTCAGTAGTAATTAATCAAGTTAATAATAATAAGTAATGATAGTTTGAGAATTAAATAATATTAGTAGTAATAATGACTATCAAGTATTATTATCAAAATGAAGGCTTAAGTAATAATTAATCGAGTTTCTTATTTTATAAATAAGGTAATGATAGGCTTAATAGTTAGTGATCAATTGATAAATTTAAAATAAAAATCAAAATGATAGCTTAAGTAGTAATGAATCTAGTCTTAATATCATTCTCTCATGATTTACTTTAATTAATTAGATTAGTATTATTCATTTCAATTACTTTAATCAAGGCTTCAGTTAGTATTAATCTTGTCTGTTCTTCTTATTCATTAATATATTAGTTAATCATAGCTTCAGTTGGTATTAATCATGTCTGATATTTAATTAAAAAAAATTAAAATAATCAAGGCTTAACTAGTTAGTTATCTTGTTAGTAATATTTTTAAATAATAAAGAAATGAAATGATAGCTTAAGTAGTAATTAATCTTATCTTAATTTACAGAATAATAATATTCAATGATAGTTTCAGTAGTAACTTATCAAATCTAATTAAATTAACTAATAGTAATAGTAATCTATCAAATTGAACTTCCATTTCAAATTTAAGATGAAGGCTTCAGTAGTAATAATTAAAGTTAAAATTAAAATTAAAATGATTAAAGTAAATGATAGCTAGAGTAGTAACCTATCAACTCTAAATTTATTAAATAATGAAAAGGAACCATAGCTTAAGTAGTAATTGATCATCTACTTATTATTCCTTTTTTTCATTTGAATTAATAGTTAATGATTAAGGCTTGAGTAGAAATTAATCTGATCTGAAAGTAATTATTATTAATAATATTAAATAATGAAGGCTTCAGTAGTAAGAATTCAATAATAACTTAATTATTAAAAGTGAATCATTGCTTCAATAGTAACCTATCTATTCTAACTGGAATTCATAATAATAAGTAATGAGGGCATGAGTAATTATTAATCTAGTCATAATGATATGATAACCTTAAATATTAAGAACGGAGGCATGAGTAGTAATTAATCTCGGAATATTATCAAATAACAAGATGAGAGAGATTTGAACTCCCAAGAATTGAACTGAAGTCAACGATTTTTCCTATTAAATTATCATCTTTTTCTTCTTTTTATGATTATCTTTTATTAATATTAGATAAAAAAATTGAAAAATGAGATGAGAATATTGAATAACATAGTACATAAGCCCAGTGCAGGTTCCCCTACAGTAACAGTATTTCGACTTAACACAAATCAATAACTATCTGTCTCTCAATGAGGTATTTCTTACTCAAATTCATTCATTTCCCTGAGCGAAGTCACATAGTGAATCAGCATAATTATTTTTCAGCGTGCGACGAGTGATTAGTGCGAAATAGGGGTTTAATTCACCGCGAGGTCCTCAATCGCGATTACTAACAATTCCGATTACATATTAACGAGTTTCAGTTAATAATTCATATAAGTTATAAAAAATACTGATTAATACTTATATCTTACAATGTTATGGTCAATTTTGCTTTATATTTAAATTATGATATTGCATGACATTAGTATTGCATTTGTGCCACGTCTTTAGCCCTGGCCATTAGGGTCATAATGATTTGTCTTAGCTTCCATTATTCTTTAAGCCTTAATTAAAGTCATACTAACTTTAAGATTAGTAAAGGAATATCGTTCGTTAATGAGACTAAACCTTACGTCTTACGACACGAACTGGAAACAACGATGTAACACCTGTAATTCTAACTAATTGAAGAGTATACAAGGCCTGGTAAGTTGAATTGCGGATTATCAAATTAAACAACATGGTTCACTGTTATTACCTATAACCGTCTAATGTTTTGAATTTCATTCTTGTGAACGTACTATTCGGGCGGAATGCTTTTCGCTTTTGCTTATCTCACTTCTTAATGGGAAGGAATTAGCATTCATCGTTTACAGCTATAACTACTTGGGAAGCGAATCCAATTTGCTACTATAGCTCTCATCCATTAATGTTAATTGAAAATTTGATTAATACCTTAGTCTTTAACGTTCCCTCAGAGATAAGACATATCATCGTTACTTTAGAAGGTTCCCTAATCATATTCGTTCAATTCCAACAGAAAGAAAGATCTTAAGATCAAACTTTAATCCTGCGGATGCTTTAACCCCATGATGACAAATACTAGCTCCCTGTGTCTTACCGCAACAGCTGGCACACATTTTGGTTAGAACTGATAGATCCAAAATCTCCTTAGTGAAAAAAGATCAAAAGGTTTTTATTTAAATATCAATTTCACTTGACTAATTAAAAAGAACTATTCATTTAAGAATTTTTCATCTTGATTTTAATATAAAAATATTTAAAGTGTTCAATTATCACCTTTTCTGTTAACTGCATCAATCTTTCGATCATTGTGCAAAATTCCCCACTGCTGCATATTACTATGTTGACTGTTCTCTCATAATCAACGTGGCTATTCTGACTACTCATCATTAGCTACAGATCTTCGGCTTGCTCTTACTTTTACTAGGCCAACTACCATTAAACTGAAAAAGCGTGATCAAAAGCGATAATGATTATCTCTTAGTATTAAACTAATGGCAGTATCTAACTGAACTTTTGATTCTTATTTCTTTTTTTATCCTCACTTATTCACCACTAACAAATTGATTAATTCTTTTAGTCAGAATCACTAATGAGTACTATTAATTTCAAGTTTGTTGTATGATTAGCATGTGTCATGTTACAGAATAGTATTCTGTCAGACCCAACATCATGCTCAAGTTATTATTATTATTTTAGTAGTTACTTAATAATTTAATCAAAGAGGAGATCACTACCAACTCATTCCTTGAGTTTTTTCAATAATTAGGTATGCATTGTTAAGAGTGAACTTACTACTAAAGCAGTGAATAGCATGAGAAATTTAATTAAGAATAAAAGAAAAAGATGATAGCTTGAGAGGAAAGAAACCCAGTAACAATCAATTTTAACTAATACTAAATAGTAATGAAGGCTTGAATAAGTAGTACTCATTTAAAAAAGAATGAATGAATTAATAGTAATATCAAATCAAATCAAATGATAGCTTAAGTAGTAATTAGTAAGCTAAAGAATTAAATGAAGTTATCTCAAGTTAAATTTTAATTTTAATATTAATTAAAAAAGATTAAGGCTTAAATAGGTACTTTTCAAAATACAGAATTAGACTGATAGCTTGAGTAGTAATTAGTAAAGTTAAAGTAACTATTAATAGTTAAAGTGAATTAAATGAAGAATAATCAGGGCTTGAATAAGAAGTTAGTAGCTGAAGTTAATCAAACATTAAGAATGAAATGATAGCTTAAGTAGAAAAGAATAAAGTAAGTAATGAATAATAAAAAAATGATAGGTTAAGTAACAAGTGAACAAGTGAACAAGTGATCAAGTAAGAATAATTTTAAATAAATCAAGAATAATAGTTAATTAAGAGAGAAGGAATGAAATGATAGCTTGAATAAGAAGTATTCAATGAAAAGTTCAATTAAACATTCATTCATTATCATAAGTAACAATGATAGCTTCAGTAGTAATTAATAAAGTTAAATTTAATTAATAAATCATCACAACTAACTGCTAATTAATAACAGAAATCATCACAACTAACTGCTCATTAACAGAAATATCAATGATCGCTTCAGTAGAATAGAGTAATGCTTGTTCTTTTTCTAATTTAATATTCTAATAATGATAGGCTCAGTAGTTAGTTCTCACCTAATTCTTTTTCTTATTTTAAGAGTAGATATGATAGGCTCAGTAGTTAGTTATCACAATAAGATTAGTTTAATTTAATACTCCACCTAAGGTGGAGAAGAGAGAGATCTTAGCTTTAATCATAAGTAACAAACTCTAACTCTAACTCAAACTAAAGTTAAATATTAATTAATACTTAATTATTACTATCAATTGTTAAGAGTTCTATTTTATTTTAATAATGATAGGCTCAAAGCCTAGTTATCGAGTTACTATTCTTATTCTAATTAAAAAAGGAATGAAAGCATAGCTTAAGTAATAACTTAGTTCCATTTTATTCTTATTAAGATCTTAATAATTAAGATCACAGCTTCAGTCACTATTTCTTTCCCGAAGGGGAAAATATTAAATTATGAGATGATAGGTTAAATAGTAATTAATCACTTAGTCATTCAGCTCTTATTTCAAAATTCAATTAGAATTAAAATTTAAATTAGAATTAGAATTAGAATTAGAATTAGAATTAAAAATGATAGCTTCAATAAGAATTAATCTCTCTGCATTTACTAATATAATTATAGTATTATTAATTAATAGTAATATAGATCATAGCTTCAGTACTAATTACTCTAGTGAGTATTTTAATCATTTAGTATTTAAATTTAAAAAATTTATTAACTAAGGGTTGAGTTACAAGTAGTAATATCTGTTCCATTTCATTTTAATTTATAATGAGAAGATGATAGCTTGAATAAGAATTAATCACTCTGTGTTTACTAATTGTAGTAGTATTATTATTAATAATAAGAGAAAAGATTGATAGCTTAAGTAGTAATTAATCACTCAGTTCGAATTGTAATTGTAATTATAGTTGTAGAGAATAATATTAAACATTAAGATAATTATTAACTAAGGGTTGAGTTGCAAGTACTCTTATCTGATTATAATATTAATTATTATTAAACGATAGTTTGAGTACTAACTTATCACTCTAAGTATGATATTAATTGTTAATCTTAAATCTTAATTCTTTAATTCATCTATTATTCAGAGATGAAGGCCTTAATCGTAATTGACCTTATGTGATCATTTCTATTTTAATAATATTAAAGAGATCATAGCTTGAATAGTAAGTTATTAACTATAATATTAATATTAATTAAAGAGAAAATTAAATATCTAATAATAGTTTGAGTAACTAGTTCACCACTTTGGGTTATTTTAGAAATCAATTTATCTATAATGAATCATAAGTAACTAATGATAGTTTGAGTATCTTAATTCATTAATAATTATCTAACGATAGTTTGAATTGAAATTTATCACTAATTAATTAAGTTATTCTCACAATGAAGGCTTTAATAGTAATTGATCTTCTGTACTATTTGATTAATAATTAAAAGCTGATTGCTTCAGACCAATACTACTTACTCTCATTCTTTTCTTTAATGACTGTTTGAATTACTAGTTAACCACTCTGTGTTATTTTCTTATTATAGTTCTAATGAGGGCTTTAATTGTTATTAATCTAGTCTTAATCTATAACTTAAGTATATTTTTATTTTATTATTAAGTAAGAGGATAGCTTGAGTAGTAATTGATCACTTCATATTCACATTCACTTATGATAATCATAATTCATTAATTAATAATTGTAACTATAGCTTCAGTTGATATTAATAACCACTCTCTTTCTTCATAATACTATTACTTATTTTTAATAATTCATCATTGTTTCAATAGTAAGTTCTCACTCTCTTATTCATCTCTTTCTAATTTTACTTAATATTTAATCATAACGATAGCTTTAATCGTTATTTATCACTCTGTGTTCATTAAATAAAAAAAAGATCCTAACGATAGCTTTAATACTAATTTACCTCTCTGTGTTACTTTATTTAACTTTTAAATAATAATAATGATAGGTTCAGTACTAACTTATCACTCTTCATTGGATTAACTGTTATCATTTAATAGGAGTTACTATCTAAGCTTATTAGGAGTTACAATGAAGGCTTTAATAGTAATTATTCATCTCTTCTTTCATTTGAATTTTAATTTTATCAATTGATCATCGCTTCAGTCTAATATTACTGACTCTATTCTATTGGAATTAATAATCATAGCTTCAACTACTAGTTATCTTCTCTTTCTTTCATTTAACCATTGCTTGAGTTAATAGTAATCCTTTCTCTCTCTACTTTTTTTAATTAAAACATTATGTTAAACAAGAGAGTAATTAGCTGTAGTGGTTGAGTTGAATGTTCCCACTTGTGTTCAATTAATAGTAAGCATTTAGCTTTAATTATGATTGCTTAGTAATGTTAGTCATATCATATTACCTTTCATTGAGGTTTTCTTTTAGTTTGATTGATACGGCAGCTTGAATAGATAATAATCCAGTGTGACCCCTTCTGATTAAGTAACAATAATGATTTGAATTTGATAGAAAAGAACAATACGATAATTCCGTATCTCACCTAAGCTATTGATTAGTATAGGAAAACAAAGAGTAACTTTAGTAATAAGAATCTGATTTTAATTAATAAGGGAAGAAATTGAACTAATAGTACTTAACTCCAATCTGAAAACAGATCTAATTAAACTTGAGGAATTGAATCATCTTAGTACTCATAGGAAGAAAAGTCAACAGAGATCTAGTTAGTAGCGGTGAGCGAAAGTTAGTAAGGCCTTAATTAAGTAAATTGCTTCTGTGATTGAACATAGGGATCACTATCTCTAAGGCTAAATATGATCATTAAGTAATAATAGTACCGTGAGGGGGTTAGCGGAATTAACATAAGCACTACAAGCAAATAATTGTAAGTAGGTACCTTTTGTATAAAGGGTCGGTAAGTTACTCTCTTTTGCAACTTAATTAATTAATTAATTAGTGAAAGCAATTGTCCTTGCAGCAATAGTTAAAGTAAGAGGGAGTAGACCCGAAAGTTAATGATCTTACCTTGGTAAAGCGCGTACTATTTTTAATTATTTTTATTTTGTTTTTAATTATGTTCCTTTGTAGTACTGATCGGCTGAACAGGTTGGTGTTGCAAAACTATCGAATAACTGAGGTAAGCAAGTGAAAGACAAATCTGATTCACAGATAGCTGGTTCTCTGCGAAATATATTTAAGTATAGCCCAATTAAACTATTTTGTTATGGTACAACACTGAATTCTGATTAAAATATAAATTTTTTGGTTTGGGGCAGTACGCCCTATCTTCATAATTTATTTTCATAATATAACTAAAATAATTGGAGTCAGACATTGTGTGATAAGGTACTTTTGTAATTGGTAAACACCCCTATTAATTGTTAAGCTTCCTAATTAATATTAAGTGAAAAAAATGATCGTGATATCCTCATGCAATCAGTAGGTGGGTTTGACAATAATTATCCTTAAATGAACATGTAACAATGCACTGATTAACTTTGGACTCACTTTCTTAAAATATAACGGATCTAATTATTATTACTGAAACATTAAATTCACATTACTTTGGTTTTGTGTTTGGTACCAGACCTTTTAGTGATCTTTCATTTTTAATTTTATTCATTAAAGATGAGATAGTAAGATATTAATTAACTAAAAAGAGAATGCCGACATGAGTAACGAAAATAAGGTCAATCCTTATCACCCTATGCTTATGGTTTTAATATTAAAGTACGGCCCTTAAGTCTAATCGAATCAATTGATTTTGATAATAGGATGAAACTAACTCATTACTGACTAATCTCTTTCTAATGCTTTCATCTAATTAATCATAAGTTAGATATGGCTGAATCTAGTTAAAGAGCAAGAAATGTAATAAGAAATACCGTAATACAAACCGACTCTGGTATGCTAGTTGAGTAAATGAAGGTGAAGGAGTGAACTGCGTTCAAGGAATTCGGCAAATACTGCTCTAACGTTTAACAATAACGAGATGCATTAGTTCTATTTTCTTCTCACCGAAAGATGGTACAATTTAACTAATCAAGCAAAGACAAGATTGGACAACTGTTTAACAAAAACACAGCACATTGCTATTATTTAATATGAGTATAGTGTGTGAACTCTGCTCAATGGTTTAATCTAATACTATGAGATTGGTGTGATAGCCTTCTCATCAAATGGTAACTAAATACCGGCCTTACACTGAGGCTCATAATGTAGCCAAATTAATTGGCATTTAAATGAAGTCCTGCATGATTGACGGAATGATCCAATGACTGTCTCGAACGCAGGCTCAGTGAAATTGAAAAAGCTGTGAAGATGCAGCTTTACTGTAACCAAGTAGGTTGAGTTCAACTTGAGTTGAGTTTAGTTCTTGATTTAAGATATTAATCCTTCTCTATGTTAACTCTTATCTTTTTTTATTTTTTTAGTTAGTTTTCTCATTCAATTCTCTGAAACACCCCTTGGGGCTCACTTTTGATGGGGCGTAATTTTCAAAAGTATTTGAATAACCCTATACCAAAAGGAAAGATATTGCTTCCCCTATTGGGTATAAATATCTTTTATTCACTATTGCTAAGATTAGGTTTGGTTTTCTTTGTCCTGTTAACAAGTTACGTATCAATTAATGATTGATTTATTCAATCCCTATAGGAAGAGTAATGTCATAACCAAGCCAAAACTGAAAGATTAACTCATCAATCAGGCACATAAGTGGAGCATAATGAACAAATAGTTTAGTTAGTAATAGCTATTGATAACGAAGTAAACTTACGCCGGGGATAACAGGCTGATATAACGAAAGAGTAGCTATTGTAAGTGATGTTTGGCACATCGATGCCGGCTCTACCTATCATCTGGATTGTAACACCTTAGAAGGGTTCACCTGTTCGCTGATTAAAAGGTATCGTGATTTTGGGTTCAGCACATTGTGAAACAGTACGCTTCTTATCAACTACAGTACTACTATTCTTATTATTGTTGATTTTAGTACGAAAGGATAACAATTAATGTTATCTATAGTCATTCTCACTATCATTACTAATTAAAAATTTACTTTCTATCTCAGATTTGATTCAAATTTTCAGTTTGACTATTGAGATAACCCACATAACAATGTAATAAAAGTTGAATGCATCTCAAACTCGAAGTATCATATCTAAAAATAGAATAGGAGATGCTTAATACTAAGGCATTATTATAGTTGATTCGATTGCTATATCATTTTAAACTAATTCCTTTTCATTTTTTGTTTTTATTTTTAATAATACTTTATTATCACTACCTTAATTTGCTCATTTGGTAGACCGTTGGTCTTGTAATTAAGAGAGCGGGGTTCAATTCCCTGATTGACCTTATCACTAGCTGACCTTATCGTCAAACGGTACGACGTTAGATCTTCATTATAAAAATATCCTCTCAATCCCGGTTAAGGTTGATTTTTCTTTCTTCTTTAATGCGATATGGTGTAACTCGCTCTAACATACTAACCTCATGACTTAGTGCTCTATGTTCAAATCATAGTATTGCTGTACTCAAACTAATAGTAATTAATTATTTTAAATAGTTGGGATTGTAGCTTAATGGTAAACCTAACCACTCATAATGATTCGATATAAGTTCAATTCTTTGTTATTCCAATTACTTACTACTCAAACTATCATTCCTTTCTCCTTATTAATCTCACTCTAATTTAATATCATAATTTTATATTCAATCTGACTCTCATTATTAATTAAAGTGGAATATTCAATATCACTCTATTATTTAAACTGATTGTTATAGTTAATCTGACTGATAGTATTAATGGAATAATTAATCAGACTGTAATAATAAAAAATGTCATAGTAAATCTTACTATAGTAAGAAATATCTTTCATATTAAATAATTTATAAATCTAAACTTAAATAAAAAAAGGAAACTAAAAAAAAATAATAAACTTAACCCAATTACCATACAATTTTAATATCTTCCACAATATATCAAATAACTCAAATTATTGAATATCCAAATAAACTAATTAAATTAAATACAAAGTTAAAAGATTTATCTGTTAT